>MDTE01026015.1_pt1 | contig 12661 bp, 4 predicted proteins | sample 811231 | NCBI WGS metagenome assembly MDTE01 (sample SAMN05326651, study PRJNA326480) | marine metagenome | isolation source: seawater | place: Indian Ocean: Red Sea | collected 2010
AACCAGTCGAAATAGAATGGCCGCTCGCCCTCGAAATTCGAATATTTCCGCCAGTCCAAGGGCATCTTCTTCGGCCCAATGTCCCGCCCCAGCGGCACGGATTCGAACTTCCAATCGCCTTTCTCACCGCCCACGGTTCGCATAACCGCGATCTGCCGCAATATGCCCAGTCCTTCCCGCTCCCCTCGGTACATCGTTCCAATCACCAGCGTCGGGCGGCCTGAACCGTCCCAGTCAACCACCCGTAACCCTGGATACCGGCCTTTCGCAATGCATGAGGGATACTCGGGCCGCTGGGCGAGCTCCAATACGGGTAATCCGGTCGCGTCCAGCCGACCCGTGTTGCGATAGACTTTGATTCCGCCGGGCCTGCTCAGTGTGATCAGATCCATGCGGCCACTGCCGAACCAGTCGAAGACGTCGCAGGCCATATAGTCTTCGCTCATGAAGTCCCGCCGCGGCTTGAAATTGACCATGTAATCGTCGAGGGTATGTTGCTGATCGACTCCACCTGCGGAGAGGCGCAACGGCACGTCGAATCTCGGCTGTTCGTTGGTGCCAATATTCCGCCAGAAGAAGATGCCCGCCATCGGCATGCCAACACGGTTCGTGCCGCCACTTTGGGAGATAATATCCACCAGGCCATCCGCGTTCCAATCAACCGGGATCGGATGGGGAAGATAGCCGGGAACATTGATGGGCTGCCAACGGTAGCCGTTATGACAAAGCCTGTCACCGACTCCCACTGGCGGCTGATATTGCGGTTCGGCCATCCGCCCGTCGGCCGCGCGCATGCCGAACTCGATAGTCCATTTGCCGCCGTTTTGCGGATCGTTGACCAGCCAGGCGACCCAGCCCTGGTTCTTGTAGTACAGGTTTTCCGCGAAACGTATGTTATATGTCCGCGTTTTGCCTTGTACGTGTCGCTTCACAACGATCGTGTGCGGGTCGATGAGCCCTGATACACCGCGGGGCAACAGCGCGTCGAACTCTACGTCCATCCGTACGGGCGTACTCTTCCCTGCCTGCGCATCGAACTCAATAGTCAACTCCGCGCGATACGTTTCATAGGCGTGCGAGAAAGCCGGCGTAGCAGCAAGAAGGAATGCGGTGAGAAAAGTACGGTAACTCATGGTTGCAATTTCCTTGAAGCAGTGAGTGCGGTGTTGTTTCTGTAAGCCGCATTCCGCATCCTCTTGCCAGATCGTTCGCTTCGCTGAAGCCGTCCGACAACACGAAGATGCCTCAGGATTCCAGACGCGGTCCGTTGCGAAACATCATAACGTGCCCGAAGGTCACACGCTGTGCGCGCCAGCCTCAATATTGGTGTCGTCCGCATGCGCCAACCGAATGAGCTGCACATGAAACGTCTGCTGGACCCGCTATTCGGTTTACTCGTTGGTATCCCGGATCTTCCAAGACTTCTCACGACTATCAGTGACTAATCACCGGCCATCCAGACTGAAGGCAACGTCAACATCTCCCGTAAGCGTGTGTAGTGCTTCGCCACTGTTGGCATCCTGGTCAGGATCAGGGTGGCGGCACGATGCCCCTTGTGTTGTCACCATCTGATGTCCACTGGCATTGGCCCGGTGGACGTCTGACCAGGTACAAGGATACGCATTCCTATCTCGTGCCCGGAGGGTGACGAGCGTGCAGGAATGGTCAACGACACGGTGACGTCGTTGCCAATGGCGTAGACCGGGTTGCCAGCCAACGTCTCATATCCAACCGGCGGCGAAGAGACGAGTCGCGCGCCTCGGTCGTTACAAGTGACCGAAAGTGACACTTTCGAGTCGGCGTGAAGGTGAAGGCCATCGCAAGCCACATCTGTGCCGCGGATCAGCACGAGGCTGCGCAGCCGATTTCGGTCATCGAACTCGACCATGCCAAAACGACCGGCCAGCCGCCATCCATCCGATCCGGAGCCGGATTCGTAGATCGCCAGGCGACGCCCCCGGTCGGCGTGGGTGATCTCCACGGTCGCGATCGAGCTGCCTGACAGCAGACGTATACCGGTGGCTGTGGGCGTGTCGTTATAGGCTTCATGCACTGCCACGAAAGGAGCCGTCGTTTTCTGGTGTCGCACCATCAAGCTGTGCGCCCCCGGGTCAGGGAAGGTGCGCAGCACGAAGGCAGTTTGCTCCGGCACGCCGGCTACCGTTATCCGCGAGAACACGTCTCGTCGCCGACCGGCGTATCTGGAACTGGACTCGCCTGGAATGCGCCAAGTTGCTGTGAAGGTATCTTCTGCCCTGCCTACCTGATAGTCAGATTTGCCTCGCACGACATACAACGCTGGCTCAAATTCAGTCTTAGTTTCCATTGGTATCGAGAGTTCAGGCGTTTGGCCGATACCGTGGTAGCACCAGTCGTGTACTTTCCCGCCCTCTACGCGGAACACGTCCAACACGTACTCGTCAAACTGGCAGATGAGGCGGCGATAGAACTCTGTCTGCTCGCAGACTTTGTCGGCGTGGGCCTCGGCGATTTGCGCCGCTGGTAGATCGACAAAGTTATCAATGTGCGGAACACGTTCGCCCTGCAGCTGATTGCCATGCACCTGTGAGGTCTCGTCCACCGTCACCGTATTATGGGCGTAGGAGGCACGGCTGTAGAGGTACTGATCCTGGTCGTGATACTGTGTCCGTTTTTCACCGGAAAGCATCCGGTCACGCGAGTAAGTGAGCAGATTCAATCTGTCTTGGTGTTGATGACCGCTGCCCGGCTGCAGGGCGTTCAGCCCGGCGTACAGTCGGTTTCCCTGCGTCTCTCGCTTGAGTGCCACATAGCCGCTGGAGAGACGCACGCTCTGATAGGGCACTGACTTTTCCACAATGGTGTCGGCGCCATATATCAGCCCGGTCATTCCCCGAGTGCCCTCCCGCAGGTCCTGGTGCGACCCGACTTCATCGATCCCCAAATAACGGTAGCCGATCTCCGCGGTAAGCGGGTACGCTTGAAGACTGACCCGTCCACCCATGTCGCCGAAGGGGGCCATGGTAAAGTCCGGGAAAGCCTGGGCGGTGAACCACTTGAGTGTTCGACGCATCACGTGGGCACGCGGGTTCCGAAGATCTAGTTCATCGTAAATCTCCGGTGGGAACAAGTCCGGCATCTGTTGTGCGAGCCGATGGCCTAGAACCAGCGCCTGACAGTTGGGTCCCACGGCGTACAGATGGTAAGCAGTACAGACCTCATGGGTACCTCCATCCGGCCGGTAGTAGTTGTCGGTGAGCCAGGCAAGGCTGTGATGGTTGGGACGCTTCTTCGGTGAATACTTTCGACGTCCGAATGCCCAGTCCACATAGTCCGCATCCTCGAGTGCGAGACCGACGAACGCTGCAGCGCTGAGGTAATGGAACATCTGATTCCAGCGAGGGGTGCTGTCTTCTTCGACACGGAACACCGAGTCAACCCAGTGTTTGAGCAGGTCAAACTGGATCTTTCGATGTTCCTTGGGACTGAAGAGTCCCTCCACGTTTCTCAGGAGCTCGTAGGCTTCTGTGAGTTTCACAACGATCCCGCAGTCCCCCTCTTTGTTATAGGTCCAGATGACAGTCTGGGTCCCACTGCCCAGCACCGGCAGTGGCTTGATGTGTGTGGCGAACAATTTCAGGATGCCGGCAGCGTGCTCGGCATAGGACCGTTTAGCGCCCAACGCATGTAGGAGTGCCATCTGCTGAGCCGCGTCTGCCATTCTCTGTAGATAGGAGCATCCCCAGCCTTCGTAGAGGGTGCCGCGGTAGTCTGTTGCCGGGGAAGGTCGATCGAGGTCGACGGCCTTCTCGCATCGGCGGCAGGTGGCATCCTGGTCGTTGAACGGGTTGAATTGCAGCCTGCCTCGGCACTCCGGGCAGATCAGCATTGAGTAGACTTGCATCTTCCGCTTCGGTAACAAAGCACCAAGCCGCTCAACGGACTGTGCCAGCCATGGTTGAACTCCTGCGTCCAGATTCTCCACCACCTGCCGCGCCCAGTCGAATGATTCAGACTTGCGTTTGATGTCCTGCAACGTCGACACGTCCAAGACCCCGCCAGGATGAACCCAGCCCCGCGCCCGGGCCGGATCCGCTAGGCCCACTGTGACGCCCACAATCAAGATCGAGAGATATAAGGTTTCGTTCTGCTTGCTCATGCCCAGCTCCTTCGATTCACGGATCCACAGACGACACCAATATAGAGCCTGGCGCGCACAGCGTGTGGCCACGGGCGGACCGGCACCGGATGCAGGAGCGGCGGCGGGGCTTGTTGTTGATAGTGCAGTTGGGCAACGCCTTCTTCATCTCAGTGGCAGTGGTGCATGTTACACTGCTGTTGCCGAGCCAAAGTAACTTTAGGATGGTCCGGCACGCACACTCTCTGCTTTCCATTCACAACGCATGCGTTTACTGCGCTCGCTGACAACGAATAACCAGGGCAGCCCGCAACGCCGCTCATCGCCTGACACACAACTTTTCCGGAATTCACCAGCACTGACAAGAGCATGAGAATCCTATGAAGCCCCCTTCGCTCACGGCCATCGCTGCATTGCTACTGCTTGACACGATTGTCACAAACGCTGCCAAACCGATCGAGATTGGCACACGGCGGGAGTTGTTTACCGATACGACACTAATTGAGCGGATCGACGGCCAACTTGACTTACGGTTGCACCATCCGACTCCACGGGAAGTCGTAATGATCCATGACGAACCGTGGGAAGGCAACAACACCACCTATCACTGCGTATTCAAAGATGGCGACCGCTATCGCATGTTCTATGTCGGACTCCACTCGACGCTTACACAGAAAGGACAGCTGAACATTGGGCCGTCTAGCTTCTGCTACGCGGAAAGCGACGACGGTATCCATTGGCGAAAACCAAATCTTGGCCTATACGAATTCCAAGGCTCAAAAGCCAACAACATCATAATGGATCCCGCTACAGCCGCCCGGCACAACGTGCGCATCGGAGCCCCGGCCGTTTTCCGGGATGACAATCCTCAGGCAACCTCCGACGCACGCTACAAGACGTTTATGACTTCCCGAAGCCCGTTGGGCATGGTGCCGATGAAATCGCCAGACGGCATTCACTGGTCGCCGATCAGCAACAAACCTGTCATCACTGACGGTGCGTTCGACTCCATGAATCTGGGATTCTGGGACAGCGAACGCCGTGAGTATCGTGCCTTCTGGCGGTATTTCACAGGTGGAACGACAAACACAGAGGAATGGAAACCCGCTGGCGTGCGGGCGATCCGCACTGCGACGTCGAAAGACCTGCTGCACTGGAAAGCTCAGGCTGATTTGAGCTACCAGAGTTCACTCGAAATGGAATTGTATGAGAACGGAATTCACCCCTATCACCGTGCACCGCATCTGTTGATTGGTATGCCGGTTCGTTACATCGATCGAGCCGGCGCGCCATCCACTACGTCTCCGGACGGGAGTGACCGAGCCGGTCCGGACCGCGTCCGCAACTGGCCAGCGTCTCTGCGCGCACTACCGGACTTCGAACAGCGTCAAGCACGCTCGGCACTGAGCGAGCGTTATGGTACCGCGTTGACTGAAGGCTTGTTTATGTCCAGCCGCGACGGCGTGCACTTCCACCGCTGGGACGAAGGATTCCTGAGACCCGGCCCTGAGCGACCAGGTACCTGGAACTACGGTCAGCAGTTTGTCGGCTGGCACAGCGTGGAGACGGCCTCGACACTGGACGGTGCGCCGAACGAACTCTCCCTGTACGCAACCGAGGGAGTCTGGCTGCAGAAGAAAGGCAAATCGCTCCGACGCTACACACTGCGGCTCGACGGCTTTGTCTCGGCGCATGCCGGGGCGCGGGAAGGGGCGATCCTGACAAAACCCATCGTGTTTTCCGGCCGCCGCCTGTCGCTCAATTTTTCCACCTCCGCCGCCGGCAGCGTCCGCGTTGCGATCGAACATCCCGACGGCACGCCGGTCACTGGATTCTCCCTAGCAGACTGCCCCACGTACTTTGGTGACACGCTGGACCGCACCATCGTCTGGAATGGCCAACAGCAACCCGGGCGGATGGCTGGAACGCCTGTCCGGCTGCGATTTGTCTTACAGGATGCTGATCTCTACTCCTTCCGGTTCAGCGACTGATCCGTTGAACCGCCTGCCCGAGCTGTGCGGTCTTCCCTCGTTTGCACGCGGGAGGGGCGGCGGACCAATATCACGAAGTGGATCGTATCTGGACCGTCTCAGCAGCTCCTTCGGGATGCGTATTCAGACGCCACCAATATAGAGGCTGGCGCGCACTTCTTGTGGCCAGCAACCGGACCTGCACCGGCGGCAGGAGTCTTCGGTTTCAGATTCCACGAATCCAGATGCGAAGCGCCTCCGCACAGAAAGAACAGGATTGTCGACTTCGCGGAACCTTGACTGCCGGTCCAACCCGACGCCGCTTCCGTCGCGTTCACCGACGAATGCCCGAGCGGCAAACCGGCGATCGTCGTCGCCGAAGCCGCCAGGAAAGCTCGCCGTGAATCGCGGAGTCCGTTGGTTGATTCCTGCTTCGCCATCCATTGTCGGCCGTTCGCATTGACGAGGCTACCCGTCCCGCACAGGCCGGAATCGAGTCCTGGCAGTTGAACTCCCCAGGAGTTTGCAGCAGGGGCTGATCGCAATCAGGACAGCGCAGCCGGTCTTGTGTTTCCTTTGCGATGAAGTCGCTGTACTGATGGACGAAATGTCAACGCCCGTATCGGCGAACGCTGGTGATTCTGATCTCAGCGATCTGACCGAAGAAGGTTCAATTCGCATGCGTCGCGCTGATCTCCAGTCTGTCGAGGCTGCTGCTTGTGTTGCCGCGGACACCGGAACCATTGCGCTGAATCATATGTACGTAGAACTCCTGGGCGCCCGCGAATTCGGAGACGTCACTGAGGTCCAACATGTGGACCCCGCTGAATAAGCCATCGGCACGCCTCTCGGTGTCTGGCGCCCCCTGTTTGATGATCGTTTTTCCGTCGAGCGACACTCCCAGCGAGAACGAGCCGCCGAGGGCCGAATGGCTCATCCCCGCAAGACGAATGACGAGATTGTTCAGGCGATGATCGCTGCGAAACTTCTCGACAACACTCGCACCGATGGCGTAGCCGCTGGCGCCGCGCAACGACAAAGAACTCCCCGCATCCAGATGCTGAGGATTGTCGACCACTGCCATGGTCCGCCACAAACCGACTCCCAGATTCTGGCGAAACTGGATCTTGCCCCGCCAACCGTCATAGAAAGTATCGAGGTTGATCGCCTTGTTGGACGGCGGCTCGCTCTTTCCACTTAACTGACCGGCGCGCAGGACCGCGCCGCCGGACAGCGTTAACCGTATGCGAAATTCCTGCCCGAGGTTTCCGAGATCGTACAGCAAAACGTCCCCAGCGGCGGATGGTTTGATGGACCGCCATTCATCCCGTTTACCGCATCGCGATTGCTCCACTCGGACGGCTCCTGGAGCCGTGTCAGGATTGACCGTCAGCTTGAGGCTTGCGTCGTTGACGGGCAGCAGCGACCAGAACTGATAATCCAGCGCCGTCTCTTGGTTGCCCTCGACCTTCACCGCGCCATCGGCGACCTTCAGCCGCGTAAATCCGTACACCGTCGCCTGACCGAAGTCAGACCAGTTGTACCGCACCTTTCCCTTTTCATCCGGTGCCAGTTCGATCTGCTCCGCCCAGATCATGTCTCCCGCGGTAATCGGCGCCGAACCGCGACAGCGCCTTTGAAACTCCATCGCGCTGAACATGAAGTTGCGGCAGGCAGAGAGCGGCACTGTCGTTTTGCCGTACCAGTTGTTGTAGCTCCCCGAACCGCTGTCGGCGACAAAGTAGAAGACCGGGACGTTGAATTCGTGGCAGGCCATCACTTGTTCTCGGGCCGCCCGATAGTCGCTATATCCGGACGCGTCGATGCACATAATCAAGGGTTTCCCCGTGCGGAGAAACTGCATGAGTTTGCGTCGCGACTCGGTATACCCCAGACCATACGCGTCGTACACAAATCCGTCGGCTTTTGCCAAAGGGCCCAGCGGAAAACTGGGCCAAACATAGACGGGAAGGGTGTGGTCGCGTGCTTTCATGGCGTCGTAGAGTGGATCGAGCCAGTCGCCTGCGTTATACGCCTGCTCTTCCGAGAGATGGACGGCGTCGATGAGCGACAAGTCGGTCCGTTTGAGCCATGCGTCAATTTTCTTCAAGGCATCCTGGCGATCGCCGCCCCAGCGCTGTTGATAATCGAGTTGAACGACATTGATCAGCCCTTTCTTTCGCGCCGCTCGCAGCCGCTCATTGATGTCGTCGTCTGGAGACGCCCGAAACGCATTCAGGTGGCCGAAGACCCCGTCGTAACTACCGCCGGCATAGATTCCGCCGCTTTGCGCAAAGCTGGCTCGCAGACGGCCTCTTTTGGTCGTATCCGCAGCCTTTCCTGGGCCGTCGCGAACGAGGTCGATCCCGTCGGCGGTACCAGCGGTCGTCCAGGTTCGAGTGGCAAAGCCTGGCCGCTTTGACATTTCGATCGCGTTATGGCTGTAGAACGGGTAGACGCTCCATTCGACACATGCCACCAGATCAGGCAGCCCGTCGCCGTCCAGGTCTCCCGCCCAGGGATGAGGACCGTGATGGGTCATGGCAATCGGTGAACCATACATCCGCATCGGCCGCGGCGGTTCGAACTTCGGCTCGGTGGGCGTGCCCACGTTGCGCAGTAACTGGATGCTGCTGCCGCCGGGCAGGCCCCCGATCGCGTACTGGCCGGGCCCGCCGCTCTGCCATGTTCCGGCGCTGCTGAGGATCAGGTCCAGCAGGCCGTCGCCGTCCCAATCGACTGCCCGGAACGCCTTCGTCCAGTGACCCGGATGCCCGAAAGCACCGACGGGTTTTCCGTCGCTCATCTTCAGCGGTCCCTGTTTCTTCAGTCCCCGTTTTCCAGACTCGTCGCGGTATTGAGCGAACAGGCTGGCCACTCGATCGGCACCGTCATACGTGACCATGTCGATCAGTCCGTCGCCGTTGAAGTCGGCGAAAGCCGCCCCGGTGCGCCAAAAGAACGATTGATCTTTCTCTGCGGGATAGCGCTTGCCCGAGGCATGTTCCGTGATCGACTCTTTGGCCCGCTTTGCCGAGGCGGCGCGCTTTTGAGGCGAATCGGGAAAGCCGTCGCACAGGATTTGGTGTCGCGGCCCGAACTCTGGCGCCGCGCGCGTGCCGATGTTCCGGTACCAGAAGATGCGGTTGGTTTCATTGGGCAGCATGAGGTCGGGTAACCCGTCGCCGTCCCAGTCGACATAGGCCGGATACGGGTAGCCAAAATCATCATGGAAGTGGTTGGTGTCGCCGAGTACCTCTTTACGTGTAATCCGAATGGGCTTGTCCTGGGCAAGGATGTACTGCGACACTCCCCACGCCGGTTGCTGGTTCGTTCCTTCATTGACCACGATCTGCGGCCAGCCATAGCCGCCGCCGACCAGCAGGTCCAGAACACCGTTGCCATTCCAATCGCACAGATGGGGCCAGGCCTGATCGCCCAGCGAGATGACCGCCGACTTTGACTGTGCCAGGGCCGGTGGACGGAACCGGCCCGCGCCGGTCTGCTGATAGAACGATACGGTCAGGTTGGGCCAGTCCGTAACCAGCAGGCCTCGTTCCTCGCCGTCGTTTACCGCCGCCACAAACTGGGGACTCTTTGAGTGAGTGTTGACCGCAGCCAGAGGTTTCGCGGCATCAAACTTCGTTGGGCTTCCACCCAGATTGCGCCGCCAAACGATGCGCTCGCAGAGGTTCCACAGGCTATCGATGCCTTTGCCGGAAGCTTCCCGAATAATGGCATCAGGTTTCCCATCCTGATCCACATCAAACCAGCAATGCACACCCGGAACTTCCAGCTTGACGGGTTGGGCTAGGTTGGGTGGCAAACCGGCCTTCGTGTTGCGGAGCCACAGATCACCCACAATCACATCCATCGCGCCGTCGTGGTCCAGATCGGCCGTGCGGACTGGTCCACCCCCACGAACAGGCACACTGCCCGCGTCCGCGAACACGGGCATCCCGCCCGCGTCGCGGCGGCCGGTGTTGCGGTAGAAGGAAAGCCGGTCTCTGGTCGCAGGGCGCCATACGACGTCCACCAAACCGTCGCCATCGAAGTCGGCGAAATCGACATCGGCCGTCATGCTGATGTTACCGAAGTGCTGAAAGCTGTTCGATTCCGGATTCTTGACGTACCGAATCCGCGTCAGATCGCCGAACTCGAACTGCGCAGGATCGCCGACGCGCGGATAACAGACGACGCCGCTCCACGGCCCCCCGGGCCGATACGCATAATCCCAGCAGCCCACCAGATCGAGCCTGCCGTCACCCGTGAGATCCACCAGCCGAGCTGGAAACTGCAACGCGAAAGGGCGAGGCTGACCGGCGTTGTATCGCAGCAGGTCGCCCACGCCGATCAGCGGCGTCCGGGCTTGAGGCTGAAGAGGAGGCCGCACGGCGGACGCACGAAAGCGGACCTCGTACTTCGTGTGACCCGGATCGGTGATAACCCATTCGAGCCGTCCACGGTCGCCGTAGGCAAAGTCCTCCGAGCTCGCAAACGGCACGGGCTTTCCAGTGACGACATTCACCACTTCGAACGAATTGGGGTCGAGCACTCCCTTGCCGCCGTGTTCGCGGATCACCTCGCCGAAGTCGATAGTCGGGTCCATCGGCACGTTACCTTTGGGCAACGGCGAAGTGACCTCGATCCCCACATGGTACAGCGGCTCGACGGCGGACCCGACGTGTGCCAACAGTGTGCAGAGAAGAATTGGAATGGTGTGTTTCATCAGTCGTCCAGCAGCCCGTCGAACAAGTTCGGATCCGTACATTCCGCCACCGCAGAAAGAAGCCGTTGTCTCATCGCTGGACCCTGCGCACATAGAACGAGTAGAGGTCGGCGCTGCGAAGCTGGATGCGGATTGCGATCGTTTCCCCGGCAAGCCGAGCCCAATTCGCATCGTGCCATCCGACGACTTGAGCAACGCCCGCGCCCCGTAACGGAACGCTGTCACTTAGTGTGAAGCCCGGCATGGGTTCACTGTTGTCGCCGAGAACTTCGACTCGCACTTCGCCCCCGTTATGCACGTTAGCGTTCAGCAGTAACTCATCGCCCGTGGCCGTGAAGGGTTTCGTGATGAGTTGTCCGACCTCCGAACCTGCCGTCAACGAGACGAACCCGTCGCGACGCAACACCGCAAGACAGACGGCGCCCATTTTCTCGTCCGCGTTTTCAGGACTTGCTCGGTATTTGATACCGGTGTAGTAAAACCACAGCTCATCATTGTGCTCGACCGGGGCGCTTGGCGGGAGTAGTTGAGTTCGGTCGAAAACGTCCGGTCCGACCGGCGATGGCCCGATGAACGGTTGGCGGCCGCCAAGCCGCGTCCACTGTTTCAGATCGCGGCTGCAGGCAAGCTGGATCAAGTGAAACCCATCGGTATTGGCCTTGAGCCTGCCGGTCGCGTGGTAGACCGCGGGCATGCCGATATAAAGACCCTCGTAGCGAAAGATGCCGAAGTTATAGATGTCCGCGTTGTAATTCGCAGGCACATTCTTCACCGGCTGCTGCAACTTCGGATTCGACAGCCTCGCGTCAATGTTCTTCTTCGCCAGTTGCTGATCCAGTTCATCGGCGTGGAACAGTACGCCGGTGTCGGTCCACTCGGTAAAGTTGCGGCTCGTCCAGATGCGATGCGAACGTCCAAACGGCCCGCCCCGCTTCAAAGTCGCGATAAACGTTTTGCCTGCACGGTCGAAACTCATGTTCGACTCGTCCGACGACGGCAACACCGCGGTCTCCAACAACTTCCAGTGGATGCCGTCCGGGCTGACCATCGGTCGGCGCCCGATGACTCCATAGAATCCCTTGTATCGTCGGTTGGCATCAGGATCGTCCGGGTCAATCACCACGTTTTCGACGCCGTTCTTTGGCCATGTATCGCCGGGAACAACGACAAGAACATTGTTTTCCAAAGAGCCGTTGATTTTCGTTTGCCTCAGACTCGGCTTGGTCCAATGCACGCCGTCTTTGCTCTCCGCGTAAGACGTCCCCGCGAATCCAGGGATGTTGGTCGATGTGATCAGCCAGAGCTTGAACCGCTTTCGCTCTGCGTCCCAGGCCGGCGAGCACCGCGTTTGCAACGAGGTCTCCCAGGGCTGATCGGGTCTAATGACGGCTCCGCGTTTGACGGGTTGATGCATGACCCGTTTGAGCCCGTCGATACGTTGGACGATGAAGTCATCGAGAAAGAGTTGCCGTCCAAAGCCAATGTCGAGCGGTTCGACGGCGGACAGGCCGTTTGCTAACAGTGAGCAGAAGAGAATAGAAATGAAATGCTTCATTGGTTGCCTGCTTTCTCATTGTCCAATATTTCGGCCCTGCTGAACACCACAACCTTTGGGACTTTTCCGCGCGAGCACTCGCCACTCATTCTGTGAGTTGGCATCAATCGCATTGAGACGTCTGAAATGCCTACCGGAATTGCTGGGTAACTGGTCAGTTCGGCTTGAAACGGAGTTCGTCGACTGAGTTTGCAACAGCTCAGGCTACGGTTGTTCATTTGCAAGTCGATATCTGCTCAGCAACTGGCGTTCGCTGACAGGGAACATACTTGGCAATGTCGTTTTCGGTT
>MDTE01097062.1_pt1 | contig 12661 bp, 6 predicted proteins | sample 811231 | NCBI WGS metagenome assembly MDTE01 (sample SAMN05326651, study PRJNA326480) | marine metagenome | isolation source: seawater | place: Indian Ocean: Red Sea | collected 2010
AGGAGAGAAAGAGCGCGATGCCGGCATTCCAACAGTTTTTCGTCGTGTTGCCTGTAATCGTGCAGTCGTAGCACCACTCCAGGTCCAGACCGACATCCTTCGCTCCATCGACGATATTGCCGCTCATCACTACGCGCCGAGCACCGGTTCCCCAGATCGCTCCGGAGCCGCCACGGAAGACATAGTTATTTGCGAAGATGAGATCTTCACAGTGCATGCTGGTGAAATTGGACTGGCCCCAGAATTGGATGCCGTGATTTCGCATTTCACGGAGGCGGTTTCCGGCGACGTGCACCCGTTTACAGTTGTCGATTTCCAGTCCCTGGTACAGTTTTTCCAGGACACAATTTTCAATGCGAACATCCTCGCAATTGTCGATCCAGATTCCGTTATGCCGAAAATCATCCAACTGTACGCGGTCGATTTGGATATCCCTTTTTCCCTGGGCCCGCAGTAGCACCGGTTCCATACTTCCTTTACCGGTGATCCAGTTTTCGAACGGTTCGGTCCCTGTCAAACGCAGGCTGGACACACGGCATGCGGTACCGACGTAGATCGCCGCCCGGCTGTCTTTGTCAGAGACGAACCGAATGACACTGGCCCGTCCGGCTCCGTGTAACCAGGTCTGATCGGAGAGTTCGATCGTACCGATTTGATAAACTCCCGCCGGCACATAGACATCGCGGCTGGCACGCAGGGCGGCAACAAACGCCTCCGTGTCGTCGGTTTTGTCATCGCCCTTAGCGCCGTAATCACGCACGCTGACCTGGGCACTAGCGACTGGAATGGTTGATCCAAGCAGGGTGAGTGCGAGTAGAAAGACGGTAGTCTGTTGCATCACGAGCTCCGGTTGGCTGTAGCTTATGGGCGAAGAGCGGGCCAGGATCACTTGCCAGGGGGAATGTTGTGTTTTCGCGGCTGCGGGAGTTTCATGACCCCGAAGCGGATCACGTTGTCCGCGTAAAGCGGGTCGTAATAGTGTCCGCCTTGGCGGTAATCCGCGTTCCACTGGCGCGTGCCGTCTTCTTTGGTCTGGTAGAGAAATGGCGAGAGATGAAGCCGCTCTTGGTGCCAGCGGCCGGCCTGGCCAGCTGGTATTTCGGTACCCCCTCCGTAGAGCATCAGCCCGCCTTCTCCGCGGACTTCAAATTGTGGGCTGATCTGCCGATATTCGTGACTCACGTTGATCAGTTTATGGCCCAGTTCATGCGCGATCGTACGACCACCGTTTCCACGTTGCTGGCACAGGGTAATGACGCCCCGGATGCGACGGGGAATCCGGGTTTCGAACAAATAGGCCGGCAGGGACAGGCCGCCGGTTGGAATAGACTTCATTTGAGGGCGATCTTTCACAGTTCGATCGTAGTAGGCCATACGCACCTGCTTCAGGTAGAGTAAATAGATCGTTCGATGATTCTCAGAGTGAGGTTCAATGATGCTGCCAAAGACGTTCGTCGCTTCCGCTGTCAGCTTCCAGCGGGCAGAGCGAAAACCCACGTAGGCGTTGATCTCGGGAGGAGCGGCAGATCCTGTGACGTCGTTGGCTTGTACGGCGAGCCAGGATGCGTGAACTACGGCACGCTTGACCCAGAGCAGTCTCAATTGGACACCCGCGTCGGCAAAGATTTTTTTGGCGCGCTGGAAGGACTGGACTAATTCGTCGGGTGCGGTGACGTAACCATGCGGATCGCCCTCCGTTTCCCCCAGATAAATAGCAATGTCTACTGTGGGAACGGTCCCTTTCAAATCGCGGTTGATTGTCTCCGGACAAATTGTCTCCAAAGGATGATAGACGACGGTGCGCGTGCTCACTGGGGGGATTTCTCTTTCGGCTGCTGCTGCGCCGCCGATCAGCATGCTGGCTGTTAGGAGGATGACTAGCCAGCATGACACGTCCTCAGCGACGACTTGGTAGCCCTTGGGCCCGGTGCATTGCGAAGGACGCGGTTTGTCCGGAACCAGCCAATGTGAACCGAATGAAATTCTGGCGAACAACCGGACAGCGGCAAGTCGTTTGTCATTCACGGTTATCGCTTCTGCTGAGCTGTCAGCGACCACATTGGCGCTTTGTTTGGAATCGTGAGTCACTCCGGTTCGTGGCACGCAGGATTTGCCAGGAATACGTCCATCATACCGAAGCTCAGGGCGTTTGAGGAGAATGTTGCCAGATGGTCAGCAAGCCGACTCTGGCACCAGCTTGAAGCGGCATTTATGGTTTGGCGGGGGGGCAGGGAGTTCCAGATCAGAGTCCCCAAGGCGAGCTGCGCGGTGCCCAGGATCTCAAACCCCGCCGGTGTTCTATCGCCATAGGACGTTGTCGGTAAACCATTTGCAGGAACAAATCTACAGTAGCCCGGATTCATCGACGAAGATTATATGTTGCGCGGCTGGAAGAGCTCCCCATGCCAGGACTGACGCGGTCGGACTGGAGACGAACACAACGGGCGTTCCGATGAAAAACAGGTTCCTACTCTTGACGCTCAGGTCCTGGTTTGTGCACGATTGGATTCTGACCCAAACGGACTGGTAGGCCGTAGACGAGCAAATGAACAGCATTCCGTTTGCTCTTTATTTGCTGGGCAGCTGACTTTGAGGCCAAACAAAACAGGAGGCATGCTGTGATGCGTAATACGACCGTATTGGCGGTGGCCATCGTGATTGCGGCGCTTTCTCAATTTTGCCTGGCCGACGACCACACCACAAATCTGGTAAATGCCGCTCGTGAATTACGGGCGCGATACCTGAACGATCCGCACCGGCCAACATGGCATTTTATGGCGCCCGAAGGAGTCTGCTTTCCGTTTGATCCGCAGGGGTGCGTGTTCTGGAAAGGCAAGTATCACCTGTTCTACGCCATCCAAGTGAAGGGCAAGGGGTCGTGGGGGCACGCTTCAAGTATCGATCTGGTGCACTGGGTGCACCACCCCGTGCCCCTGACGATTGCTCCGGGTGATCCGGAAGCGCATGTGTTCGCGGGCGGCGCGCTGATCAATCTGCAGGGTGTGCCGACGATGATCTATCACGGCCTGCATTCCGGGACTTGTATCGCCACGAGTAACGACGACGACTTGATCCGTTGGACAAAGGCACCGCAGAATCCAGTCATTCGTCAGCCGATGAAAGGCGATCCCAATCATGGTCGCTACCACGTCTGGGACACGTGTGGCTGGGTAAGAAATGGAGTGTATTACTCGATTAGCGGCGACCACCCGGGTAGGCCACCGGCAACGGATGGCGATATTGCCTACTTGTTTCGTTCGCGTGACCTGGTGAACTGGGAATACATGCATCCGTTCTACAAGTCGGACCGTCGCTGGACGCCTGCTGATGAGGATTGTTCGTGTCCGGATTTCTTTCAGCTTGGCAATAAACACGTTCTGATGTTCATCAGTCACACACAAGGCACCCAGTATTATATTGGCCGCTACGAAGATGATCGGTTCTATCCCGAACAGCATGGCAAGATGAACTGGCCGGGAGGACCGGTGTTCGCCAATGATAGCCTGGTTGACGACAAGGGGCGGCGCATCATGTGGGCCTGGGCCTGCGAGTCACGCGAAGCCGAAACCCAGCGTGCTACCGGCTGGTCAGGTGTGATGACGATGCCACGCGTCCTCTCGCTGGGCGAGAATGGCACCATGCGGATCAACCCGCCAGCAGAACTCGCCAGACTGCGGATGAACTCACGCCGCCAGAAGGACCTTGTGGTGGCAGATGGTGATGCCGTGACGCTGGATGGTATTGCCGGGGATTCGCTGGAGTTGTCACTGGAAGTCGATCTGGGAGAGGCGAGTGAATTTGGCGTCAAGGTCCGTTGCGCACCGGATGGAACCGAAGAGACGGTCATCCTTTGTGATATCACAGCGGGAGTCTTGAAGATTGACAGTACCCAGTCCAGCCTGAGTGAGGATATCTTTCAGCCGTTCCCTTACCCACAGGCTGCCTATTTTCCGAAAAAAGTTCGTCAGTCGAAGGATATTCGGGTCCAGGAAGCGCCCTTTCAAGTGCAGCCCGGCGAGAGTCTGAAGTTGCGCATTTTCCTCGACCGGTCGGTCCTCGAAGTCTTCGCCAACGGCCGCCAATGCGTGACGCAACGCATCTACCCGTCGCGAGCGGACAGCAAGCAAATCAGGTTTTTTTGCAAAGGTGGCGCAGCCACCGTGCGCTCTCTACAGGCCTGGGATATGGCAAGCGCCAACGGCTTTTGATCAATCCCAGCCGCGCTGTTCCACGGAGAAGTTGTTGTTGCACTGCACGCGTTCGAGGTGCCTTGTCAATCACCACAATGTGTGGGTGACAGTGATGAAACACGATGACCGGTCCATTCACTGTGCGGTGGCGGCGGCCCTTTCAAGTCAGCCTGAGTGTGGCAGCGGTTCGCTGGCTGTGTAGTGTGTCGGGTCTGCGTAATGAGTTGGTGCCAGGTTCTCACGTGGACGGCTTCACATCGACCACGTGCGGTTGCATGAATCGACCACGTCCAACGGGTGGTCCCCTGGCGCTGCGGTTCCAGAGGCAGAACAACTCAAGAAGCGGAAGTACCACCGGACTCAATGGCCGTACTCCGGCCTGGCGGACTAGCTCATCGAGCCGATCGGCGGGAACCCTGATTAGGTCTATTGTGAGTCGTGTCTCTGAACGTCATTCTCAGCCGTGCCCTGCCCTGTACAGTTGCGATCACGATCAGGTGACTTCATTTCACCGCATCATGGTTCTCGTCGGAATGAGCTGACCGTGTGACGGGCTCTCTTAGCAGGAATGCTCTTCCCAAGGATGCTAAGATAGTGCCATGATGCTGCATCGTTGACGTCCTGGTGTAGCTGGGAAACGGTTCTGTATTGTCGAATTAAGGAAGCAGGTTGTGGCACATTTTCTTTCTCAGCGTTGGCTGCTGAATCGTCGGCAGGTGCTTCGTGGGACTGGCGCTGCCGTGGCGTTGCCGCTGCTCGATTGCATGCGTCCTTTATTCGCTGCGGGTAAACCTGCAGTTAAACCGCGACGCAGTGTGTTTATCTACATGCCAAACGGGGTCAACACGATTGACTACCAGATTACGAAAACGGGCGCTGGCTATGAGTTCTCGACGTCGCTGAAGCCGTTGGAGAAGCATCGAGCGAACATCTCGCCAATCAGTGGGCTGTATCACCCGCATGGGCTGGGGCATCAACACGATTGCAGTAAGATCTGGCTGACCGGTGGCAAGCTGGGGCAGGCGGATCGCAACACCATTTCCGTCGATCAACTGATGGCTCAGGTGACTGCACCACACACACGCTTTACGTCGATGCAACTCGCCAATAAAGGTGGGGCGCTTGCGTGGAACGCGGATGGCATTCAATTGCCTGCGCAAACAAATCCCGGTGTTGTGTTCCGTGAACTGTTTGAAGAACCCCAAGGAGGCATCGCCAGGCAACGGCGGAGGCTGCAACGCAAAGGCAGCATTCTGGATGCAGTCCTCGACGAAGCCCGCGCTCTGGATGGGCAGCTTGGCAAACAGGATCGAGGGCGGCTGGAGCAGTTCCTTACATCGGTGCGTGAAGTCGAGATTCGCACCGAGCGAGCCGACAAGTGGCTCGATATACCTCGGCCCACAGTAGCTCCCGGCACCAGGACGCGATTGAACCGAACCATTTCCCAGGAGATGGTTGGCGAGTATTTTCGCACGATGTACGACCTGATTGTGCTGGCGTTTCAGACAGATATGACACGTGTCGCGACCTTCAGTACCGGCGTCGAAGGTCAGGGGCTGAAGATCCCCGAAATTGGGGTCAATCAAGATCGACACTCGCTGTCGCACCACAACGGCAACCCGAAGCTGATGGGTGACCTGACCACGAGCGACACGTTCAATATCGCTCAGTTCGGTTATCTACTGGATCGACTCAGCGAGGTAACGGACGCGGACGGACCGCTGCTCGAGACCACAATGGCGTTATTCGGAAGTGGCATGGCGTTCGGTCATAGTCACGGGAACGCCAACCTGCCGCTGGTACTTGCCGGTGGCAGTAAGCTTGGGCTAAAGCATGGTCGCCACGTCGATTTTAACGCAGCGGGCAAGGGAGACAGCTATGGCTACAACCTCGACACCCCGGGTGAACATTATGCCATCTGTCATCGACCGGTGAACGCACAGGCGCACTTGAGCAATTTGCTATTGACCATGGCTCAAAAAATGGGGGTCGAGACCGAGACGTTTGCCGACAGCAACGGTGCACTAACAGAGATCGAGGCTTGAGCCGGCGACAAATCTCGAAGACTGTCTGGATTTTTTTCACTCGCGAATTCGGAGTGTAGACGCATTACTATCAAGTCTCTCACCCTTGTCGGGGTCATTGCTTCGCTGTTGTCCATAGCTGTGCACGCCGATGAAAACCCCAGTCCTGCGGTCACCATCGATGCTCTGCGCAACTGGAGTATCGTTGTCAGCGAAGACGCCGCTGCCTGTCAGCACTACGCCGCTGAGGAGTTTCAACGTTTTTACCAACAAGCGACTGGAGTGTTACTTCCTCTCAAACAAACGACTACAGGCCGGACCGGTCATGTGTTTATCGGGCCTGGTGACGCCTTGAAGGAAAGTGCCTTGGGTCGTTTGATGCAAAAGGAATATGCGCAAGAAGAACTGCGAATTGTCGTCGCGAAAGGTAATATTGCGATCCTTGGCGGGCCACGCGGTACGCTTTACGGTGTCTACGCGTTCTTGGAAGATTACCTCGGGATTCGTTTCCTGACTTCAGACGTCACGCACGTGCCGACGGTTTCCAGCCAGCACGTGATTCCGCTGACCGATCGCTCGTACAAGCCGCCTTTTACGTATCGCTTCTATCTGAAGGCGGAGGTGATGGAGGATCCGATTTTCGCCGTCCGCCGCCGGCAGAACGCGGCCAGTCCCCACGGCCCACAGGAGCAGCGACTCAGGGCGCGACTTGGTGGAGAGGCGACCGGCGGCGTGTTCTTGCACAACAACTTCCAGCTGTCAGCGTCGTTCGAGGAACATCCGGAATATTATGCGTTCCGTGATGGCAAACGTTCGAAGGCTCAGCCTTGCCTAACGCATCCGGAGGTGCGGCGGATTGTTACCAATCAGATTTTGGGCAATCTCGACGGCTATCCAAGAGGTGCCACGCTCGCACTGGCGCAAAATGACAACGACCATTGCTGCTTGTGTCGGCGTTGTGCGGCTGTGCAACGGGAAGGGGACAAAGTAGAGGCTTTGCAGATGCCGAAGAACCCCGCTGGCCATTTGCCAGAGAACCTTCGCCACGGTCCTCCGTCGGCAGTGGTGGTCGACTTCGTAAATCACGTAGCGGACGCGGTTGCGCCGCATCGCCCGGACCTGTGGATCGGGACGGAAGCCTACTCGTACTCGGTTATGCCTCCACGAAAGACGAAGGTACGGGCTAACGTCAAGGTGCAAGTCGCGACGTATCACTGCAGCATTGTCTATCCGCTGGAAGATCCCCGCAGCCTGACCAATCAGCAATTTATGGACTACTTGGGAGGTTGGCGGAAGGCGTGTGACAACCTGTTGATCTGGACTTACGACATGAACCCGCGGGACTACTGGCTGCCCTTCCCCAATATGCGATCGCAACCGGCAAATCTGCGTTCATTCGTCGAAAACAACGGTCGTGGTGTTTTCATGCAGGGGGCGCCTGGTGGGACCGAATTCAGCGAGCTACGCGCTTATGTGATGACCGCCCTGCTTTGGGATCCGTCACGCGACGCGGACGAACTGATTAACGAATTCCTCGCACTTTATTACGGGCGCACCGCCAGGTTGCTGCGTCAGTGGATCAACCTGCTTCACGACCAGGCGGAAGCGTCCGGAAGTGAATCGAACATAAACGCGACGGCGAAAGACTACGGTCTTGATGCGGCTCTTGGAGCACGCGGTCTGGACCTGTTCGAGCGGGCGCTGCAGGCGGCGGACAATGAGACGATCCGTCTGCGGGTCGAGAAACTGTCTATGACGGCTCTGCGGCTGGCGTTGGAACGGGTCTGGTGGAACGTGACCGAGGCTCCGCGTCAGGCAAGGGTTCGCAAAACTACCATCCAGGAAGTACGTATCCCGATCGACGGTGAGGACCTTCCCCGCTACCGGGTGCTGGCTCGCCAGTTGTTTACCCTCGCCAAGAAACACAATCTTGGCCCGCGTGAGTCAGCTCGCGCTGCAGTCTACTCGTATCTTGGACTACCTCCAGAAAACGAAAAGAAATGATCCACCTCTATTCAACCACTACGTTATTTGCACGTGGCTTCCTGGTGATGATGGCTTTCTATCTCCTGGGCAGCGACGTTATGGCGTCGAATCTTCTACCCGACCCGTCGTTTACCGTTGTCAGCGAATTAGGCTTTAAGGCAAAGGCGAGCGGATGGAACTGGCAATGTGTTGAGGAGCCGTCCAAGGTTCACTTCAATCAAGGCGAAGCTGTATTGCAGGGAGGTAAGGTGTTTCTCCACTCGATGGAATTTGCCATCGAGCCAGGTACGATTTACGAATTGACATGTGCAGCATCCGGCACAGCGAAACTCGCGGTCGAAGTCCTGTGGTGGAAGAAGGACCGTCTTCCGACTGCAGCCTATCATCGCTCGATTCTTTCCAACCCGCATCTGCTCACAGAGGACGTCACGCCGCTTCGTGCCAGCATCCGCTCTCCTGCGGATGCAGCGACGGCATACATTCGGTTTGCGGCGGAGGAAGGCAGAGCTGTTCTCGAATCGCCAGGTCTCAAGGCCGTGGGTGGAGAGCTCTTGTTGAAACTCGACGCGGCAGCACCTGGAACGGAGCCCCAGACCAAGTGGCAGGACTTGACGGGACGCAACAAGAGCTTCGCACTGCAGTCCGTACAACACTCGCCGAAGACGGGTAGCTACGTTTTTACACGCGCCGGCGCGTCGTGCCGCGGCAACTCCCAGGACGCGGGCAAGTTCGATTTTGAGACGGATCAGGCGAGCGGGCCGGGCCGTGGTTCACCATTTACTGTGGTACTGTACGCGATGTTTCGTGGTCGCTCCGGTACCGGAATTGTCAACAAGATGGTTGGCCCGACAAAGGGCGGCTGGTCCATAGGCCTGGAGTGGGATGAATTCGGGTTGGATCGTGTTGCCACGATTCAGCAGTCCGACAAAAAACGGAAAACGCTCGGCGGCTTTCCGGGGTTGGCTGGGGATGGGCGGGATATCAAACTCAACGCGAGAGATGACCGTTTCCACCTGTTCGTGATCCATCTCACGGGCAGCGGCCGGCATGACGGCCGTGTTTACTTCGATGGCAGTGTGGAGCCGCTCACACTTACTCCCTGGCCGTGGGGGGTTCTTTCCTCGGGCTCCGTACGCAATGACGCACCGCTGCGGATCGGTTCATTCAGCGAAAATGGATTTCGAGGCGAGATCGGTTTTGTGGAAATTTGGTCGGGCAGCCGGTTGCAGGATGGCCGGACGCCCGCAGAGTATTCGCAGTATCGATACAACCAAGGCGCACCGATTCGTCCGCAGTAGCAAACCCTCACGCAGCACGTAGTCCGAATATGAATTTGACTTCTTGTACGCCTTACCGGTTACTGGGTGCGCAGGCGAATCGCCGTGTTCTTGCGGACAGCGCAGGCTTAACCGCAGGTATGCAGTTTCGTGCGGTACTTCGCTGCTATGTGAGATCGATGCCCAACCGTCGCCGGAGGAGCATCCCCGGTCTGTTCCCCTTGTCTGAATCAAACTGCCGCAAAACGCGGGATGGGAAACGTAAAACTGGAGCATGTGCGCCCGTAATGGCTGAACGCAAGTCGACCCTAACCTAACCCGCAGATACCAAACGGTGCCCCTGTAAAGCGATTGGAAGAGCGTTATGAAAGTTGTTGTTCGAAGTGTCGTGCTGATTTTCACACTGAGCACTCTCGTCACTTTGAGTTCTGCTCAAGAGTCCGCAGATTACGTCCCGGCTGCTGACCAGTTTGCACCCATCGCGAAGGCTCGCTACCTCTCGGGTGAACTGGTCTACATTGATCCGGTCAATCGACGTGGCGCAATTCGGATGCACGATAACTACTGGTCGGGTCCTGCCCACTATTTTGCGCTGCTTCCCTATGCCACGGTCCGCTACAACGGGGCCTATGCCGAGCTGCGAGATCTTCCGTTGGGTACGGTGGTGCATGGTTACTTCACCGTGCCACCCAAGGGGGAGGAAAATACCATTCCACCGTTACCGGACGAACATAAGAAGGCAGCCATTCCGCACAACCACGGGATCTGTCTGGAAGACGATTTCAGTTTCTACCAGCGGCAGGGACAGTCGTGGGAAATTGTCTCGATCGACATCGACAAAGAGAAAATCAACGTCGAGCCGGCGGGCGAAAAAACGAAAGATGGTATTAACACACCCTATACATTCGATATCGATACCCGTACGCGTATCTGGAAGGACCGGAGGCTAAGTGACCTGGGTGATATCGAGGCCGGTACAACAGTCCAGTTGAATCTGACCTGGGCGCAGGGGTGGGGGCAGAAGGAGTTTCGCGTCGGTGACATCTGGCTTGACGATATCAGCCGGAAGTTTGCGACAGAAATGCAGCGGCGCAGGCACCTACGCTATGAGCGACAGCGTTGGACGCCGGGGTGGATTGATGACGTTGAGCTATTTGACTTCGGTGGCGGCATCGTCACGTTGACGCTGTTTGAAGTTGATCGGGAACTGATCGCAGACTTGCGGCGCGACAAGAATGAACGTATCGCAGTTGCTGTTGCGGAGAAGACGCGTCGTACTTGGATTCACCGTGCGGACCGCAAGTTTGCCAAGCTGGTTGAATGGAAAGACATCAAAGACTCGCCACTGGGAAGCAGTGGAGTGCAGCTGCGCGTGAAGTTTACTGAATTGCTTGCGGGCTATAAGCGAGGGCGTTGTGTGCGGGTTAAGGCCGAGAACTGGAAGTGGGTGTCAGTGCCGCCGGAAGAACGAATCACATCACGCGAAGAGCAGGAGCAGAGTGCGCGGATGGTTTTGCCTTTCTAAGACAAACTGCGGGCGGGTTCAGAGAAATCGCCTGTCCCGATGCGTTCAGCGAAACAGATATTCAATCTCGCTACTTCGCCTTTGGGTGGCACGGAACAGAAACATGAAGACGACGACCTTATTGATCGGGACACTACTCTTTTCGCTGTTGCAAACAGAAAGTGCTGACGCCGAGGAGTCGACCGGATTCCGTGTCACCGTCCAACCCTTCTTCGCGAAGTACTGCACGCGATGTCACGATGCGAAGAAGCAGGAGGGGGAATTTCGACTCGATACACTGGCTGGAGATTTTTCCGATAGCATGGTTGCTCAGCGTTGGGGGGAAGTACTGTTTCGTGTCAATGCTGGCGAGATGCCGCCGAAAGGTGAGCGGCAGCCCTCGTTCGCGGAATTGGGCGAACTGGCGGACTGGATTTCCCGCCGGATTGAGGAGAGACGCGCAGCGCGGATGGCGCGTCGCGGACCGGTCTCGCACTACCGACTCAGTCGCGGTGAATATGCGAACGTTATTTACGATCTGCTCGGAGTTCACTTTGATGTGCGCATGCCCGGCGCTCTGAACGTGGACCCGCGTTGGCAGGGGTTTGATCGCATCGGATCGGTTCTCTCGCTGTCACCGTCGCACGTCAACCGCTATTTGGCAGCTGCTGAAACCGTTCTGGAGCAGGCCTTTCCCGTGAAACCGTCGCAATCGTCAAAGCAGCGGCAAGCAGCGGAGGCTCCCCATCGCTGGCTACTTTTGCCTGGCTGGCATCGAGGGAATATCAACATCCAGACGCCGGGACTCTATCGCATTCGCGTCCAGTTGAGTGCCGTACCGTCGTTCAAGGGACGACTCCCACGGCTTTCGGTCTGGAATAACAGCTTGAAGCGTGCCGAGGCAGGACGCGATGTGATTTCCTCGGAAGACGAGCCGACCGTGGTTGAGATCGAAGCGTTCCTGCCACGCGGCGGTTTTCGTTTGACTAATGAGGCGCCCGGAAAACTGGACGACGGACATACGCTTGGTTCCACACCGAATTTGGTGACGCGTCTGGCCGACGTCCACGTGGTTCCCAAGGGCTACAAGCTGTTCACCGATGAGGCGGTGCCACGACCTGTTTTCCCGATGATGCTGGTCGACTGGATCGAGTATGAAGGCCCTCTCCTCTCCGCGGCTGATCAGGAAAAGCGTTCGGGTTTGTTGCCGGCGCAGACAGAAGATGTCACTGTAGCGCGGGACTGTCTGGCACGTTTCATGGCGCGTGCCTGGCGGCGGCCGCCGTCCACTGCCGAAGTGGACCGGTATCTCAGGGTATTCGAATCGGAAGTCGCCGCAGATGAGAATGTACGTTCGGCGTCTCTATCTGCCATGGCCGGCGTGATGACATCGAAGAATTTTTACTACCTTGTCGAGGGAACACCGTCACAGCCGCGGGAGCGGGTCAACGACTGGGAACTCGCGTCGCGACTGTCGTTCTTTCTGTGGAGTTCGCTGCCAGATAAGGCGTTGTTTGACGCGGCACGCAAAGGTGAGTTGCGGACGCCGCGAGTATTAAAGGCCCAGTTGGCACGCTTGTTGGCGGACCGAAAGGCTCGTCGTTTCGTTGAGGCGTTTCCCAGGCAGTGGTTGCAGCTTCATCGTGTGGGCATGTTTCCACCCGACCGGGAACTGTACCC
>MDTE01134747.1_pt1 | contig 12660 bp, 8 predicted proteins | sample 811231 | NCBI WGS metagenome assembly MDTE01 (sample SAMN05326651, study PRJNA326480) | marine metagenome | isolation source: seawater | place: Indian Ocean: Red Sea | collected 2010
CATCCCAACCGACAATCGGTGCCTCGGCGCGATCCGGGCTTTGGTCCCGCCGAATCGCTGATATCCATGCGTGCTTGCCTTCAATCGCTTTTCGCAAAACTACAATCTTGCGGTCAAAGCAACATTGATCTGGTCGCATCTTGTAGAGGGGACCACCGTGCTTTGCTTCGTATTGTTCCACAGTTAATTCAGGTCGCTTCAACTCAACGCGGACCCCAAACCTTTCAGCCATCTCATCGCGCAGCTGCAACGTCTCCTTGAATTGGTAACCCGTATCCAGATTAAATACGTGTGTTGCAGGAGCAACCTTGGAGAGCAACGAGATGATCAAGCACCCCTCTGGTCCAAACGCTGTGGCCATCGTGAGTTGGGAACCAAACCTTTCGGCAGCCCAGGAAATCACCTCCTCCGGCAAGGCGGATTCCAGGCGAGCGTTTTGCTCGTCCAACTCACGCTGTAGCTCGGGAGTGAGGCTAAGCGGGGACACTTTCGTTTCCGTGATTACAGTTGACATCATTCAGACCAATCCTAACCATCTTAGTCATCAAAGTCAACTATCGGATCGGGCGGGTGATTTACTTGGGCTTTTTTTCGGTGACTGAGATTTAAAGCAAAGCTATTTAAGCAGTTACGGACCCAATAAGGGGTTATTAGCATCCAGCAGAGAATGGGGGTTCATTTTTGTGGTTTTCGCAAAATTCCTAACCCACCAGCTGTAGAACCTCACTGAATCAACAGGCTCCGTCCCAGGGCCCTCGGTAGCTTAAAAACGTGCCCCAGGGTGAATGATGGAAAGCTCCGAGGCACGAATCGCATTTCGACAACACCAGATTTCTACCGTTCGCCCGCTTCCGGTCTCTATTCTTCCGCCCCTACCGTCGACATTTTGGCCTGTAACCAGCATGCGAGGGATCCAAATCCGACGGCAAAGACGCCTTCGCTAAGCGCCCACCAGAGAGGTAGCCCAGCCAACAGGTCGACGATCAACAAACCTATCCCCATACCAATGGCACAGCTAGCAAACACTCGAATAAGTGACTGGTAGCGAACAACATCACGGGCTAGACAAAGCGTTACCACACCGTGGAACGAGTATAGGATGGACAAAGATCTGGCTAAGTAGACAACAATTGGAACATCCGGCAACTTTCCCAGGCCCAGATACCCATGCACATAGTCCATCCATGCGAATGGCAAAAAGACAGTTGGAACGGCCAGCAGCTCTAAGGCTCCAACGAAAGTCAACAAACGGGATAGCGAGCGTTCTGGAGTCATTTTGCCATTCGCTGAAGGCTCATATTGTAAAGTCCCAGATCTACGGTACGACACGCCCAACACACACCCATGCCAATCAGCAGCAGGCTAAGCGTGTTGGCATTGTAAACGATGGCAGTAACACCGACACCCAAGGTGGCCCCCTGAACGTTTCCTCGTACATAAATGCCCGACCCATAGATGCCGTTCAACAAGTTGACAAAGGCTCGTGTTGTCACCGCCAGTGACTCTTGTTCCTGTAAAGCCAGCACGTCGAAACGTGAGTGAATGGTTTCGTTGCCACAAGTATCTGTGCCCTTCATCTTATCAGAGACTCGCCATGATGAGTTATTTCGAATCCTGCACGCATCGTTGGGGGGTTTAGCTTGCTGGTGACATTCAGCAGAAACAATACGTCAGCAGAGTCGTTGGCACGAGAATGTCGCAGCGAGCCCCATCGCGATACTCCGCGACCTCAGTGTCGACCGGACCTACTTGGACAGTTTGATCCTGTTAAGGTATCCTGGGAACGTCATCTCCTGTGGTGAAGACCCCCAGACGACATCACGTGGACCGACTGCTTCACGCAGGCAGACTGAGATTGCGCAGCTAGTGGTCGGAACGGCATAAGTGCCTATAAGAAGTTGACTGAATTTCCGGTGCAAGCAGTCTTTGCCCGGTCCGGCCTGCGAGTGGCCGGAGAATCAACAATCGTCCCAGTCACAGGGAACTATGGACTCGAAAAATATTTTGCCAGGAAGGTCACTCGTCATGATCAAACGTTGCGTAAGTGCAATATGCCTATCGGTGATTTGTTGCTCAACGACCCTGGCCGTTGAGAAGGACTTCGCGTCTGTAGAAACAGCGTTAGCCAACTACGTAGCTCAGCCGGATCCATCCCACTCATGGAAGTTGGTCCAGTCCGCCAAACTGGGAAATTCTGAGTATCTGGAAATCAAGCTCACTTCACAAACCTGGCGTGACATTACCTGGAAACATCAACTCTTTCTTATCAAACCATCTCAGATCGACCGTGAATGCACACATGGTTTATTGTTCATCACAGGAGGCAGTTGGCGACCGGAAATGGATGAAGATGATTTTCGGCAACGCATTCCACGCGAAGCTGTTCTATTTGCGAGCGTTGCCGAACAACTAAAGACACCCATTGCCATCCTGCTTCAGGTGCCATTCCAACCCATTTTTGAGGACAAGTACGAAGACGCGATCATTGCTTATACGTTTGACGAGTATCTCAAATCGGGTGACCCTGAATGGCCACTTCTGCTCCCGATGGTGAAATCGGCTGTCCGAAGTATGGACATCGTGCAGACGGCTTGCGAACAAGAATGGGAACTTACCATCGAGACTTTCACAGTCACCGGAGCATCGAAACGAGGCTGGACCACATGGTTGACCGGCGCAGTGGAGCCTCGCGCCACCGCTATTGCACCTATCGTAATCGACGTACTGGACATGAACCGTCAGATGCGGCATCAAAAACTCGCGTGGGGAGATTTGTCGAACAAAATCGATGACTACTCTCGTCGCGGATTAATCGAAAAGCTCGACACACCGTCTGGACGTCAATTGCTAAAAATCGTCGACCCGTTCAGTTATCGGAAAGCATTGACTCAACCAAAACTGATCATCATTGGCACGAACGATCGCTACTGGCCTGTTGATTCGCTCAACCTCTATTGGGAGCAACTACCTGGACAAAAGCATATACTCTACGTACCTAATCAAGGGCATGGAGTAAAGGACCTCGTGCGTCTTATCTCTACACTGAGTGAGTTTCACCGGCGAACCAAAGAGGGTAAGGTATTACCACAGCTACAATGGGATTTCGAACACAATGGAAAATCCGTTAACCTGACAGCCTCTTCAGACGAGCCGCTCAAGACATTTCGTGTGTGGACGGCCAGCGCCGCGACACGAGACTTCCGCGACGCCGAATGGACGGATCAAATCGTCGCAGCCGAAGGAGAGGAGTATCAACGATCGCTGGAAATACCAGAACAAGGCTATCTCGCCGCATTCGCTGAAGCCGTGTATCCTGCTGTTCCCTCGCCTTTTTTTCTATCGACCAATGTCGTCGTCCTGGATACACTGGGCATTGCCAACACATTACCTCGCTGACGCTTCATTCGAAGAATCACTCTACTGAGATCATGAACAAAGAAGAACAGGTCCAATATTTGGCTAATGTTTTCTACATCGTTCTCGCCGATGGCAATACTGACAAGAACGAAGAAAAAGCGTTCGAACGGATTGCGCAGGCGATCGGAGCTGGTTATTTTGAACGTCGCAATGCACAAGATTTAGCCAAACAAGATGGCTTCGAAGTATGTCCCGTCGGCCGTTTGTCGGACCGTTTTCGAAATCTCGAGGACATGCTATTTATTTCTTACTGCAATCAGCAAGTGGACGCTGCTGAAAAGAAACTGATCATCGACTATGCAACGCAAATCGCAGTGAATCAGCAACAATTTGGTCAAATCAAACAAGAAGCAAAACAACGGCAGGAGGACTTCCGTCAAAGGATCCTCTGAAGTCCGTCAACCTGGTTCCGCTACGTCTCCGGTAAAGACCACGGGTTTTCATCCACAGGGGGTCTTTGGCCGGTGAGCGCACAAGCGATTCGTCGCGCGTGAATGTGGCAATTTTCGATGAACAAACGAAATCGCAACTGCTCACCCGCAACCGCCGTTCCGGCAACATAGACACCCGGTACGTTGGTTTCCATCGTTTCGCGATGGCAAATCGGAGTGCTTTGGTCACCTTCGAACTCGACTCCCAATTGCTCCAGCAGTTCCTGATCCGGTCGATATCCCGTTTGCACAAGGACGAAGTCAGCAGCAAGTTGCTTCTCTGAAGTAGATTCAGCAACGGACGAACGCAAATGGACGTGCGTCGGAGTAATCTTCACGGGGCTCGTCTCAAACAGAGCTTCAATGGCTCCGCGTTCTACCAGGCCGCGCAGTTCTGGATAAATCCAATACTTGAGAGATTTAGCGTCAAACTCTGGTCGGCGATAACTAATCATCACCTGAGCTCCGGCGCGATAACAGCGCAACGCCGACTCAGCTGCCGAATTCTTACCTCCTACAACCAACACTCGCTGGCGAAAATACGTGTGCGGGTCCTGTAAATAATGAGAAACATGAGGTAGCTCTTCTCCTGGAATTCCCAACTTTCTGGGAAATGACATATCCCCCACAGCCAGCACAACATTTTCCGCGCGATAGGTGTGAAGAACAGTACCCTGGGCTGTGGTCGTGTGTAGCACAAACCCGTTTGACTCCTGCTTTTCAATCCTCAGTACGGGCTCATATGTCCTTATGGCCAAATCATGGGCAATCGCCACGCTGCGCAAATAAGCAACATACTGTTCCTTGGTCGCCTTGGTTTGCCCCACAATTGGAATCGGAATGCCGGCGATGGCAATCCGCTCGGGAGAACTAAAATAAGTCGTGTCTGGTGGGTAGCGCAGGATGGTGGCTGCGATCTGGCCTTTTTCAAAGTGCAAGTAATCACAACCAGCTTTTTTCAACTCGATTGCCGTTTCCAACCCGATGGGCCCCGCCCCAATCAGCGCCACGCGCGTGGTTTTAGTCGTATCATTCATTCTTCTAAGGTAGCAACCTAAGTGCGACGTGTCACGAACGCATCAGGGAAGGACAGAAGCTATCATGCCTCTACTCCTCACAGGAAATCACACGAGGCGGCAATGTAACTGAAACATTGCCAGCCAATTCCGGGGTTGATGGCTCGAAAACACCGTCTTACCTTTGCTATGCGGTGAAAAATCGCTCAAAGACTTACAAACATACGAGTTTCGCGACGGAATGGAGGGTTTCATCAAAAATTCAATACTGTGACTGCACTCAAAGCTGTTCTGGTGTTTTGAAGGGTACGGATTTTCAGGAATTGCAGCCGTTGTGCTTAAGGGAATCAAGGTTGATCTTCACCGGCGAACTTGATTCAGTTTTTACAGATGTGCGGATGGGGCGCATACAGTAGCAAGCTAAAGGTTCGATCCTATGACGTCCGAGAAAAACCCGCAACAAATCTCTGCTGACGCAGATCAGCGATACTTCGCATCGAATTCGGACTGTCACGCGAACCTTCGAATGGCTGGAAAACCGTCACTTACTTTCTGTCTGCAGCAACGATCCGGCCCAGTTCCAAACCCTTTTTGAGTCACTCGATTACACTGATTTTTCTTTCTTGGCACCTGACGAAGTAGGTTCCCTGCATAGATAGTCTATCCCAACAGCTTGTAACCTGGATACGTATTACACGGAACGATTCACGACGACAGCATCGACAGCCGCAACGCCTCTATCTGATTTAATGGCCTGACACAAAAGACGATTTTGACACGCGGTGATGGCACGGAGTATTTTGAAATACAGTTCGAACTGACAGATCGCACGGGTCACATTTCGCTGATCTCATTCGAATTAGATCTGGACCTGGGAGCACCCATTGATCCAACCGTTGGCCAGAGCCTCATTCGGCTGTCTCTATCTACATCTACAGAACTGCAAGGACTGATCAGCTTTCGTCTTCCTTGACAAACAGCCGACGCTGCGAAGGGGATTACGCCCAGATCAACTGCGGTTCCCTGGAAGGGTAGCCATCGCGAGACACAACCATCCGAAGATCAAGGCCACTCCCCCTAGCGGGACGATGGCACCCAAGACCTTAATGCCCGTTAACGCTAACGCATACAGGCACCCGGAAAAGACCAAGATCCCAATCAACCAGGCGATGATCCCTACCGAAGCCCAACGTCCCGGTTGTTGCTTCACCCACAAGCCAGCACCCCACAGAGCAACGGCGTGAATCAAATGATACCGGGCTCCCGTTTCGAACACACTGACGTAGTGATCGATATCTGCTGGGTCAACAGATCGAGCCTCCAGCCAGCCTGGTAAGGCATGCGCCCCAAAGGCGCCTACGACGACTCCAACTGCGCCCAACAAGGCTGCCACAGGCAATATCACTCTCGACATCCGCATTCCCTTTTCGCCGATTGAAGGTACCAGGATAATCGAGTCATGCGTCAGACAGATACGACAAAGCCTTGTCGTCATACCCCATGTACTACTGTGTCTCCGCTGCTTCGTCTGACACTTGCCCAAACCTGAGATCATTGTCGCCAACAGGCACCGAGCTGGTGGTTTCGGTGGCAGCAGGTTGTGCCAACAACCGTTCGATCGCGGGCCCTAAAGCGGGGCCGCGGGTGTGCAACGAGTCAACATGACCGTCGCGTGTCACCAAAATCACAAATGGTATCGCTTGGATGTGATAACGGTCGGCATTCGGATTGATGCCATTCGAGTCAGCAACGATGTTTTGCCACGGAATCTTTTTCGCGTCAATGAACCTCCGGGCCTTTTCCTGGTTCTCGTCAATGTTCACCCCCACCACCTCAAATCCTTCAGCCTGGTACTGCTGATAGTTTTCCAGGATGTTGGGAAGTTCTTCCTGGCACGGAGTACACCACGTTGCCCAAAAGTCAACCAGCACGACTTTACCACGATAAGCTTCCCAATCGAATTCCTGGCCAGAACTAATCATTCCGGTGAGCTCCAACCTTTGGCCGATCAAACCCAAACGTTTGTTCGCATTTTCGACAAGTTCTTGTGCTCGCTCTCGCATTTGAAAGTCTTCATGCTGTCCGTAGACACTGCCCAACATGTCGTACAACGTCTTCGCCAGCTCTATATTACCGGAATACTCCAAGCTTTCCGCAGCGCGGCCAACAAAAACCAGTTTGCTGGCATTGGCATCTTGATTCAACATGGACGTCGCCGATGCAATCACTGCTTCGGCATCACCTTCGACTTCCGGATTGAGCACCGCATTCACAAGGAAGTTGAAATTCCGCAAGGCACCCTGCAGTGCCAAGCTTTCGGCGGCCTGTGCTAACCTTTCATCTTCGTGATCTCGAAACGCACTTACGATCTGGTCCAGGGCTTCGTTGGATGCCGCAACATGTCCTGTTTGCTGCAAAACAGTAATTGCCACGCGGGCCGATTCAAACAGCGTTGGTGTCTTCGGTGAGTTAGCCAATAAAGTCTGGAGTGCTTCGAGCAAAGTGGCAGGATCCTTTGTATCCCCAGTATGGATGTCTCGCATTTTCAGGCTAAACAATGTGAGTCGCACCATCTCCGCGATTTCGGGATCCGCGTCGTCCTGCAGAGCAGTAGCAAACGCCTCTACGTTTCCGCGAGCACCTGGTAAATCTGCATCCATCATCTGGTCGAAAATAGTAAGTTTGGCATTGACCGCGGTGAATCGCGCGCGCGCGTTGTCACTTGCCATCAACTCCTCCAGATACGATTCCAATTCTGCAGAGGCATCACCGTCGGTTCCCTGGTCTGCAAGCTGCATGAGAAGTTCGATACGCGCGGAAATTCCCGTCGCAAGCAGGTCGTCGTCATCACTTTCGACGACTTCGGCAAACAGGTCGTCGAACTCCTGACGGGATTGTTCGTCACCGACGGCAGCATTCATGCGTAAAATCTGGAATCTGCTGCGAGAGGCAGCCAGTCGTATCTCCCGGTTTTCGTCTGTCATGAGTGTTCTCGCATAGTCTGCCAATTCAGACATCGCTTCCCCGACACCCAAGGATACTTGTATGCTTAGAGAATCGAGCCTGGCCAGCTTTGCCATCATCTGTTGCTCGGGTGTAGCATCAGTGGCCAAGATACGTTCGGCAGCTTCACGTCGAATTCCGATCATGCGACGGAAAGATTCTTCTTGCTGCTCCCTTGTCGATCCCGGAATCGCCCTTCGCTCAATACTCTGTTCGATCTGCGAGATCTGATCCAAGAGCTGTTCGACAGTCACGTTTGATTCTGCTGCATTCGGGCTTGCAGCACTGCGACCAGATGTTATTTCCGTTGGAGACGAACCGGTCTGACGACTCGGTTCTTGCGGCGATCTTGCCGCGTTCAACTCAAGATCTGCTGGCAAAGAGTTGGCACGACCCTTTTCATCTGCCAATCTTTCTTGTCTGGACGACCCCGTACGAGCGGATGACGAATCCAACGAATCACTTGCCCCTAATTCAGATTGATCATCACCCTGTGTCGCATCGGCAACACTCTCATCCGCAACCCGAAATTGGCTTGTCTCAGACGATACCTGTTCCGGTCCAGCGTCGGAACAACCACCGACACCGATGACGCAAGTGATCATAACAACTAGACTAGCAGGCCTTTGAAACAATCGATCAATGATTTGGTAAGACGTCATAGTGTATCCTGTGATGGTTGGTTGTTTTGAGAGTCTCTGTTCTTTCTTCGCGGCAACTTGAAAGAAACTCCTAGCTTCCTCACTCGCATCTCAACTCTCTTTCCTGTTCCCGGCCGGAACGATGACGTCCATTGTACGAGAGAACCTCAATAAAGGCAGCCTCGGTTTTCACGGATATATGGGCCACGACGGAGGTCGCCAAGCGGCAAAATGACGCTATAATAGACTCGTTCTAATAGTAGACGAAACGATGAAAGTGATGTTGGTCAAGAAGCAATAAAGGAGAGATACCGTGGCAGTTCGTGTGGCAATCAATGGGTTTGGTCGGATCGGACGATTGACCTTTCGAGTTTTGATGAGTCGTCCCGACGAATTCGAGGTCGTCGCCATTAACGACATTACGGAAAACAAAGTACTTGCAACGCTGCTGAAATACGACAGTACCCATGGCAGATATCCAGGTGATGTTGCTTATGACGAAAACCACCTGATTGTAGAAGGTAAGCCAATCCAAGCGCTCGCTGTACGTGATCCTCGTGAACTTCCTTGGCAAAACCTCGAAGTGGACGTCGTCGTCGAAAGTACAGGGATCTTTACGAGCCGGACACAACCTAAAAAAGACAAGAGCGGAAACGATGTGATTGGCCCAGACGGCAAGGTCGTGATGGTCCCCGGCTACGACGCTCATGTGAAGGACGCCGGCGCCCGGCGTGTTGTATTGAGCGCTCCTGCAAAGGACAAACCTGACCTCACCTGTGTGCTTGGCGTAAACGATGACCAGTTAGATTCAGAGAAGGATCAAAAGTACATCTCGAATGCCAGCTGCACCACGAACTGCTTGGCACCCGTGGCTAAAGTCCTTCACGAGAATTTTGGCATCGAATCAGGTCTCATGACCACAGTCCATGCTTACACCAATGATCAGAACGTTCAAGATCAACCGCACCAAGATCTCTATCGTGCCCGAGCAGCCGCGACCAACATCATCCCAACGAGCACCGGCGCAGCCAAAGCCGTTGCGGAAGTCTTTGAGGCATTGAGAGGAAAACTGACCGGAATTGCATTGCGGGTACCAGTCGTAACCGGCAGCATCGTCGATTTAACGGTCAACCTGAGTCAGGCAGTCCATAAGCATCAAGTCAATGATGCTATGCGAAGCGCAGCTCTCAGTGGGCCATTGAAAGGTATTCTTCGTTATACGGACGATCCGATCGTGTCGAGCGACATCGTTGGAGATTCCCACAGCTCTATTTTTGTTGGTGACTGGACGCATGTGATCAGCCCAGAAGGGAAAACAGAAACCGTTAACGGCAAACCTGAACCATTCGGTAACCTCGTCAAAGTACTCAGCTGGTACGACAACGAGTGGGGGTACAGTAATCGCACGGCCGATTTGGTGGCACGCGTTGCGAAACTGTGATCCGACCAACTATTGAAAGAGTAAGATACCGAATCCTTCGGGAACGATTTGAACGTTGGCCGGTTGCGACCAGGCCTGGAATCCCACACCGGGCACAATGCGCTGAGCACCAACTGCCCATGCCTGTCCAGGACGGGGTGGTTCCTTGACCAATTCTGATAATGGAATTGCCGCTTCAACATTCCAAGTCTCTTCGTCGATCGTAGCCGCGACGAACCACTGAGGATCCCAGCCAGGATCTCCGAAGCAAGAATCGTTAGTCCAACCACGGTGATCTACAGTAAAACGATAAGCAGACGTGTAGTCGCGATCGATATCGATCATCACATCGATGCGGTCAAATTCATCCAAAACAGCATCACGGGTTCTTGGTAAATGAGTTGGCGCATAAGTCCCTTGAGGCGCAAGTCGACAATTCATGGCCAGGTACAAGTACTCACTGTCGTAGTTCAATGCCACGAAAGCAGGCCAAGCCTCGTCATCTCCATGTGACGAACGCAGCTCCAACCAATCGGCATCTTGCCACATGGGTTCATTCAGATTCCCATCCAAGTACGGCTTCCTAGAAACCAATCTGGCATGGTTGAGGGGTTTCGCAGGTGTGCCACGGGCATGTTTCAGCCAATGTTCTACGACAGCCGACCGGCCCCACGCAGAGTTGGGCTGCGAGGATGCCAGCTGTTGAAAAATCCGCTCGGCTTCTCGAGGCATTCCACTACGACGATAGGCCACTGCCAACGGAAAACGAATTGAGGGCTCGGCGTAAGTATCGGGTCGCAACTGTTCCATCTGTTTGACTCGCGCCAATACGGCTGCTTCACGGACATTCGGGCCGTCCTGGACGTTTACCGACTCGACATGACCTGCTCGAACGCCCGTTTCGCCACTGACTAGATAATGCACCAACCAAACGTTTGCCTGTTCCGCCAAAGGATGTGTCGGAAACGCTTCCACAAAAGAGCTCAGCACGTCAGCAGCGAGTTCCTGCTGCCCATGGTGCGCATAGCGATCGGCCAACATAAACATCACTTCACCTGCGCTTCGTGGATCCAGTCCAGATGTCAGGTCGGATAGCTGTCCAGACCACGCACCACCTTGGCTAGATGCGGATGCAGCTTGGTCGAGAATCTGTTTGACATTGCGACGCTTTTGCGCGGCTCGCTTGACCACAGCGACATCCACGGGTGCTCCGCGAAAATAAGGCCGACGCGCATCGCCACCATGCTGCAATGATATACCACTAAAGAAGTCACGAGATCCCAGTTTTCCCGGAACCGTTGACTTGACCATGCGAAATCCCACGACATTTGTCCCAGACTGATAATCGGTGGTCAACACGCTGCGACATAGCGAGGCTTGTTCTGCTAAGGATCGACCAAACCGTTTGGACAGCGTCGAAGTCGCAATACTCACCGTCCCGGTTTGCTCATCAGGCAAAGCGCTAAACACCTTCTTTGTCTTCCACGGTTCGAGACCGAGCATGGTAAGCTGATCCGTGTACACCGTTGCATCGCCGGCTTGGTCTACCGCTTCTAACACGATTTGGTGAATCACCCGACCAATAGCACTTTCGACGTGGAGGTCCGCCGATTCGGTAAAAATGACCTCCGGTCGCCATTGACGGATTTTTCGCACAATACATTCCTGCATATGCTCAACTCCCAAGCCATCGCCATCACGTCCCCATGTAGCCGTAATCGCTGCAGCGGGAAGTCTCAGTTCTCGAGGTTGTGCGGGAAACTGCCAGCAAACGTTTGCGCCACTTCCACCTGCCGCCACAATCGCGTCATGAGCTCGATCTGCTGATCGCTGCAAATGAGCATGGCCAGCATATTGAGAATCGGAATTCACGAGCAGTTCTGCGAATCCAATGTAGCCTTCGTCACCAGCTAGACTGGCGAACAATTCCAGGGGGACCGCCTGTGCATCCGTAAACAATCCCAGCATCGCTGCTCTGGATGGCCCCTGTCCTTGTCGCTGCCAGGTTTGACCTCCGTCATCCGTGCGTAGTATTAGCCCCAGGTCACCAACTGCCCAACCTTGTTGAGCATCCACAAAGTTCATTGCCCGGATCGTCAAGGACTGTGAGGTATGTACCACACGCCAGTCGGTGCCCCCATTGCTTGAATACAAAACTACGGAACCCGGAGAACCAGCAATCCATACATGGTCGTCCACCGAAGTGACAGCATGGAAATCGAGATCACTGACCACCTCCACGGGTAGTTTTTCAGGGACACTCCAGTGAAGGCCTCCGTCTGTGGTTCGCAACACTAAACCACCATCGCCAACCATCCACCCCACTCCGTTTTTTACGACATGAATACGATGAATATTTCCCGTGTTCGGTTGAGGGACCTGAATGTCTTGCAATCCACTATCCCGGACGTTAGCAATCTGTCCACGTTCACCAGCAACAACGCCTTGGCCCCGCTGTGTGAAGAATCCGCAGTTGAGATTTCTTGTGGAGTATCCCGGAACGGTCGACCAGCTTCGCCCTCCATCCTCGGTACGAAAAACGCCGACGGGAAAAAAACTAGAGCGATAACCAACCGCCCAACCATGTCGTCCATCTTGCATCTGCAAACGGAGAATGCGGGGCACCATCTCGTCACTGACGACCGACCATTGGTTCCCGCCATCACGAGTCCGTAAAACGACGCCGCGGCTATGTACTCCAAAAGGCAGAACGGCGCCGCCGGCAATCCAAC
>MDTE01180712.1_pt1 | contig 12660 bp, 7 predicted proteins | sample 811231 | NCBI WGS metagenome assembly MDTE01 (sample SAMN05326651, study PRJNA326480) | marine metagenome | isolation source: seawater | place: Indian Ocean: Red Sea | collected 2010
CAAATGCTGGGAAAAATCGCTTGGATCGTATGGGTGATGCCATCGCCTTTCTCGTCCACCATATCGAGCAACTGCGGGCCTTTCAGTTTCGAATCGTATTGCGCAGACGTGACACGTTCGTATTCGGCCGCGTTGCGCACAGTATCCCGCTTTGCATAGCTGCAATGATGCCACTTGCTATCAGCCATTATAATGCCCCCATCCATGTCCAGGCGGTTAACATTAAACGCTGTATAAAAGGTATGGAGGATTGTCGCGTGGTAGGAATCGCGGAGATTCTCTGCGTAAAGCTTCCAATTATTATGTATGATCTGGCTATGAGTGCCTAGGTGCTTCATCGGCTTACCGAAATTGCGCCGCACCAGTCTCGCCATCTCTGGCCCCAGGAAATTCTCTACTCCTGGGATTTCCACATCGAAGGTCCCAAATACGAGCCCGCAGAAAGTCTCCAAGCGCAGTGCCTGCATTCGGTGGTCAGCAACGTCAAAATCTTCCGGCATGCCACCACTACCTGATAATCCCTTACGGAAGGCAATGGTTTTCAATTGGCCAGACAGGTCGTAGGTCCAAGAATGATAGGCGCAGGTGAGGTCTTTGGCGTTTCCGCGCTCTTTTAGGCATACAAGAGCGCCTTTATGGGCACAGCGATTGATAAGCGCGTGCAATCCGCCATCGAGATTGCGGGTCACCACGATTGGAACCTCACCCATCGTCGTCGTTTTGTAGTCACCGGGTTCGGGCACGTCGATTTCGAGGCAGAGATAGTTCCAAACCGAGCCACGGAATATGCGCTCCTGCTCCAGTGCAAAAATTTCACGATCGCAAAACAACCGAAACGGCACACGTGTAATGCCCTCTTCAGGCCAATTGAAGGGCTCGCTCAATTGAGGTGTCGTCACCTCAGCCATTTCCTCCTCCGTCTTGTTCCGACTAGTGCACCCGATGCAGTCGCGGAATGCAAGACCAAGGAGTTTTTGCTTCCAAATTAGGGCCACCCTGTGCATTTTCCAACGTAAGATCGATCAGCGGTTTCTACGTTCTGGGAGATTTCGAAGCGCCAGCAAGTTCATTCGGGGAAGGCCTCGAGAAAACCCCCTGCTTCCCTGTTTGGCCGTCCACCGACGCACAACATTTGCGACACTGCAGCCTAACATTTTGGATCAATTTGGCAGTATTTTAGCCATTTCGTAGGAGGCATGTTACGGTGGAAATCACAGAGGAAATACGGAGGTGAATTGTGTCGAGCACGGGATTAGCGGAAACTGCGGAAGAAGTTTCCCGCATAGCATTCGGTTTCATGGCATCGAAAGCACTCTTCGCCGGATTGCATATCGATGTTTTCACGTTGCTCGCAGACGGCCCTAAAAATTCAGCCGAGATTGCCGGAACATCCGGTATCCCGATGAACCGGGTGACCACACTAATGACCGCACTAACAAGCATCGGCCTAGTCGACCGTGATGAACAGGGCGAAATTTACACAAACTCACCAGGAGCAAACACCTTTCTCGCTAAAGGTGCTAAGTATGAGTTTGGCGATTACCTTCGTTATCAGATTGACCAGCAGATGTACCCATTCCTCGGACAGCTAAACGAGGTAATCGACGGCTCTCTCGAGCCCGAAGCCGTCGATTCATATCAGCACTGGATGTCCGATCCTGATCAAGCCACAATCTATAGCGAAGCACAGCATGCCGGTTCGCTCGGTCCTGGCCTTACTTTGGCTCGCCTCGTAGACCTGAGTTCGGCGGAAACACTACTTGATGTCGGCGGAGGCACCGGCGCAATGAGTATTCGACTGCTCGAGAATTATCCTGACCTTCGCTCCACGATCATCGACTTCCCCAATGTTGCCGAAATCGGTTGGAAATTCATAAGCGACGCAGGCTTGGTCGACCGTATCCGCTACATCCCAGGCAACGCACTACTCGCAGAATGGCCGAAGGAACAGGATGCAATCTTAATGTCGTACCTATTCAGTGGTATACCGGGCGGCGAGGTGCCGCGCCTAGTCGAATACGCGTACAACTGCCTGGGCACTGGCGGCATTTTCATGGTGCACGACTTTATGGTGGAAAACGATCGTTCTGGACCACCGATGGCGGCCCTCTGGCAATTACAGCACATGGCATTCACACCCGATGCGCGGTCAGTGACCCCAGGTTGGTTGTGTGGTCGCTTGTTAGATGTCGGTTTCGTCGACATCGTCGAGGAAGAAATGATCCCAGGGCTGACACGCCTTATTCAAGCCCGAAAGCCCGAGTGAGCGATGGCTCGATTCGACTTCAAGTTCGCCTGGCCTTTACGCGTACGCTATGCGGAGGTCGACGGACAGCGCATCGTCTTCAACGCCCACTACCTCACCTATTATGATACAGCTATTACAGAGTATTTCCGTTCCCTCCCATACGACTATATGGGCCAGGTGGAACGAACCGGGGAGGACTACCACACGGTCCGCACGCTAGTAGAGTATCAACAGCCCATCGAATTTGACGAGGATATAGAAGTACTGGTTCGCACATCGCGGCTCGGCCGGTCGTCGCTAACATTCTTGCTCGAGATCCATCCGAAAGGAGAAGATGATCTAAGGGCGACGGGAGAGGTTGTCTGGGTGAATACGGATCAGAAGACACACAAGTCCGCCGCACTGCCCGAGGAGCTGGTCAAAAAGCTACTCAGACTCGAAGGTGAGAACTTAGTGTGTTAATCATATTCTCTCGACCCGACGGGAGTGCCTAGCGTCTCGCCGACATTATCTAACCCAACAGCGCAGGCACCAGCCCGCCCGAATTAGCATTTTGTGCGTAAATTACCACGCATGAATTAAGGTAATGGTATGGGTCCATTACCGGCAATTTCGAATTAACCACTTTTTCTTTTTACTTTATTAGCAAATCTTCGTTCTACGATAGGCACCCCGTGTTGGCCGTAATTTACGCGCCCACTCTTCAGTATGTAACCTGGAATTGAGATACGTGTTTTGCATACACCACTAGAAAGAGCCCGCCCCGTACCTTATCGTCCACCCGTATTGAGAATTGCTATCATAACTGGCGGCAGCTCCGGCATTGGTGCTAAGACTGTACGCCGCGAGCCGTCTGCCAGCTATGATGCCTAAACCAACTACGTCGCAAATACAATCGCAGGGAATAGCGTTGTCGCTGAGTACGAGAATTTTGGCCGAAAGGTACTTGCAGTGAATGCCGAGAAAGCAAGTAGCGCCACGTGCTTATTTAACGAATGCAACGACCGACTTAGTCGTGTTTCGCTTTTAGTGAACAACGCCGGTATCGTCGGCGACTCCGCTTCCGTGACAAATTTTACGGACGAAGGAATTGCCCACGCCTTCGAGGGCAACGCATCGCAGGCAGGCCAGATCAGCACCAGCATTCCAAAAGCCAACAGCGTGAACGGCACAGCATTACCTATCAATCAGGAACCCTAACCGTGGCCACCGAAAGATACGACGCCGTTGTATGTGGCGCCGGAATTACAGGGATCTCTGCAGCCCACGCTCTTGCAGCGGCGGGGCTCCAGAAAGTTATGATCGTCGATCCCGGCGCGCCACTCTCGCTTACTAGCGATAAGTCGACAGAATGTTATCGCAATTGGTGGCCGGGACCTGGCGACGCCATGGTCTCCCTAATGAACCGAAGTATTGAACTGATGGAGGAACACGCGCGCGCCAGCAGCAATCGTTTTATGATGAACCGTCGCGGATACCTCTTCGCGACCGCCGACACTATGATGATCGAAAAATTTGAGATGCAAGCCTTGGAAGCAGAGGAACTCGGCGCTGGACCACTCAGGAAAATAGGCGCCGGCCAGAGTTACACCCCAGCACATCCGGAAGGATTTGAAGCCGCGCTCGACGGCGCGGACTTGATCGTCAACAAATCGTTAATCGCTGAGCATTTCCCCTACATCAACCCCGCTACGGTGGCAGTCTTGCACACTCGGCGTTGCGGCTCTCTCAGTGCCCAGCAGCTGGGTATGTATCTACTAGAAGAGGCCCGCACAATGGGGACCAAGTTCCGGAATGCATCCTTCGCCGGAATAGAGACGGCGGGGGGCCGCCTTTCCAGCGTTCGCCTGTCAACTGAGGGCGGAGAGGAAACCGTGATCTGCGACGTATTGGTGCTGGCAACCGGTCCTCACCTCAAGGCGACGACGGCACTCGCCGGAACGACATTACCGGTCGAGGTCGAGAAACACATCAAGATCAGCTTTCCAGATACCGCAGGCGCTATTCCTCGAACCGCGCCTCTGATCCTTTGGGCTGACCCGATCGAACTGCCCTGGTCGCAGGAAGAACGCGCCACCCTCGCGGAGTCGACAGAAACACAGCGATTACTCGAAACTTTTCCGGCTGGCGTACATGGACGACCGATCGGGTCAGGAAACCAAGTACTGATGTACTGGACCTATGACTGCGAGACCCAGAAGGAGCCAGTATTTCCCCTGGATTGGGATCCATACCTGCCGGAAATCACTCTGCGCGGTATGGCCGTGTTGGTCCCGGGCTTGAAAAGCTATTTCAACTCTATTCCGAAACCATATGTTGACGGCGGCTATTACACGAAGACGATGGAAAATCGGCCTTTGATCGGGCCACTCGATGTGGCAGGAACATATATATGTGGTGCTTTTTCAGGTTTCGGCATCATGGCGTCCTGCGCGTCTGGCGAGTTACTCGCCCAACACGTCATGGGAAAACCCGTGCCGTCTTATGCCCCGGCTTTCGACCTAACGCGTTACCAAGACGCTGGATACCGGAAATTGCTTGAAAGCTGGAATTCAAGCGGACAACTCTAGAGCAGGCCTTAAGAGAAGGGTAACTTCAGAAATCAGCCCACGGCGACAAGTCCGATGCTTCAGAGAGCATTAGTAAAGTCATGAAATACTGAGATCATGGGGTTTTTAACTCCAAAACCCTCAACCCTAAAATGAGGCGTTTTCCATTTACTATCTCGAAGGTATGCCTACATAGACTCATTCCATCTCCTGCCGATATAAAGTAAGGATGAATAATAGGGGAGCAGATGCGATGGCGGCATTCAACAAATCCTCCATCGACGGTTGGCGCAAACTGGCCGAGAAGGAACTCAAGGGTCGATCGGTAGACGACTTGGTAAAAGAGACGCCGGAAGGCATCACCGTAAAACCCATTTATACGGCCGAAGATCTCGACGAACTCGACCATATCGGCACCCTGCCCGGCATTGCTCCCTACGTCCGCGGTCCACGGGCCACTATGTATGCGGGCCGCCCATGGACAGTGCGCCAGTATTCAGGGTTCTCTACCGCCGAGGAATCCAATGCTTTCTATCGAAAAAATCTCGCAGCAGGACAAATGGGGCTTTCCATCGCATTCGACCTTGCTACACACCGGGGATATGACTCAGATCACGAACGCGTCGTCGGAGACGTCGGCAAGGCGGGTGTCGCCATCGATTCCGTCGAAGATATGAAAATCTTATTTAACGGCATCCCTCTCGACAAGATGTCGGTTTCCATGACCATGAACGGAGCCGTGCTACCGGTTATGGCAATGTATATCGTGGCTGGCGAGGAACAGGGCGTCAGCAGCAAGGAGCTTTCGGGAACTATTCAGAATGACATTCTGAAGGAGTTTATGGTCCGCAACACCTATATCTATCCGCCGGAACCGTCGATGCGCATCGTCGCGGACATAATCGAGTTCACCTCGAAGGAAATGCCGCGCTTCAACTCAATTTCGATTTCGGGTTACCATATGCAAGAGGCGGGAGCGACCTCCGTTCAGGAACTCGCCTACACGTTGGCCGACGGTATTGAGTATGTCCGTGCCGCTATTTCGAAGGGATTAAACGTAGACGCCTTTGCTCCCCGTCTTTCATTCTTTTTCTGCCTGGGCATGGATTTTTTTATGGAGATTGCGAAACTACGCGCTGCTCGCTATCTCTGGGCTAAGCTGATGACGGAAAAATTTCAACCAACGGACACTCGTTCGACCGCGCTCCGGACCCACTGCCAAACCTCAGGAGCCTCTCTGACAGAGCACGATCCATACAACAACATTGTACGTACCACCATCGAAGCCCTTGCAGGCGTGCTAGGTGGTACACAGTCGCTGCACACCAATTCGTTTGACGAGGCGCTTGCGCTTCCGAGCGAATTCTCCATGCGGATCGCCCGAAACACGCAACTCATACTCAACCACGAGACCGGCATCACCCGCACTGTCGACCCGCTGGCTGGCAGTTATTACGTCGAAAGCCTAACAGCAAGCTTGATCGAAGAAGCAGAAAAACTTATCGAAGAGGTTGAAGGTTTGGGCGGTATGACCAAAGCAGTCGACGCAGGCCTACCTAAGTTGCGGATCGAGGAAAGCGCAGCACGTCGGCAATCGCGTATCGATCGGGCAGAGGAAGTCGTTGTCGGCGTTAACCGGTTCCAGCCGGAAATTAAGGACACGGTTAACATCCTCGACATTGACAACACCGCCGTCCGCGAAGCTCAGGTGGCGCGCCTCAAACAAGTTCGAACGAGCCGCGACGAAGCTGCCTGCCGTTCTGCTCTGGACGCACTCTCGGCGGGCACCGAAGTCGCTGGAGCCAATCTGCTCAGATTATCAATAGATGCCGCGCGCTGTCGCGCAACCGTCGGCGAGATTTCCGACGCACTAGAGGGTAAATTCACTCGTCATCGTGCAATAATTCGCTCAATAACCGGTGTGTACGGTTCCGCTTTCGATGGCGATGATGCGTATGCGCGGATCACTGAAGAGGTCGATCGTTTCGCCGAGGATGAAGGCCGACGGCCGCGCATGCTCGTGGTAAAGCTGGGACAGGACGGGCACGATCGAGGCGCAAAGGTGATCGCCACGGCTTTCGCAGATATAGGCTTCGACGTCGATATCGGCCCCCTTTTCCAGACTCCGCAAGAAGCTGCGCGACAGGCTATTGAGAACGACGTCCACGTGGTTGGTATTTCGTCGCAAGCGGCGGGACACAAGACCCTGGTACCTGAACTAATAGAAGCATTACGCGACCAGGGCAACAACGAGGTTATTGTGGTTTGCGGTGGCGTCATTCCGCCAAAGGACTATGATACACTGAAGCAGGCGGGGGTCTCCGCGATATTTGGACCTGGCACCAATATCCCAAGTGCGGCGAGTGAAATTATCAACTTAGTACGAGGTCGTGGGCTAAAAGCTGCTGAGTAAAGTTTTATTTTGCAATTATTTAATACTGATTCAAAAAAAGCATTTTTTACGTCATTCTATTGATTGACTATTTTTTTCTACTGACGGAGTATTGTTGATTTATTTTAAAATTTTTTAGAGATACTGGAATGACCGCGAATATAACGAAACTACCGCGCGCCGGACGCCATGCCGAAGGCCCCAACATTAAAGAAATCAAGGCAGCCCGGGCGCGCACGAAGTATATTTCACAGCGCGTATCCGCATTCGGCATCGCGGTATCAGTACTGTGGCTGTTTCTCTGTCTGACTTATATCCATACCACGCTTGGCTGGACGTTTGGCAGCCAAATGCTAGCGCATGAATTAGGTGCTCTGGTGGCCGGTATGGCGACGCCCCTTGCCTTCTTATGGCTCGGTCTGGCGTATTACCGTCGCAGCTATGACGTCCGCGACTATACCGAGGCACTAATTCGACAACTCGAAATGCTAACCTATCCGTCGGAAGAGGCAGAATTTCGCATCGGCCAGGTTTCAGAATCTCTCCGCAGACAAGCAGAAGAATTGTCGCGGGCGAGTGACAAAGCAACGATCGATATCAGTCAGATTGCGAACACGCTGAGGGAGCAGACTGAAGCTCTTTCTAGCCTCTCGGAAAAGGCGACAGGCGAAGCTAATTCACTCAAGGCGGCAATCAGCGGCCAGACCCAATCACTAACAGATCTCGCCGATCGATTTGCTGATCAATCGAAGAAAATGGAGAATTCGGTCGAGCGTCAAACCGAGGAACTAAATAATGCGACCATCCATGCGGTCGAACAATCGACCGAAATTCGGACGGCGCTCCGACTGCAAGCCTCCGAACTGATCGACACTTCGGATCGGGTTGCAGACCGAGCCAAGGAAATTGGCACATTGTTCCGCGACTACACCGACGATCTCAGCGAGGCATCAGAGGTAGCACTCGAACGTACTAATCTTGTACGCGAACGCCTCGATAAAGGAACCGGTGACCTCAAGAACGCCGCGAATCGGGCGAGCGATAAAGCGACAGAAATTGGCGCCGTTCTCCAGGAATTGCTCAGCAGTATTAGCGGGCGACTGAAACAGGCGTTCGACGGGCATGGCCATACCCTGCAGGCTGTTACTGAGCGGTCGGGAGAGCGCTTGGACGAGATGGTCGAGACACTTGGCCGCCAAACAAATAATTTCTCGACTTCACTGCGCGAGATGTTTGATCGTCAATCAAACGATTTCGGCCGTCTACTTAATTCTACGCAGACCAAAGTTGACGAGATGGGAAAGACGATGGAACGTCAATCAACCGAAGTAGCGGACCGGTTCGCGCGCCATCTAAATGTGCAGGCGTCCGCCCTTTCCACCTCAGTCGAGATCACCGCTGAACGGATCGAGGAAATAACCGCCACAATGCGGTTGCAAGCTGAGGAATTGAACCACACAACCCAAATGAGCGAAAGTCATAGCCAACGAATCCGAATTGCCCTTGAGGCACAGTCCAGCTTGCTGAAGGACATGTCCGACCATGTTGCCGAACAGGCGCGTGCCGTCGAAACCTCGTTAGAGAACCATTCCGACGTGCTAACCCGTACCGCCGATAATGCAAGCAACCAAGTCGGCGAACTGCGTGACGCACTCGAACTGAAGGCCGTCGAACTGGCTCGATCGACCGACCTCGCAGCATCTCGTGCAGAATCGATCCGGGAAGCATTGCGCCGACAGGCAGAGGAACTGCAGATCGCCTCAGAACTGGCCGATGGCCAGGCCGCCAAAATCGAGTTAATGCTTTCAGCGCGCACCAAAGCATTAGGCGCGGCGGTTAGTGGCGGCGTGCAAGAAATGAGTGACGCCTTCGATCCGGCTATCGCCCAGGCCAGAAACATTGGCGAATCGATGCGCCTCCAGGCGCAATCGCTGCGTGAATCGGCCGACTGGTCGACTGCCCAGGCCAAAACTATCGGTGAGTTGCTACACAAACAGAGCCACGAACTCCGCACAGCTTCGGATTATGCGGCCACACAAGTAACCGGCATCCGAAATATCATCAAAGACCAAACGACTGAACTCAAAGACGCCGCAACGCAGGCCTCCGACGAGGCAAACCGCATCCGCGAATCGCTACGTGCCGACAGTGATGAATTACGGGCACTTGCCGAGCACTTGGCCGAACAATCGAAGGGTATCCAAACGGCAGTTGAATATCAGACCACCAGCCTGGGTGAAGCAACCGAGAACGCACGTGGTCAGACAGACAATATAGACAATATGTTGAAGAACCAGATCGCGGCGCTGGAAAACGCCGCGAAGACGGTCCGCGAGAAGATTGTCGGAGCCGGAAACGGCTTCAACACCGAAATTGATGGCCTTAAGGAAAGCATTTCGGCGGCGCTGGACATGCTCGACAACATCGGCGAACAGTTCACCCAGCAGACAGAGCGTTTCACCACGGCGTCAATTCAGGTTGGCATGCAAGTTAACGATAATCGCGAAGCACTTAGTCGGGAATCAGAGGAATTGTCCAAGGCCGCGGTTCAGGCCGCAGATCGGATTAGACTTATTGGCGACGCCTTCTCACAACAATCATCGGAACTGAACGACTCATCAGAAAGTTTATCATCGCGTTTACAAACACTCAATGCAGCCTTCCGCAGACAAACCGATGAACTTGCAGAGACATCGGATAAGACGGACCAACAGGTTAAGAAAGCGCTGAGCGCACTCACCGAGCAGACGGTAACTTTCGGAAAGGCCGCGAAGGAGGCAAGGACCAACGCCGACGACGCGACGGAGACCTTCCGCAAGAATACTGAAGATTTGCTTAATGCTCTCGAATCCTCCGTCTCCAAAACTCTCAAAGCCGGCAAAACCTTTGACAACCAGGCAAAACAACTGGCAAAGGCCTCGGCTGAAGCTGCCGAACAGGCACGGGTATTGAATGAAGAAGACCTCACCATGCGGCGGGATCTGTTCCTTAAGACAGCCCGTTTTATCATTGAGGACCTGAATTCGCTTTCGATCGACTTGACGCGACTGCTCGACGCCGATGTTCCTGACGCCGATTGGAAGCGCTACACCAACGGAGACCGGAGTATCTTCACCCGTAATCTACTGAAGGGAAAGCAAGCGACGCTAGTTGGCCGAATTACAGACAAATTAAAGGCTGACGAGGAAATGAGACAATATGTGACCCGCTTCGTCGCCGAATTTGATCGGCTGGTGCGCGAGTCTGAAGCGGTCGATCCAGAAAATTTACTCCACTCTACTTTCATGACTGCAGATGTTGGCCGACTGTATCTGCTGCTTAATCGCTCGCTAGGTCGCGACGGATTACATTAACAGAGCTTTTCCGAATTCAATTGGGCCGTAGATGACTGAAGAAAGGGTTAACCTTCCCATTTTCTTTTACGCTCGGAAATTCGCCTATGACCATCAATCCGATTCGTCTCGAACTCATCAAAAACGCTCTCGTCATGGTGTCCGACAACATGATGGTGTCAGTGCTGCGCACTTCACGGTCGACGTTAGTAAAATCGAACATGGATTTTTCAGCTTCGATTTTGGATGCCAACGGGGATATGGTGGCGCAAGGACTTGCGCTGCCAGGACATCTCGGCGCAACGATGCCGGCGTTACGAGGTTGCCTTGACCACTATGGAGCAGATATCCAGCCGGGCGACATCTTGGCAAGTAACGACCCTTATGCTGGCGCGAGCCACCTCAACGACATCTTCATGTTCCGTCCGGTCTTCAAGGACGGCAAACGTATTTGCATTCTCGGGTTGATCCTACACCATACCGACCTCGGTGGCCGCGTCGCTGGAGGACAGGCGGCGGATAGCAACGAGATATACCAAGAGGGGCTGAGGATCCCACCGAGCAAGATATACGTGCGGAACGAGCCGAATTATACCCTGATGCGCTTGATTGAGCACAACACCCGCGTACCCGATAAGGTACTGGGCGATGTCCGAGCACAGATCGCGGCTCTTATCGCGGGTGAGGCAGAGATCCTCAAATTGACGGAAACATATGGCGCTGATGAGTTAAAAAAATACATGCAGGCGCTGATAGACTACACGGAACGGCTTGTCCGAAGTAGTATTCGCCAGTTGCCAGACGGCAAGGCAGAGTTCACTGAGTACAATGACGACGATGGTGTCGGTGGCGGACCAGTGGAAATCAAGCTGCAGCTAACAGTAAAGGACGACGAGATTGTTGCAGATTATACAGGCACATCCTTGCAAAAGGGCGGTGCGCTGCACCCAAACTACTGGTTTACCGCATCGTTAACTTATGCAGGATTGAGGACCCTCTTACCACCAGAGACGCCTAATAACGTTGGGTTTTACCGGCCTATCACCATCATAGCCCCACCTGGATGTTGGGTAAATCCGCAATTCCCAGCCGCCGTAGGTGCGCGAGGTCAGGGAGGCTACCGAGTGCGAACAGTGGTTACCGGCGCCATCGCAAATCTTTATCCAGGACGCATGCCGGCCTGCCCTGGCGGCAACGAACTCGGCCTTTCAGTTACCGGCATCGACGCAGAACGTAAGCGTTTCCTGCACGTCGAATTTCACAATATCACCGGCCGCGGTGGCGGTCCCGATAAAGATGGCCAAGATGCAGGTCCTTATTGGCTCGGCAATATGGCTAATACTTCAGTGGAAATAATTGAGGCGGAAAATCCCCTACTGATCGACGAGTATGGTTTTCTTCCCGATACCGGTGGGCCCGGGAAATACCGAGGCGCGCTTGGCATGGTGCGCCAATATCGGCTGACGGCAGACGAAGCCATCGTCCAGCAGCGCGCCGACCGTCACGTTTTCCCGTGCTGGGGAATTTTCGGTGGTAAACCCGGCGCACTGTCGAAATCCTATTTTGTACGTGACGGCAAGCGCGAGGAAGCGCCCTCGAAATTCGTGCAAACGATGCGCCAGGGCGAGACCTTCCGCGCGGAGATGGCCGGCTCCGGCGGCTACGGCGAACCGTTCGAGCGCGACCCGCACGCGGTCGCTGAAGATGTGAGACAAGAGAAACTCTCCGCCAATCATGCAAAAACCGAATACGGCGTCATCGTTGATTCCAATGCGGTGTTGGATATCGATGCAACCAGCGCGCTGCGGCAAAACAAGGGAGGGCCTGCGGAATGAGCGGCTTTAGACTTGGCGTCGATATCGGCGGTACCTTCACCGACATTGTGTTACTCGACGAGAGCGGCGCACTTCACAACAAGAAGATTCTCTCGACGCCGGACGACTACAGCTGGGCCATCGAGGAGGGTGTGCGAGAGCTCCTGAATACAACTGGGGTGAAGGCGTCGGACATCGTCGAACTGGCGCATGGCACCACGGTCGCCACCAATGCCATCATCGAACGCAAAGGCGTCACCGTCGCCTTGATCACCACGGAAGGCTTTCGCGACGTCTTGGAGATTGCTCGATTCCGCGCGCCTCG
>MDTE01188580.1_pt1 | contig 12658 bp, 5 predicted proteins | sample 811231 | NCBI WGS metagenome assembly MDTE01 (sample SAMN05326651, study PRJNA326480) | marine metagenome | isolation source: seawater | place: Indian Ocean: Red Sea | collected 2010
CGCGCTGAGCTTGAGGGTCGCGTGTCCGATCGCGAGTCTGAGATCGCTCGCGTGCAGTCCGAGCTTGCTGAGACGAAGTCGTCGCTTGAGTCCGAGCGCGACGCGCTCCAGGCTCGTCTTGTTGAGTTGTCGTCTGCTCAAGATGAGGAGCTGGCTACGAAGCTCGCGGCGCAGCTTTCTGAGCACGAGTCTGAGATTGCTCGCGTGCAATCTGAGCTTGCTGAGACGAAGTCGCAGCTTGAGTCTGAGCGCGACGCGCTCCAGGCCGAGCTTTCGTCTGTGTCGTCGTCGCGCGACGCTGAGCTGTCCGCGTTGCGCGCTGAGCTTGAGGGTCGCGTGTCCGATCGCGAGTCTGAGATTGCTCGCGTGCAGTCCGAGTTGGAAGAAGCGCGCGCGTTATTCGCCGAGGAGTCAGCAGCTTTGAGGCAAGAGCTTGAAAGTACATCGCGCGCCGTGGCACAAGTCGAACAGTCTTACGCGGGTGCTATGCAAGCAACAGATCAGTCAAAGAAAGACCTCGATGAAAATCACGCGTTGTTGCACTCTCTTGAAGAGCGTCTCTTCGAAAGTGATGCGGCCCTGGTCGCCGCGAATGAAACCATCGTCAAGTTGGAGAAAGAAAGGGACAACTTGGAGGCCGAAATCGACGGCTTGAGAGCTGATCTCATTCAGATGGAACGCTCAAAGCTGGCGGCTGAGGCAGAGACGATAGCGTTAAGGGATGAACTTTCAACATCTTTGAGAGCACGTTCATCTCTTGAAGCGGATCTCAGTAGGACGAATGATGAGTTGGAGCGGTCGCTCTCAGAGCAAACTCGTCTCGCGTCGGAGAACTCTCAACTGCGATCCGAGTTGCTGGATGCCAAGGCACTGGCAGATGATTACACTCGCCAATTGTCTGCTGGCATGTTTGATTCAAGTGCGCGTGAAATGTTCGGTGTTTCACCAATGGATTCTTTCGACGTGTCTCAGGACATGAATTACGTGCCTGATAAAGTCGACGAAGTTTTCATTCGCGCGTGTAACTCCGTGCAGAGAATCGAAATCATCACACGCCGGCAGCAACAATCGAACCGTGAATTACAACGCCTCGTGGATCTAGGTGACGGTGCATCACAAGAGGCGCAAATGCTCCGCACCGAGATGGAGGTTCTCTCCGATGAAATCGACTCGTGCCGACGGATGCTGTCTGATTGCTCTCAAGGCTTGAGTATGCTCGAATCGCGAATGTCGGAGGAGCTTGCGATGATCGGGAAGTCGCCGTTGCTCAACGAAGAACCACAGGTGACTCAGAAACGTTTACGTAAATTGGAACAATCGCTCGCAATAGCGAATGCCGAGTCCAGCGCGACGTTTCAGACTCTGGAGTCTGAGCTCGAATCGAGCGTCGACCCAGGCAAAGACATCCCCGTTGAGTTCACCATTCCGTTTGAAACACAGCCGGGACAACGACTCCTCGTCGTTGGGACGTGGTGCGACTGGATCCCACAGGCAGGATTAGAGCTTACCTGGGTCCGAGGTAACGTCTGGAAAGGAACGATGCTCCTGCATACGGGTTCTAATTACGAGTACAAGTACGTCGTCGCGGAGGAAGTGCGAGGAGCTCTACCGGGAGACACGCCGCCGTATTGGCCATCTTGGGGTAAAACAGACCCCGAACTCGAAGCGATGTTCTCGGGAGGTGCCCACATGCTGACCTGGCAGCCTGGGAACAATAAGGCCATGGCGCTCGACAATATTCATACCACGGGAGTCGCGCACATCAAAGTCGCAGATGATTGGATAGCGAATCCGAAAAACTCACCGATTACTCTCTTCTCGGATCAAGATGAACTCATTGAAATCGTCGGTTCGACCGCTCTTCTCGGAGAAACCGTAGACAGAGCCGATCGCGCTTTGGCGGAGGCGCGTAAGCAAGTGGAGATGATGGCTGAGCTCGCGAGCGCGGCGTTGGCGGAAGTGGACACGCAACTCGCGAAGCAGGTGTCGACAGAGTTGGACAAGATTCGTCGAAAGGGCTCGCTCGAGTCCGACGCGGATGGAAAACATCATCGACCGCGCGGAAAAACAGACCGCGGCGACGGCGATGGCGACGAACCGTTTGAATCTAAAGAAAACGACGTAAACTGGATGAACATCGGTTACGGATTTGATGAAGCGAGAGAAACGGGTTTCGATTCCTCGCCCGATGACGTCGAAGATTTCGACGACGACGTCGACGTCGACGGCATTGACCTCGTGTAGTCCATCGCACATGTATAAGATGATAGTGTTAGTCTTACAACTCGTGTACATCAGCCTCATCCTCGTCATCATCATCATCATCCTCGTCGCCTCGTCGCGTCTCGTCAGCCAGCTCCCGCTGTACGCTCGTCTACGCCGACGCGGAATTTTTTTGCCCCTCGCTCGCGCTCCGCTATCCGCTCTCGCACCGCACCCACCGCACCCACCGGCGGCATCGCTCGAGCGTAGTGCTTTCTCGTTCGCAAAGAGTCTCTCCGCCCCCCCTCGCCACCCTCCTCTCCGTCCTCGTCCCACCAACCCGCGAGCGTCAGCGCCGCGTCCGGCTCGGTTCGAATAATCTCTCTCGCCTCCGTCTCCCCCACCTCCTCTCGCAGCGCTCGCACCGCTCGTCCCAATTTCTCCTCATCAATCAACAACACCCCCGGCGCGAGCGTAATCTGCCGTCCACCGCACTCGAGCGTCGTCTTCGCCCGCACCACGGCGCGCGCCGCCTCCGCCTTGGTCAACAACAGCGTCATGGGTTCTCGGGTCCCGATCGTCGGGACATCGATTCCGTGCGCACCGCACGTCCCAGACGGACTCGGTGGAAACACTTCGAGCCACGCGCGCACGCGAGACTCGATCTCCTCCGGCGAGCGCCACAGAGATCCTCGCGGGGAGGCGGTGACGAGGTGTCGACAGCTCGCGTTCCCCGTCCAATTCCGCCAAAACACGGCGAGCGCGCGGTCGACGGGGTCGTCGTACGCGTGTTCGCCGTCGCCGGCGCTTCGAGACGTGACGTCACGTCGGTTCACGGGGCGCGGGAGGAACGCGCGCGGCGCGAGGAGCGCGCGCATCGGTCGCGATGGCGACCGAGTCGGCGAATGCCGCGGGCGCGGGCGCGCGCAAGCCCGTGGTGGTCACCGCCGCGGCCGCCCCGGTGGGGTTCATGGACGACGACGAGGGACTGTGCGAACTCCTGTATCGACACTTTTGCTTTTGGCGGTGCGAGAGGGACTATTGTTTCGCCGAGGGGTCCAAGTGCGCGCGCGCGCGGGACGCGTGTTGTTGGCCGTGTCCGGCGTCGGCGAAGACGTCGCTGTGTGGGACGTCTCGGGAGCGAGAGATCGCGTCGTACGAGGATGAATTGGAGAGAAAAGAATTTTTAGGGACGCTGACGGTGGAGGAAGCGAGAGCGTTGAAGAGGAGACGAGCAGATGCGGCGTTATTTTTGAGACGGAGACTGACGGCGGAGGCGCCGGAGACGCAAGTCATGACGACGGCGGTGGGCGCGGTGGGTGGAGATACGCGGCGAGTGAGACTTTGGAAAGAGACGCTGAGGAACGCGCACGCGGATGATGCGTCGGTGGTTGAGGATGATGCGTTCGCGTACGATGAGACGGCGCCGCGGCGGGAGCGACGCGCGAGAAGAAGCGAACGGTACGACGGACCCGACTCTCGTCCCGAGGCGTCCGAGTATTCATCGTACAGCGATGATTCGTACGGTGATGATTCGTACGGCGATGATTCGTACGGCGATGATTCGTACGGCGATGACTCGTACGGTGATGACTCGTACTCTTCGTACTCTTCGTACGTCTCGTCGGAGGACGAAGAGTCGATTCGCGCTCGACTCGATCGCAACGGCGCGTCGGTTCGAATGGATGAGCTCGGAAACGAATTGATCGTCGGAAGAGACCTCGCGTACGCCACGGAGGGTCTCCTCGGACCCGGTTTGACGCGCTGGGAAAATTACATCGCCGCCGCCGAAACCGCCGGCGAGCTCCACGAGCGCAAACTCAGACGACGCGCCGAGATTCGAGATCGCGATCTCAACGTCGCGCTTCAGAATCTCGATCGCGTCGCTGAATCTAAAAAGATCAGCGACCAAGATCTCGAGGTCAGACGCGCCGCCCTCGTCGCCGCGCACGAGTCTCGCGTTCGGGACGCGCTCGAGCGCGAGCGCCGCCGAGACCTTCGTCGACGACGCAAACGAAACCTCGCCGCCGCCGTGGAGGCGAAACGCGCGCACGCGCGTCGTCATCGACGAAACCTCGCCGCGAACGCGCAGACATAGACCCAGGTAGCCATAGACCCAGGTAGACGATATCTCGTAGCCAATTAGCCAACATTTTTCGGGTTGATGAATCGAAAAGAAAAAGATGTCCAGCCGAGAGGGCGCTCGACCGACGCGTCACTTCCGCGCGCGCGACCGCTCTCGACGCGCGACCGAGCGTTCGAGCGCGCGCGACGACACCTTTACCTCCCATCGATTCGACGCGAGCGACATGTCGCGCGCTGGATTGACGCCCTCGGCGCGAAAAGCCATGGAGGACGCGCTCGACGGCGGCGGCTCGGTCGCCGTCGCGCCCGCGCCGGCGAAACGACCCGCGCCGCCGTCGCGGAAACGACGACGCGGAAAGATCGGCGGTCCGCTCGGATTTCTCGGGTTCCTGCGACCGAAGTTTCGGTTCGGGTTGGTGGGGTTCGTCGCGGGGTGCGCGTTCTCGGCGTGGGTGGGAACGCACGAGCTCGAGCGCCGGGTTCGAGAACACGAGGATACGATGAAGAGAGAGCGCGAGGCGAGGCGACAGAAGAAGCTCGAGATGAAACAGGCGAATAAGATCATCGGGGTGCCGATCATCGAGGAGTTGCCGGATGATTACGAGGATGGGGATCCCACTCGACGCGCGGGGGCGGATGCGGGCGAGTACAAGATGGTTCTGGTCGTTCGCGAAGATTTGCCCATGGGCGCGGGGAAGGTGGGGGCGCAGTGCGCGCACGGTGCCGTGGGCGCGGTGAACATTGCGTCGAAGACGTCACGGATGGAGCTCGGGAAATGGGAATTAGATGGTCAGAAAAAAGTGACGCTCGGAGTGCGGTCGCTCGCGCGTTTCGAGGATTTAGTGCGCGAGGCCAAGGCGGCGAGGTTACCGACATTCGTCGTCGAAGACGCGGGTCGCACGGAGGTGGAGGCGGGCACAAAAACCATGGTCGCCATCGGACCCGCGTCGACGGAGGCGATAGACAAAATTACGGGGAGTTTGCGATTGTATTAATCAAATCTCTGTTGTTACACGTTCTTAAGAAAACTTTTTACGCAAAGACGTCTTCGCGATCCATCGGCGCCGTTTCCTCTGGCTTCTCCGCCTCGAGCGAAGCGAACTCGAGGAAATGTGTCGGTCGATGTCGTTCGTGATAAAACTCGAGTGGGTTTCCAAGTTTGAGCGCGTACTTCATGCCCGCGGAGTGCTTGACACCTTGGAACGAGTAGTTCCAGGAGCCGCCGTCGGGAACCATGTAGTAACCCAAAAATCTGTCGGAAAGCAACATTTGTACCTTTTCGAAATGACCGGGGGCATATCCTTGCGGATTCGTGCTCGTCATGTCCTTGTTCGAGCGACCCCACTCGTACCCAGACGGCGTGATCTTGTACGCCGTGAGCGAGCACGAACCGGGCGTGAACGAGCACGTCAGAATAATGCACTTCTCACCGTCCCAAGACGAATGTTGTTCCAGAATCTTCGCGTGTTGCGTGCAATCTTGCGGTTGCAGTTGAGAACTCTCGTTCGGCTGCGTGTGAATCCAACCCAGCGGCTCCAGATCGCTCAAGTAGTCGTGCTCGGGGAGCATGGACGGCAAGTTCACCGCGCTGTGGTTACCCCACTGCGGAGGCATCACGACGCAGCGAATCTCCTTGACTTGAGGATTGTCCGGAGGGGAAACGCCGTACAAATAACCTGCAATCTGCGTACGTAAATCCGCGATCGTGATGAATTTCTTCAACACATTCTTCGGCATGATGTACGTGTAACCGGTTTCCTTCAAGTCGTCGCTGTTGACGTAGATGTGGTTCACTCGCAAGTGCAAGTTCGTCGCACTAATGGCACGAATACGCCAATCCGTCTTGCTTCCGAAGGTTGATTGCTCGTACGGACTTGTCGTAGTGACGATGAGCTCGTCTCCGTGTACGTTAGTTGTCTTCGTGGTGACAGCAATCTGCTGGTTGGCGTCTTGGCCGCGCTTTTCGATGTCGGCGATTTCTTGTCGCTGCACGGATGGCGGCGTAATCTCAGCGCCGAGAATGATATCGCGCACTTCGCTCTGCGTCAATGCGGAGACGTTTACGTTATTCTTGGCGGAGTAATCCGCGAGAATCAAATCCTTCAACGCAATTTCAACCTTGACCCACTGTTCATCTGTCAAATCCGGCCACACGTGATGAGGCAGCGTGACGACGCTCTTATCCGGACGCAACATCATCTTCGCCTTTTCGTTGTTCACGTGCAACGCGCGCAAGATCAAAATCAATCGACTGAAGGCGGTGTAGCTCGAAATCGTCTTCAACCAGTCGTCGTAGATGTTGAAGAGGACCATCTGCGGCTCCGTCGCCTTCAAGATGAGATCGCCAAACTTTTCAATCTTCATGCACGCCTGGAAGGGCAGTTGTAATTCACTTCCCTTGATGACGATGTTCGGGTAGTCGAGCATGTGTGTCTCCAAAGGATCGAGCATGCCTTTTCTCGTGACGATGATCTGTTTCGGCTGCTCTTCAATCGGAAGCGAACGAATCAAAGCGGCAACTTCTTCCGCCGTTTTCCATTTCGCCAACTGCGCGAGACGCTTTTGACCAGCCCACACACTCGTGTGGATAATCTTCAAGAAGAGCTGACCCGTGCGTGGATTGAAGATGAAGATCGCACCGTTGATGGGCTTCGTGACCAAGTTACCCTCGAACGTTTTGTGAATAGTCACGCGATAGACATTCGTATCGTCCACGAACCAGATGGTTTGGTTACTGAAAAGCTCACCATAGTTTTGAGAGTTCAGATACGGCTCCGTCGGCTCGGATGAGTACAGCTGCAGACCTTTACGAATGCGCTCTCGCAAAACGTAGAGCGCCGGGTTCGCCTTCATGATCTTCGCCATCGCTTGCTGCACCAACGGCTTGCATCCCGGGAACCAGTTACCGTACGCTGAGTGCAAGTTGTAAGCCAAGTCGATGCCAATCATGACGCCGGTCGGTGAAGGATATATCGACATGTTATCGGTCGTGTAGTCCAAGAACTTCGCTCTCGTGTAGCGTTCAATGTCGTGAGAATCGAAATCACCCCAACGAAGTTGCACGTCAACCCAAAATTTGTTCGAGCTCTTTTGATCAAACGTGTCGTTCGTCTCCCCCATCAAAGAAGGCTTACAGATCGACCATTTGTACGCAGCGAACAACAAGATATCCGCACACGAGCTATTCATCTTGTACGACTTTCTCGGGTGGATCGTCTCCTTTTGAACGGTTTCAATCTCCAACGCATCGAGTTCCTGATCGAAGACGTTGCACATATCCATGACGACCGACTCGTGGATCTTCTGCCACAAGTGCGCTCGGAAGATTTGGATCAATGAAATCTTCAACGTTGGAATTTTACCATGCATAAAGATACCGGTCAAATCGAGCTGGACTTGGAAACCGACGTAAACGTTGGCGCGGTTGATCGTCGGTGACCACCACAACGTGAAGCGACGGTTGGGAATTTGGTTCAAACCGCTACGCTGCGCGTTCGTCAGCTTCTTCATCTGCATGCTCGCCTCGAACCCACTCGACTTTTCCCAGAACAGACCCTCCCACGTGGGGAAATACGTTCCCTTGAAGAGCGTGTGTTCGAGAATACCCTCGACGCCTCCGAGAGCTTGGATAACATCAGTGCGATAGTTGTTCAAGTTCCAGAGCTTTCCATCGTGACGCTGATGCGTCCACCAGAATGGATTTTGCCTGGTGAGGTTGTACTCTTTGAACGAAAGGCGCACCCGCCAGCCCTTGTCGTACGCCAACGTGTGACGATCCTTTTGGAACAAGGTGTTGACGCGAGGAATACCTCTGTCCCACGAGTCCTCGAGATCTTCAAGCGTTAAACGACGATTTTGCGCTTGCGCTTCTTGTCGCTTGAGCGCATACTCAGCCCACACGCGTTGAGAATCGTTGAATTCCGCTTCCCACGGCTGAATGTAACGGAACAAGTTCGGAATGAGCTGATCCTCTTCGTGTGACATCCCCGAGCGGAAGTGCGTGATGCCGGAATCCGTTTGCACACTGTAACGCAAATCACTCTGCGGAATTAAAATGTGACCCATTGAGAGCATACCAAGACCACCAATCTCCTTCGGCGCGGCAAACACGCACGGAGGGAATCTGCTCGGCATTTTCGAGTTGAGACCAATTTTAACTCTGGTTTGGATTTTGTTCTCACACTTCACCAAAAGATCAAGAAGTTCGGAAGTGTGAATGGTGGCTTCTCTGTAATACGTCATCAAACCGATCAGCGCAGTGTTCCATTTGTTCACAATCTTCGAGAAAGTCGTGGCACCGGAAGACATGAGCACTTGGCGAATGCGATTTTCAAACGCCTTCAGCGCCTCGTCGTCCACACGCAAAAACGCTTGCGCCGTGCGCTCCTTGGTTTGCTCATTGTGCAAGTTCCAAACACCGTCCTTGTTGGCGAAGTACTCAGTTGCCATCCTAATCTTCGGCAAGATGCGCACTTCAAAGCCGCACATGGAGAATAAGAGGTTGGGGTTGTCGCGCGAGTACACGCTGACAAATCCGTTGTCCCATACCAGAGTCGTCAAAGATCGCGGTAAACGATTCTTAATGTCCCAAAACACAGCGCGACCGAGGTTGACATCGTGCTTCATCAAACGCATACGTGCGTCACGCGGCCAACACTTCTTGTTGTTGTAGCCGACCATGTTTTCATTGTTCGGATCTGGATGCTCGGTGAGATATCTCTGGATCAAATCGCGAGACTCGTCGGCAGTAAACTTGAACAAGACGTGGACCTTGTCGATGTAACGCGAGTACAACCGAATCGGGTGCTTCGTTTCTGTCTCAACATCACGGAAAGAAATGAACTCATTCGGCATGTTGGCTGGCCCCGCGATTTCTGACGCTCTCGTAAGGCCGAGCAAAAGGAGATCGAGTACCAAACCGTAGTATTGCGTCATGAATGAGGCGAATTGCAAACCACGAATCATACCATAGCTATTCGTATGACTCATATCCTTGTAAGAGATGACGACGTTGTTCTTGGCCGTACAGTAATCAGCAATGTTGTGATCAACAATCAACCGCATGAGACGGTTGAGCAACGTAAGATCGACCTTTTCAAACATCTTTTCAAATCTCGTTTGCAACATGACGACGCACTCGCCTTCATTCGTGTCCCAGACGTCCGTCAAGTTATTGATGCCTTGGCACCACTTGTACACGAGGAGCGGCGCGGGCTCATTGTCTGATGGTTTGATCCAGTTGGGGAAAAGCTGACGCTTATCGGCCTCGTACCAGATGTACTGATCGAGATAGGCATCCGAGATCTTCTCCAATGGCTCAATTTCATAGACAGGGATCAAGTGCGAATACAGATCCATGAACTCGATGCCGACTTCTTTGAAAGCACGTTGCGTCAAGAGATGTCTCTTGATGCGGCTCAGCGCCTCGTGTGGATTGTCGAACGCCTGCTCAATAAGTCCGAGCTCCTCTCGTTGGTTTTGATTCAAACGACCCGTCACCGAATAATTCTCCTTCAAGCGTTCGAGCGCTAAAATGAGTAGCTTTCTGTCGTGCTTGTAGGACAACGGAGGGAAAGGAATCGGGGAGAATCGTCGAGATTCAAGCCAGTGCACAGTCGTCGTGTAAATGGCCACTGCCTCTTCCGGAGTCACGTACGGTCCATCCTTCAAGTAGTTGTGCTGTCTCTCTTGCTCCGCCTTCAGATACAAACGCGTCAAGCGACCAAGATTCTTGCGGCACACAGTCTTGTCGACGGTCGCACCGCGACGAATACGCTCTCTGTTGTAGTGCGTGACGTTGGTCCACCAGTCTGCCTTGCTCTTCACGTATCTCAAGATCATGTTCTCAATCGGGGCGGGCATACCAGGAACCTTCCACGGAATGTTCGCTTTGAATGAACGCCACGCTTCGGAGAGGTGGCTCAAAATGGTTCTGGCCTTGTTCTGCTTGACACCTTCCGGCATGGAATCCAGGATATCGTGCATCACCGCAGCTCTCAATTCAAGATCAAAGTGTGACTCGATTCGCTGCTTGGTAACCGTCTTCGCGATGCCCTTGTTGTTGCGACCCTCGAACTGACGGGCGAGCAAGTTACCCAACCATCTTTCGAGCAACGGCACGACACCGCGAAGGAAGAAGAGCCAGACTCGCCACATCGGAGCCCAGAAGCCTACGCCCGGACCCTTACCAATCACCGAAGTGTTAAATCTGTAGTAAATCAAGTGCTTGAGGTCCTTGCACATTCTAATCTGTCGCATCAGTTTGTACTTGTATCTGTACATCCCCGTCAGCTGACCCACGTGTGAGAACACGTACTGCAGACCGTCAGCGAGCTGGTACGCGTCGATGTTGCCAAGACGGAACTGAACGTTTGAATCCACCACGAGCTTGGTGAGACGTAAAATCTCACGGCAAAGGTGGAACGCGTTCCCAAAGCGACTCTTCTTACGTTCCTTCGTCGTCAGCGTCTTGACTGGCTTCAAGTTGAAGTTGTAATCTAAGTGCAAGTAGTTCAAATTCTTGCGGTGAATCAACAAGTTGAGCATGTTGTAACCTTGTCTGCACACTTGCAAACCAGCCTCCACCCAATCGAGCTCGGTGCATTGGAAGAATTTCGTCTTTTTGAGAGCCACGAAAAGGTTACGTCTCTTCACCGGCTTCGGCGGACGTTTGTGGAGCTGATTCAGGACGAAGCCCTTCAGCAACTTTTGGTAGGATACGCGCACCTTGACTGGGTAGCCAGACGGACAGTGCTCGTGGAACCAACTGTTCACCAAAGGCACGTCCATGGCGCGACGCGTTTGACCACTTCGGAGATTGAACGGTCTCGGCGCGTAAAGGAGCGCGATTCCACCGGACGTGTTCTCTGTGTAAAGCGGAGTCTCTTCCAAGAAGGGCTCGATGCCCATCGGTAACTCAAAGTCGTCGTCCTCTTCCTCTGCGGCTTGCTTCTCCTTCGACGATCTGTAATGCGCTATGGGATGGATGAGCGGGTCGTAGTAATACGCCGGTAAATCCGGATCATCCGTCTTGATGAACATGACCATGGGCGTGTGGTACACCGCGAGCGAAACCTTGCGAGGACGGTTATTGTACAAGTACGGAAACGCCACCTTGTACTCGGTTCGCAACGCGCTGCGGATGATGAGCTTGTTGATGTCGTTGAACTCATTCCAGTCTTCATCCGCACGGTCCATGTCGCGGAATAACGGCTCAAACTTCGGTCCACCCGGAATGCACATGCCCAACGCCTTGGCGGTGAAGAAAGATTTGTGATCGAAGAGGTAAAAGTAATTTTTATCCGTCAAGTCGCTCAGCAGATGCGACGAAAGCCTGTGCAAGTTTGCCATAACCGGTATCGGAAGCTGCCACTTGCGGTAACTCGGCCCGTTGACAAACTTCGTCCACCTCAGCGGCGTGTGATCGTAGAACCACTCCACGACTGGCGCGTCCTCTTCCTCGTCGAGTTCCAACTCGATGGCTTCCAGAGGATCCACGTCCAACAGGTTATCTGCGTAATCCAAAGGCGGTTCTTCGTCATCGAACGGCGGAAACCGCATACGCTTAAAATGCTTTCTATCTCTCTTCTCTCTCCTCATCATGATCCACATCGTGCCCCACTGCGCTATGAAGACGGGTTCGATGACGCGCGGCGTCTCGTTCACAAACGTAATGGCGCCCGTGATGTGATAAATCACTTCACAGTGCCTCACTTGCTCCCAAGGCATCGGCATATTCTCCAAAAGCTTATACACTGCGTGCGGCACGAACTTCAACGCCCCCAAGTACACGCGCTTATCGTGTCTAAACTTTCTCGAAGACATGTCCCCGTGATCTTTGATGATCTTTCTCACGTGTTCCGGCGGCATCTCCTCTTTCGCCGGTTCCACGTACCCAAACTTCCTCGTCGTGCTGTAACGCTTCGCATTCAACGTTTGCCATTTACGAGCTGCGAATCCATCGAAAAAGCACGCGCGCACACTCGTCAGTCGTCGCTCGCGCCGCGCAGTCGAAACGGGGCAATGCGCCGTGCCCTCGCCGCGCCCTTCGCGCCCTCTCGCTCGCCCTCACCCTCTCTCGCGCCTCGCGTCGTCCCTCATCGCGCGTCCACGCACCTTTTTCTAATATCTCCTCGCTCACGCCAACCTCCATGGCGTCCTCATCGCTCTCCGCGCGCGCACCGCGCGTCATCGGATCACCGCCCGCCGCCGGCGCCCTCGCGCGTGGTCGTCTCCCTCGCGCGCGCGGCGTCGATGACGGCGCGACTGTCGCGCGCGAACGATGACCGCGCTCTTACGCTCGCGGTTCGCGGCTCGCGCGCGTCGAGGACGACCGCGCGTCGCCGAGTGCGGCGCTCGCGACGGGGACGAG
>MDTE01000349.1_pt1 | contig 12656 bp, 2 predicted proteins | sample 811231 | NCBI WGS metagenome assembly MDTE01 (sample SAMN05326651, study PRJNA326480) | marine metagenome | isolation source: seawater | place: Indian Ocean: Red Sea | collected 2010
AACTTTCTGGGGACCCTCGGTCGCCTCGGTTTACGATTCTTCGCGTCGAGGGCGACGACGCGTGGTGTCGTTTGGACAATCCGTATCTGGATGCGTTTCGCACAGGGGACGATGATGACGCGTCGATTCGGCCGTATTTGTGCATGGCATCCATCGCGCCGACGAACCGCGCGCGGTGCGGGAAGTGCTCGGAAACGATCGGTAAAGGCACACCGAGAGTCGGTATGCCGTACCAGTGGCGCGGATCGTATTTCGGCTACGTGACGGGATGGTACCACGCGGAGTGCGTGAGATTTGAAGGCATGACGACAGAGGAAGTGAAAGCGCGAACGTATTGGAAAGGGGAGGCGGAGCATGAAAACGCAAAAGCGAAAACGGCTCCGCAAAAAGGGAAGAAAAAGACGACGGATTACATCGAAGACGAGCGAGTGAGAGACGAATTGATGAAAATGTTGACGTCAGAGAGCAAACCGAAATGCGAGGAAGACGCGGTGGATCCAAACGCCGGGACGTTTCTGAAACGAGAAGCGATTCGACCAGCGGAACCGCCGAGAGGTTTAGTGAGACATTTACTGCCGTTCCAGAGGGAAGGATTGGCATGGATGATGGGAAATGAGAAGACGGCGGTGAAAGGAGGGATATTAGCAGACGAGATGGGGATGGGGAAGACGATTCAGGCGGTGTCGCTGGTGTTGAAGAGTAAGGAGGAGAGATTTGATCGGATGAGAGATGCGGGGGTGATGGATGCGGGCAGCAATGAAATGAGAGTAGAAGTAGACGTAAATTTAGAAGAAGAAGAAAACTTATTGCGAACGAAGAATAGCAAACGTAGTAAAAAGGATATTCCGAAGAGCGACGGTGAACTCCAATCGAGCGCGACGAAGGTTTCCGCCTCGAACAATTCTTCGAACAAGACGCCCGCCACGTTGGTCGTCGTTCCAACCTCCGCGTTGGTCCAGTGGGAAGATGAAATCAAGCTGTACACGAAAGCAAACGCGTTAAAAGTGTTCGTGTATTATAACGATCGCAAACGAAAGACTATCGTTAACGAGATGTGCGCCGCGGATATCGTACTCACGACGTTTCCGGTTTTAGAAGCCGAATATCGCAAGTGCGAAACGCAAAGTAAAGTGCCGTGCGCCTATTGTAGAAAGCTATTTCTTCCGCGCTCATTAGCCGTGCACAACAAATATTTTTGCGGTCCGCAAGCGAAGAGAACGCTGAAACTCGAAAAAACGGAAAAGACGAGAGAAGTGGCAAACACGAAAGCGTTGGCGACGTTGAATGTCATCTCGGAAGTCGAGTTGAAGGAAACGTTGGATAACTTAAACAGTGACAGTGCAGAAAAGAAGAAAAGTGGTGGCAAATCGTTAATGGCTATCGCGCGAGGATACATGCAACAAGGAGGTCGCGACATGTCCATGTACGACGGCGCGCACAAAGCGCGAGCAGCGGCTGCCGAAGGCCTCGTACTCGGCTCCAACGCGGACGACGAAGCAGTAACCGAGGAAGAATTGAAAGCAATTCAACCAAAGGTCACACAAATCGTCAACATGGGTTTTGGCTTTCCACGAAACATGATTGAAAAAGCCATCGTAGATAGCGGCGGGGATATCAACGCCGCCGTGAATGCGCTGATGGATGCGCAGAAACCAAAGAGTACAATAAAATCGAAAGGGTTCAAAATGGAAGTAATGGACGATGAGGAGACTGAAGTGATTTGCTTGGACTGCGATAGCGACGAGGAAGAAGAGGACGCGACTGAAGTTGTCAGGACGACGAGAAGTGGGCAGAAAAAACCGCCTGCGGCGAAGGCAAAGAAGAAGGCACCCGAATCTGCTGCCAAGAAGAAGAAGACAAAGACTAACAAAAGCGGTAAGAAAACGAAAAGGAAAGGTGGCGACGACGACGATGATAAAGACGACGACTCAGATTTCAAAATAGATTCGGAGGACGAAGACGAAGAAGAGATAAAAGTCAACAACAAAGTTTCTATTCCAAAAATCAAAATTGAGCCACGACAACGAGAAATGAAGAAGCGAGATCGCGAAAACGACACGACCAGTGACAACAACAGCTTACTTTTTGGCAACACGGACGATCGCGATATCAAAGAGTTGCTAATCCAAAACTCGCCTCTGCACCAAATCCACTGGCAAAGAATCGTTCTAGACGAGGCGCATAAAATCAAAGCGAGGACGACGTCTACAGCGAAAGCCGTGTACGCTTTAGATAGTGAGTACAAGTGGTGTCTTACTGGAACGCCGTTACAAAACAGAGTTGGCGATTTATACTCGCTCGTTCGCTTCTTGCAAATGGAGCCGTACTCGTTTTACTTTTGCACCGCAAAAATCTTCGCCAACGACGGTTCGCAAGAAGGCATTTGTGGTTGCAAAAGCGCATGTTGGGACATGGGACCGAACAATGATTTTTGCGTCCAGTGTGGCCACGCGCCGTTGAAACACTTTTCAAAATTTAACAAGGACGTTATCAACCCAATTCAACGCTACGGTGGTGTTGGCGCTGGGAAAAGAGCATACTTGACGCTCCGTAACGACATCTTACTCCCGGCAATGTTAAGACGAACGAAGAAAGAACGTGCCGCCGACGTCGTGTTGCCGCCGTTGAAAGAAATCGTCTTGGAACCTGAGTTTGACCAAACCGAGAGAGACTTTTACGAAGCGTTGTATGCGAACGTTACCGCGAGATTCGACGGGTTCGTCAAGAAAGGTACGGTGTTGAACAATTATGCGCACGTGTTCGAGCTGCTTTCGAGGTTGCGACAGGCGTGCAATCACCCGTATTTGGTTCTACATTCGAGCAATCCAAAGTTGCGCAACCAACATTCAGAGGTGAAATTTGAAGTCAGAGAAAATGTCCCGTCTGATGCGAAAGAAACCATGCACTATTGCGGTATGCCCGATTGCGGCGAAAAAGTCGAACCGGAAGACGCAGCGACGTCCAAATGTAAACATATCTTCCATCGCGAATGCATCCAACCGTATTTAGAGATTGACTTTGGCACAGACGGCATTAAATGTCCAAAATGTCGCACTAATTTGACTATCGACTTGTTTCCAGACGCCGAAGCTATCGATAAAATCAAAGCGCCAAAAGACGAAAGAGGCGGCATCTCCAAGAAGAAAGGTACAGGTGAACTCAACATCAACGACGTCGTGCCGAATAAATCAATCTTGAATCAAATCGATTTGAGCGAATACCGAACGTCTTCAAAGATTGAAAAGATGTTGGAAAAGCTTCGCGAAATCCGAAGGGGTCTTGATGGTAAAAAGAACAAAGCCATCATCTTCTCGCAATACACGAGCATGATTGATATCGTTGAATGGCGCATGAAAAATGAAAATTTCGTCATTCGAAAGTTGGTCGGATCGATGCCAGTTACGGCGAGAGCGCAGAATTTGCACGATTTCTGTACCGACCCAAACGTGGACGCGATAATCATGTCTTTGAAATCTGGTGGGGAAGGTTTGAACTTGCAGGCGGCGAATTACGTTTTTGTCTTAGAACCGTGGTGGAATCCCGCGGTGGAGATGCAAGCGGTGATGCGCGCGCACAGAATCGGGCAGACGAGAGAGGTGACTGCGTTTCGATTCGCATGTAAAGACACGATAGAATCGAAAATGCACGAATTACAAAAGTTGAAGCGATTAGTTTTTGAAGGGACGATGGACGGGAATGAGGCGAGCATGGCCAAGTTGTCGCCGGAAGATTTACAATTCTTGTTCAAACGATAAAAGTGTAACATTGATGGCGTAACTGAGGCTCACGTTGGGTTGCAAAAGTTACCAAATACTTGAATAATAACCAATAAATACCAATAATAAATAAATACTTGAATAATAACCCTACTATTTACCTTGGTAAACTAATAAGATCTCTTTGGGTTGTGTTTTATTCATTTATCAACATACAGCTGAAAGTCGCAAAAATTTAAAAGCTGCTTGTCCCCAGGTATCACGATTTTCACGAATCGGCCTGTTGCATTGCATGGTACATCTAAAGTCTCGCCCCAATCAGGCCTCACATCCTCTGCACACATATAATTATCTACAAAAATGTTGAATTTCCAAAATCTTCTCCCAGAATATCCTTCAACGTTCGAGACACGAACCATTTTAATCGAAACATTCGTTGGGAGCTCCACCTGCCACCACGGGTCTGATTCTTCCAAAGTGTGGGAACATGTATCTTTCTGGCTGAACCCATGATCGTTTGTGAGATCTTCCTCATTAATATCAATTGCAAGATCAGCTGCTCGGCCATTCCACGTCGAGGACTGCGTGGCAATGGCTTGAGATAATGGGTAGTAGACGACAGTCTGGTTGAAGGGCAGCTCTCCGTCTGTGAATTTGTGATCCCAACAACTTGGGGACCACGCCCTTCCTCGTATCGCTTGGGGCTCCTTTGGACATGCAATAGAGAGACCACCACATCCCAATGTCCGATTTTGCCTCGGCCCGTCGTTAATACCTGTGTAATTCGGCAAGATTGGAATTTTTCCATCAACACTCGCACAACATTTCTCATACGGCCCGCGGGCCTTAAACCAATCTTTCCCTCCTAGACGACGGTCCCCTGGACCATACGCGTATGGATAATTGCTTGGGCAATAGGACGGCGGAAACCAAAAATATGCTTCACTATCCATGTTGCATTCCCATTTTCGTAGCCATTCTGGTGCTGAGGGTTCAGTTGCCCAACTGGCGTCGTAATTTTGATAAAGATTGTGCCACGTAGGGTGCGATGGATCAATGTTTGGAGCCTCGTATTCTTTAGGCTTGAAAGAATGATTGTATTTTTCAACAGGTGACTTACTTGGGTCAACTGGGAAGATTTCACACCTTGTGAGCCGGCGCGTATCGCCTTCCAGATTGCCATGCCAACTCACAGCCCCTCTTGAACTGCGGACGATATCGTCGTGATGATTCAGACGAACGACATTATGCCCGGCGCCAGGCAGTGTCACTTCTTGACGAACAACCTTGCCATCATCGTCAATAGACATCATTTTCGTCTCAACATATCCGTCTCGATTATGAAAGACCTCCCATATAATTAGATTATCATTTTTCCCAAGCCGCGCAGTTTTCACTCGCACATTAGAGCGTGAGAGAGATGTTTCATTTGTGAGCCAAAATACCCCCGGGAGCTCCTTTGCCGAGAAAAATTCTGTCTGATTTCCAAATTGCATTAATCCGTCGCCTTCTTGGCTCATCACTGTCTCATTTTTCAAATTTAGAGGCACTTTTACAACTCCCAAATTTCTCGGTAAATATACAGGATCGTCATATTTATTGTGCGAAGTCATATTTTCTTGCACCCGGTCCCTCTCGGAAGAAAATACTACTATGAGCCCATCGTCGTTAGTATGGAACACACCCGGGTGCGCCAAATCAGCAAACATGTTGTTATTGCCCCATTTAGCTGTGAAGACTACCCGTTTGTCCCCGCCAGGTATTGGTGGTGTCAGGTCACACTCGTCGTCCACGGGGCCCGTCACGGATGTGATATTAGGTTCTCGACCAGGATCTGTTGGACCATTGTTCACACCATTTTTGCAAAAGTGGCATCGCCTCAACCACCAACCTTCCGAAGCTGCTCCAACATCGGCGTTAAAGTGAGTACAATTTTCAAGCTTTCCTGCTGAAGAAACCTTGGTGTAGTTCTTACACAAATCCCGACACTCTTGCCAACTTTGTACACCATCCTTATATCCGATTATGCCACCACCGTTACACCCAGTCCAGTTCTCTCGTATGCACTTTGTTCCCGGTATTACATTGTAGATTTGATCCTCTGTTATCCTAAAATGGGAGATCTGAATTCCTCGCGGAAAAACATCTCCCATGTGAACCTGAGTGAAAAAGCCATTGCGACCAAGCATCACAGCATTATCATTACTATGGCTTGTGTATTGTCCAAAATTGTGCATTATTTCAAGTGACTGAGGATCTAGTATAAACGCGACACCATTTTGATGGGATGGAATCAGGATTTTTGACCACGACACAGCCACTTGGTTTTTTGTAATGGCTCCGGTGTCATTTTTCATGATGCTCCATGCAATCGAAGCTGAACCCCCTGTTTTTGACGCACAAAGCTTATCGCTTGGAGGTGGATACGTTCCATTCGTGGGAATGCGCTTCTGCAAGATCACCTTGCCGGTTCTGTCGACACGGTATGCGGTAAGTGCGACGCCTTCATTTCTAGTGCCTTGACGACTAGCAACTAAGTATACAATTTCGAGAGGCAAGCGACTGTGTACCGTTTCAGTAGTCTCTGCGGACTTGAGCATAAGTCCGTTTGAAGCTGCGACCAATAATTTACCCCCGTAAGCCTTGTCGTTTTCTTTGATCGGTGGAACACCTGTGGGCACATCATCAAGAGGGTCGCCTGACGAGTTTGGAACCTCAATGGAGTTTGCTCCATATTTACCTACTAGCGAGAAATAGATCTTGTTTGTCACGTGATCTTGCCAAACTACTCCGTCTTTTCCTGTTTCTCCATCCAAAATTGGGTGGTATTCTTTTTGTGCTCCATACAGCCAATATGGACCTGATGGAGCTTGTCGGCCAAGTCCTTCCCAACTGCCAGCTTGTATGGCTTTCCATGCGCCAGTACCAAAACTAGCGGAATCGTGTTTACCATAGCCTGGATTAAATGGGATGGCGAGTTCGTGTATCCCGTGCAGGTCGTAACGAGTGCATTCAACTGCTAGGCCAGACGGGTTAGTTCCAGACATAACTCGTGCTCCCTGAACACCTGGCCTAATTTCTGGCCAGTTACTGACTGGAGCTGATGCCGGCGCAACAAAATAGGTTATACTCTCAGTCACAGGAAGCTGTCCGAATCCCTCACCGAGCTCAAATTCGATTGGTACAAGCCCTTCCTTGTATGGGGCGAGTTCACGACGACGCGGCAAGCCCGCATCTGATGCATTAGGGGTATATGTATGGGAAGTTGCGACCCAACTAATCATTCCTGTTGACGTATTCAATTCATACAGGTTGTACGGCAGGCCTGATGGCTTCTCGGGTAAGCAACTAGGATGCTTTTCGAAAGTTTGTTGGTACGTGAAGCTGTCATCATCAAAAAGTTGATCTGTCGTGCAACCTAAGCAACGTTTGCGTTCTACTTCCCAAGATACAGTCACGCATTCTTCGCATTCAATAAGACTCTGCAAGCACTTTTCCAGCGTCATTTGACTTTGGAGGTAAAATGCACGTTTAAACGGGTGCTTGTATGGGCACTTCTTATTGAAGTGTGGACTACGTAAAACAGAAGACGTGTCGCTACAGTTTACCCCATGGTCATGTTTAGGGTATACACTGGTCGGTGGTCTAGGTCGCGTAGGGGTAGGGGTAGCTGGTACGTTCCAAATGATTCCGACATCGGGTCGACCCTTTCCAACAAAACGGGAAGGTCCAGATATACGATAGGCCTCGTAGGAGCCCGTTATTGATGGATGAGGATTTGCAACTACTGAACCTTTTGTCACGGTGAAATTGACGTTAGAGTAACCATATGTCCAGCAGTCCCCCTTGACTTTTCGTAAATTGTCACCAACTTCAGCGCCTTCAATCCTAACAAGACCAATATTATGGAAACGATCCTCCGGATAAAGACACGTGCAAACATTCGAACGAACGAGTGGTAAGATGGCGCTGACTTCTGGGTCGAATCGAAAGCGTACTAACGGCTCAAGCTCTTGATCAAGTTCTTCTAGTGTTGGGGGGTGTGGGGGGGGAATTTTTGAAGAATTTGAGCTTGAACTTGACTTCAGAGGAACGACGCTTAACGCCGCAGCCAAGGCAGCGACTATTACAACCGTCAGTATTGCCACACGCCTACAGCATTCCTTTTTCATGATGACTATTTGCGCGAGTGCATTGAGAGTTGTGCCAATTGCACTTGCGCAGATCGTCAAGGAAAAACTGCGGTTCGTCCCCAAAATTTATAATATTCCTTCAGGTTATTACGAGTTTAGGGTTTAAGGTTTTCGACAAGGGAATGTCTCCAGGATATTTCGGCGTCCGACCAGCCAATGAACTGTAGATTTTCCGGACTAGATGTTCATACTTTTTTACTAACACGGAATTATTATACATCAAATCTATTCTAGATTCTACCAGTCTTTGAAAATCTCTCTTGCTGCGAGTAACTTTGGATCGTTCTCGCCTTTTTCGTCGTCGCGCATTTCTTGCTCCAACACCATCTTTTCAATTTCCGCCAAACGCTCCGTGCGCGACGCCAATATAGCTTGCGACGGCTCTGGTAACTGCGGTGGCGGATGGACACCATTTTCTAACGCTTCCCAATCGAAGTTCTCAAACCATGGGTGACATTTAATCGCTTGTGCGCCCCCTTTTAAGTTACCTAATCGTTTCGCCACACGTCGTTGCAACAAACCGGCGATTAAATCGCACCCTTCCTCGGAGGTATAAATCGGGTAAGTCACTTGAAAACTCGCGTCGGCGATACGTTGCATGACTTGTAATGGGTTATTTTGTGTCGGTTGATTATCACCTCCTTTCTCTCCTTGACCTCTTTGGCCGAATGGTTGTAATCCGGAAATGATGACGTAAATCAACACGCCGAGTGCCCACCAATCGACGCCGTAGGAATACCCTCGCGCGAGGACCATTTCTGGGGCGACATATCCGGGCGTCCCGCAAAACGTAAACGTTTGATGTCCACTTTCACTGATGTTCTTCGCGAAGCCAAAATCCCCAAGTTTAGCTCGTCCTGATTTATCCAAAAACACATTTTCCGGTTTCAAATCTCTGTAGATGATGCCCAATTCGTGCAAATACTCAAACGCGCATACGATGAGGGCGGCGTAATACCGTGCGGCGTCTTCATCAAATCCAACCAATACTTTTCGTAAAGGTGCGTCCGGTTTGGTCGTATGTGCCATTTTTCGAACCGTCGCGACTGACACGAGCGCGTCCATCAAATCGAAACCATTCATTAAATCGATCAAGAAATACAAGTGTCGATCGGATTGAAAGGCGCCGTGTAAGGAAATAATTGACGGATGATTTAGTTCTGCGACAATTTTACGCTCGGACAAGACGTGTTCTGGAGATGATTTCACTGCGACTTTTCGAACGCGCTTAATGGCAAACTTCCGTTGCGTATCGTAGTGGTTGCACTCGTTTACGCATCCGACTGCACCTCCGCCGATCAAAGTACCTTCGGAGACAGTAAAAATGAAAGGTTGCAAAGACGCGTTGAATGAACCAGAGGTGATGCCTTGGACGAAGCTTTCGTTGAAAGTACCGATGGCATCGATGTCGCGGTAAATTGACGATTCGTCGGCAGCACTGTGCGCTTCATGATATAAATTTCTCGATTCTATACCAACGCGTCTTATGCGGAGGATACCTTGGAACGTTTTAATTGGTATTTTTTTCTGAGAATCTTGCGCGCCGCTGCCTTCGTCGATTTCAATCGCAGTTGTGGCACTAGCTTCATTGTCGCCGCTATCCACCGTTTCCACATTCCCACTTTTATTGATATTTTGATCTTGCTGACTTTTCTTCTTCTTCTTCTTCTCTGCGCTCTGAGGAGATAACGTTTTTACTTTCTTCGAGTTTCGCTGCTTCTGCGTCACGCTATTTCGCCTCGATAACAAATCTTGCAACGTGCCCATCATCGCGACGAAATCAACGCGCTTCAACTTCAAGCACCGAAGCGGTCCATTTGGCCCGACTTTAACCGTTGCATCTCTTGGTTTATCGAACAACAACGCCTTTTCCCCAAAAAAATTCGATCGAAACAGGTGATTGACTAAAATGCCAAGCTTAGAATCGTCGTCGTCGTCGCTATTGTCAGTGACAGGCGTGTCGTCGTTGACGTACACCAAAGCTTCTCCATAAACGATGATATAAAATCCACTATCGTCTCCGGCATTCTCGCCTTGCTTCAAGATTACTTCGTCCGGCTCAAATTCAATTTCTTCCATCGCGTCCGCGACTCGCAGTCGTTCGGCGACGCTCAACGGTGCAAACACCGGCACGAGACTCATGAAAACTGCAATCGATTCTCTAAAGTCTTCCGCGACTCTTTTCGCGACTGCTCGAAACGCGCGACGTGGGAGAACCCATGTCGACCACGCGTTTGTTTCAGAACGTTCTGAAGCTCTCACGGTGGCACTTCTTGGCGCACCGTACATCAACGCCAATTCACCGAAAATGTCACCCGGTTTCTTCACATTCATTTTCACTTCGACGACTTCTTGTGCGATTACCGTGGTCTGTGTCGAAGCGGTAGATTTATCTGTTTTTTCGCTGATGCTCGTTTCGCTATTCACGGCGATTAGATTATTCTTCATTTGCCCGGAAGATGTCGCCTCTTGATTCGATTCGCGTTCTAACGATAGACGCTTCTTGACTTCCACTTCCTCGTCCTCGTTCTCTAACACGTCGTCTTTACCGTCCGATTTCGTACTACTTCGCGATTGTCTTCCTAACCGAGACTTTGCTAACGGCGTTTTCGCTAATTGTGAATCAAGTGATCCCGGTTTGTTGTTCGTGTTGTTGGTCAAGGTTGTCGTCGTCGTCGTCGTCGTTTTCGTGACTCTTTCGAAAACATCAAATTCACCTTCGGCAACTAAGAACAACGCGTTTCCTTTCTCGCCTTGCGTGACAACGGCAACATTTTCCTCCACGGGTTCTTTCCACATCACTGAAATTAACTCTCGCAAGGTTTCTTCTTTCGCATCCGCGAATAATACCGATTTTCGCAAAGATCTCAAGAGAAACGCGATATCGTCTTCGGAATGCTCAAATTTGAGGTCGTTGAATGACACCGACGATCGGTTAATCATAGAAGTCGTGTGAGAGTAATAACTGCGAGATTGCTGCTTTTCGGCACTCGTAGGCGTCGTCGGTGGTTTTCTGTATCTGGGACTACTATCCAAGGACGTTTTCCTTCGGTGTTGTTCTTGCTTCATGTTCTCGCTGCTATTGTTGTTTAAAATCGGGGACATCTTTACCGAACTTTTCCTCTCCAGCATGTCTCTCAATTGTTTCTTAAAAGTTACAGAGTTGACGCGTTTATCCACGGTCAGAGATATTTCTGGCGTTTTCGATCGAGGAGGCACTTTGTAGCTCTCGTTATTGTCAGCGTTGTTCACATAACTCGCGCCGCCGTTGTCCTTCGCCGCGGGTATAGTCAACGTTTGCGTGCTCGCATTATTGAATCTTTCGACGAGCGACGCGGATCTCGATGTCATCCTTCTCTCCTCTTCGTCGGTCTCTTCGTTCTCCTCCTCGTCATCGTTATCGTCCTCTCTCGTGATCAATTCGTCCTCTCTCGTCCGCCTCGCCCTCGCCGGCTGCGTGCTCTCTAACAATCGCATCGTCGACTCTTCGTCTTCGTCGTCGTCTTCGTCGTCCGCGGCGTTCGTGCCTCCATCCTCCAAAAAAACGCCTTCCTCGATCGCGCTCGCGCTCTTCTGTGTCGCTCCTTCTTTCTTCTTCGTAGTATTCTTCGCGTCGCTTCCCGACCATTCTTCGTTGTTCAGAGAGGCGTTTTTGTCGTCGTCGTCTCGCGTAAACGTAAAGCTCAATTTGCTCGTTTCCACCCCGCGACGACGACCACCGCTCTTCGTCGCGTTGTTCTCGGCACCCTTCGTCGTCTCCTCGAGTCGTTCGCTTTTCGTCGTCGTCGTCGTCGTCTCGACGGCCTCCTCCTCCTCGTCGTCTCTCTTCTCCTCGTCGCTTCGTCGAGTCGTCGACGATGCCACTTTGACCGTTGTCTTCGAGCTCGCGCATCCCATTATTGTGTGCGTCGAAGAAAAAGAACGCCTTTTTTACTACTCCTCAAAGCCTTTTACTCTCGCTCGCGCAAAAAAGGTCGTCGGTCGAACCAAAAGGTCTTCTTCGTCGAAGGCGTCTTTTCCTCTTCTTCTTCTTCCCATTTCACACCCAACGACTACCACTACTACTACTACTACTCCCACGAATTGTTGAGTAAAATGGCCAGAATTAGCAGTTGTTTTATATTGCTTGAGATTTGTATCTCTTACAGTCGCAGTCAGAGGTAATGAGCGCGTCTGTGTTGCACTATTTATTATTGCATAGACGAGAGAGAGAGAGAGAGAGAAAGAGAGGGAGAGTCCAGTGAGGAGTCTTCTTCTGTGAAGCGTTTTGTAGTAGTACGAAGGAAAAAAGAGAGAAAAAAAGGGGGAGAGAGAAAGAGAGATATTTAGGGTTTGGGGCCTTCTTTCATACCCTAAACACGACAACCCTCAAAAGAAGGAGGGCATTTTTTACGTCACATTTGACCGCGCACAACGCGGAGGACACACCGCCTTTACGTCCGCGAAGAAGGAGGAGGAGGAGGAGGACTCTCTCTCTCTCTCTTCTCGACGTCCGCGATGACGACGACTTTGACGACGACGACGACGACGTCTTCGATGACGACGGGGTTTTCGAGCAGCGCGAAAAACCGACCGTCATCATCGTTACGTCGTCGTCATCGAACAACGGGAAGACTTTGGAGAGGGACGGCGCGAAGATTCGCCATTTTCCCGGGACGGGAGAACTTTGAGGAAAAGGTCTCGAAGGAGGAGGAAGAAGAAGAAGAAGAAGAAGAAGAAGAAGAAGAAGACCACGAGGACGAGGAAA
>MDTE01041153.1_pt1 | contig 12656 bp, 12 predicted proteins | sample 811231 | NCBI WGS metagenome assembly MDTE01 (sample SAMN05326651, study PRJNA326480) | marine metagenome | isolation source: seawater | place: Indian Ocean: Red Sea | collected 2010
GCTATTTATAAAGCAAAGCAATGGATTGAACAAAATGCGCCAAAATGTGATTAAATACACATAGCTTAGTTTTGTTTAAAAAAGTTCAGACTACAAACCACTTTAAAAATTTATGAGCATCCGTATTTACATTGGCAATTTACCTCAAGGATTTAATCCAAAAGAATTTGATAGCATTTTGAAATCCGTATCAGATTCAATTAGATTTAAAGCAGTTTTAGATAAAGAAACCAAAGAGTGTAGAGGTTTTGGTTTCGCTACTACAAATAATCAAGAAAATGCTAATTTGGTAATAGAGAAATTAAATGGCTTTGAGTTTAATGGATCCAAATTAAGAGTTGAGCTTTCAGAGAAAAAGGACTCTTCTTCAAGTAAAAGAAACAGTTCCCCTTTAAATAAGAACAAAAAAAGAAAAGACTTTAAAAAAATTGTACATAGTGATGCTCCTAATCTTGAAGCACCTGACCCACGATGGGCAGGAGAACTTTCAAAGCTTAAAGATTTGTTAGCCAATCACAAGACACCTGCCTAGTTATTTAATTCTAGAAATTAAAAAAGAGATTGGAATTTCAATAGCCTTTACTGATTTTTTAACAAAGGCTCTATTGTTAAAGACGTCATAATCTAATCTTTCAATAGAGTCTAATATGCCTCTATAAAGGCGTAATGATGTCCAGACTGGCCATCTAGCATCTGCAGATAGCCATTTAATACCATCTTCTGATTGTTGAAACCAATCCCTAGCTCTTTTTAATTGAAAATTCATTAGCATCCTCCACTGGTTATTAATTACACCTTTTAAAAGTTCTTCTTCTGAATAATTAAAGTTCACAATATCTTCTTGGGGTAAATAGATCCTTCCTCGTTGTCTATCTTCCCCAACATCTCTCAAAATATTAGTTAACTGATTTGCTATCCCCAAGGCAATAGCTGCCTCTGATGGGTCAGGCTTTTCACTCCAGGGGGCTGATGTGTATGCGCTATCAATTCCCATCACATTTTTCGTCATCAAACCAACAGTTCCTGCTACGCGGTAACAATAAAGTTTTAATTCCGAGAAGTTTTTATATCTAAATTTATTTAAATCCATTCTTTGCCCCTCTATCATGTCTAAATAAGGGTCAATACTTTGAGGATATTTTTCGATTGTATCTAAAAGGACACTATCTAATGCTGATTTTATATTTCCTTTAAATACATTTTTAGTATTTTCTTCCCATAGGTTTAGACTGTCTGAGAGCTCATCTTTCGATTTTGTTAAAGCTTCTGCACTATCCATTATTTCGTCTGTTCTTCTACACCAAACATAAATAGCCCAAATTGCTTTTCTTTTTTCAAGAGGTAGTAAAAGGGTACCTAAATAAAAAGTTTTAGCCCACTTTTGCGTCTCTTTACGGCATATTTCATATGCTTGATCAAGTTGAGAGATTGAATTTTTCAAAAAAGTTTTATAAGTATAAAGTTTATTTTAATTGTTTTTTAATGAAACATTTTTGGAAATTTTGGAATATTCTTTATTAATTGATTCTGCGCACAATTTACCACTTAAAACTGCACCTTCCATAGAGGCAAGATATTTTTGCATTGTGTAATCACCTGCTAAGAAGAAGTTTTTGATGGGAGATCTTTGGTCTGGTCTAAATTCTTGACAACCTGGTACAGCCTTGTAAACGGATCTTGGAGTTTTTACAACCTTATATTTTCTTAATTCGGTCTTATTATCACCTATGAAATGAGTTGGAAATAATTTTTTCAGCTCTTCCATAGTTGCATCCACTATGTCTTGATCACTTCTATTGATCCAATCTTTTGCAGGGGCAAAGACTAATTCGAGCATTGATCTGTTTGGATCTTCATATTCTTTGCATGTAATACTCATATCTGCATAAACACTAAGAAGCGGAGATCTACTGAAAAGCAAATGATCTATATCTGTTAATTTTTTATCGAACCATAAATGAATATTTATCACTGGTACTCCATTTAAACCGTCTAACTTAGAAAATGAATCTATACCTTTCCATTGTTCAGGAATAATAAGTTTAAAAAGATCTACAGGCATAGCACTAACATACGCATCTGCAATTATTTCTTTCTTCTCATTATTATCCAGAGAAGCAACTGTAAAACTTTTGACTGTACTGTCTTCGTTTAGATTAATTTTTCTTAATGGACTTTTTATATGAACTTCACCTCCACGAGACGTTATATAATCAACCATTGGTTGGCAAAGTCTTTCTGGTGGAGCTCCATCAAGGAAAGCCATTTTTGAACCATTTTTTTCTTGTAAAAATCTATTGAGTGCAGTTAGCAAGACTGTTGATGATATTTCATCAGGTCCGATGAAATTAAGAGCTTTGCTCATGGCTATAAAAACTTCGTCGTTTACCCTTTCAGGAATGTTATGTTCTTTTAACCATTCAGTCCAAGATTTAGAATCACATGTTTCAAGGTATTTTTGACCTCTTAACATTGCAGGTACTAAACCTATACCAAAAAGAATTTTCTCATTCCATGAAAGCATATCATTATTACTTAGTATTGCTGAGACGCCGTTGACTGGAGCCGGTATATCAGGAAAATCAAATCTACTATAAGTTCCTGGTTCAGATGGTTGATTAAAAATCATTGAATGGCTTTTCCACTGGAGCCTATCTTCAATATCAAGTTCTTTGAAAAGTTGCAGCATATTAGGATAGGCACCAAAGAAAATGTGTAAGCCAGTTTCATACCAATCACCATCCTCATCTTTCCATGCAGCTACTTTACCGCCAAGAACATCTCTAGCTTCAAGGACTATTGGAATGTGACCATTATCAACTAAATACTTGGCGCATGATAAACCTGCCAGACCAGCTCCTGCAATGACTACTCGCATTATTAAAACAAAAATAAATTAACACTTATTAATAAGCTAACCTAAACTTAGAACATTATTATTTTTTTTGTTGATTATTTTGCAAAATTATGGAAAAAATGCTTTTAAAGTCCACTACTAGACATGTGAGAATATTTACAGCTGAAGTGGTGAATAATGATTTGCAGTTTCATCCAAATAAATTGACTCTTGATTTAGATCCAGATAATGAATTTATTTGGAACCAGGAATCATTAGATAAAGTGAATTTAAAGTTTAATGATCTTATCAAGGAAAGAGTAGGAAAAAATCTTGATGATTATGAACTTAGGAAAATTGGATCAGAAATTGAGGTTTTAATTAAATGTCTCCTCCAAAATGGTCAACTAAGCTACAATCCCGATTGTAGAGTCATGAACTACTCAATGGGTTTACCAAAAACAAATAGAGAGCTGTGAAAAGATACTCAAATAGACGCTCAGGAAGGGGTTCTAACAGAAGTTACTCTTCTCAAAGTCAGAGAGACAGAGACTTCTATTCTCAAAGGAATAAGAGTTTACCGTCTTCCGAATCTGATCAAAAAATTAGCCTGAATACAGGGACTATTGCCGTTCTTGCGGGTGTATTAATTTTAGGTGTAGGGATTGGAAGTGCTATTACAAGTACTACCGATGGTGGACAGGGTAATATAGCTAGTCAACAACAATTAGATATGGCTGTTCCCGATCCAGAATTCTGTAGGCAATGGGGTGCAAGTGCTTTTGTTATTGATGTTGAGATGTATACAACTCTCAATCCTTCAACAAGTTTTGTGACTCAGCCTGCATTACAGCCTGGTTGTGTAATTCGTAGAGAAAATTGGACCGTTTTACAAAAGCAAGGAGCTATCAGTAATGAAGATGTGAGAGAATGCAAGCAAAGGATGAACACATTTGCATATATTGGTTCTATAAGAGATAAACCAATAGTAAAGTGCGTATATCAAACTGATGTAAATGAAAATAAGTTTATAATTAAAGGTGATGGCCAAGCAGAAGATGGAGGAGTAGGAATTAATAAGGAAGCAGTTCAGTTTTAAAGATAGTTATATTTTCCTCAGTGGACTATCCAAGCTAGCAAACTGTGGTAGAACATTTTTTTTAAATACTTCTGCTGCTCTTGATGTATATCTTGAAGGATTGGTTATTAACTTTAATTCTCTTTTAACCTCTAAGTCTGCAACATATGCCTTGTGGATCGTTCCTCCTGCCAGTTCTCTTTCAATAGAGACAACTGGTAAGAAAGAGGCCCCTAAACCTGATTGAACAGCATTTTTAATTGCTTCAAGCGAGTTCAGTTCCATTTCGATTTTTAATCTTTGAATATCTAATCCTGAATCTTTCAGAAGTTTGTCAACAACCTTTCTTGTTGTTGATTGAGAATCTAATGTAACGAAATTTAGTTTGTATAAATCTTCTTTTAGTAGTTCTTTTTTGTTTGAAAGTTGATGTTTTACTGGTAAAACAAGGGCTAATTCATCAGTTGCATACGGGATAATCTGTAAAAGGTTTTCTAAATCTACAGGTAATTGTCCTCCAATAATGGCTAAATCAATTTGTCCATTTGCAACACTCCAACCTGTTCTTCTAGTACTATGAACTTGTAGTTGGACAGATACTTCAGGATAGTTTTGGCGAAATAAGCCTATCATCCTAGGCATAAGGTAAGTTCCTGTAGTTTGACTGGCACCTATTATTAAAGTGCCACCTTTCAAGCTATTTAAATCTTCAATAGCTTTGCAAGCTTCGTCACATTGATTTAATATTCGCTCACAGTATTCAAGTAGTAGTCTTCCGGCCTCTGTTAAGAGAGCTTTTCTGCCGCCCCGGTCAAAAATTGTAATTTCAAGTTGTTTTTCTAAATTTTGTATTTGTAAACTTACAGCAGGTTGTGTTACATACAATAAATCAGCAGCTTTTTTAAAACTTCCTTGAGCTGCTATAGCTTTTAATATTCTTAACTGGTCCAGAGTAAATGGTAATTCGGGCATCTATCATGCCTAAAATTACTTATAATTCTAATACTAAAATGCACCCTTGTTAAGAATTTTTTAAATTATTGATTAATATGTATATTCATAAAACTTCTTTAATAATCTTTCTTCTAATATTCGTTTTTGCAGTTATTCATAGTGGTGGAGCGGCATTAAGAAGTAAAGCTGAACCTATTATTGGGCCAAGATTATGGAGATTATGTTTTGTTTCTCTAAGTCTACCTTCTGCACTAATTCTTATAGGTTATTTTTTAACTCATAGATATGATGGGATTAGGTTATGGAATTTGCAGGGTAATAACTTTATTTTTTACATTGTTTGGTTTTTAACTGCGATAAGTTTTTTGTTTTTATATCCTGCAACTTATAATTTGTTGGAAATTCCTTCAGTTTTTAAACCTCAAGTAAGGTTATACAGTTCAGGTATAATGCGTATTACAAGGCATCCACAAGCCTTTGGACAGATAATTTGGTGTATTGCTCATACTTTGTGGATTGGTACTTCTTTTACATTAATAACTTCGATAGGGTTGATTCTTCATCATCTTTTCGCTATTTGGCATGGTGATAGAAGATTAGCAAAAAAATTTGGAGAAGAATTTAATAGGTATGAAAAAAGTACTTCAATAATTCCCTTCAAAGCAATATTTGAAGGGAGGCAGGAATTTAAAATTCAAGAATTTTTTAAGTTTTCTCAACTCGGTATACTTATTGCAATTGGGGTCATTTGGTGGTCTCACCAATATATAAATATTGTTGTTAAAACATTTAATTCATCATTTTTGTCTGAATTTTTCAATTGACAGTTTAAAATTAAATCAAATGTTTTTTTTAAAATGCCTCAAGCTTCTGAAATTGCATGGTTAATTCCTGTCTTTCCTCTTGTTGGTGCAGTACTTTCCGGCTTGGGACTAATTAGTATCAATCAAAAAATTAATAACTCTAGAGAAATTGTTTCTATAAGTCTAATTTCTTTTGTTGGTATTTCTGCAGTTATTAGTTATAAAGCTCTTATTGAACAGGTTAATGGTTATAAAGCTGTAGAAAAATTATTTGTTTGGGCAAGTGCGGGGGACTTTACAATCCCTATGGGTTTTGTTCTCGATCCTTTAGGAAGTGTAATGCTGGCTTTGGTTACTACAATAACTTTGCTTGTAATGATTTATTCTCACGGATATATGGCTCATGACAAAGGCTATGTGAGATTTTTTACTTATTTAGCTTTATTTAGTAGCTCAATGATGGGACTAATAATTAGTCCAAATTTGTTAGAAATTTATGTTTTTTGGGAATTGGTTGGAATGTGTTCTTATTTGTTGGTTGGTTTTTGGTATGACAGAGACGGGGCTGCTCATGCTGCACAAAAAGCTTTTGTAGTTAATAGAGTAGGAGACTTTGGATTGTTACTTGGCATTTTAGGTTTATTTTGGGCAACAAATAGTTTTGATTTTAATGAAATAGCTACGGGAATATCGCAATCAATCTCCGAGAATTCATTACCAATGTGGGCTGCTTTAGTTCTTTGTTTTTTAGTTTTCTTAGGTCCCATGGCAAAATCAGCTCAGTTTCCTTTGCATGTTTGGTTACCTGATGCGATGGAGGGACCGACACCAATTTCTGCACTTATACATGCTGCCACGATGGTAGCAGCAGGAATATTTCTTGTAGCAAGGCTTCAACCTTTATATTCAATTTTCCCTTCTATTCAGTTTATTGTCGCTTTGATAGGGACCATTACGTGTTTTTTAGGTGCTTCCATAGCCTTGACACAAATGGATTTAAAAAAAGGTTTAGCGTACAGCACGGTATCTCAATTAGGTTATATGATGCTAGCAATGGGCTGCGGGGCTCCAATAGCAGGGATCTTTCATTTAGTTACTCATGCTTGCTTTAAGGCAATGCTATTTCTAGGCTCTGGTTCAGTGATTCATGCGATGGAAGAAGTAGTTGGACATCAACCTGTACTAGCACAAGATATGAGGTTGATGGGTGGTTTAAGAAAGAAGATGCCATATACATCTGCAACTTTTTTAATAGGTTGTATAGCCATAAGTGGTATTCCACCACTCGCAGGGTTTTGGAGTAAAGATGAAATATTAGGAAATGCATTTATATCCTTCCCTGCTTTTTGGTTTGTAGGGTTTTTAACAGCTGGTATGACTGCATTTTATATGTTTAGACTTTATTTTTTAACATTTGAAGGGGAATTTAGGGGCCAGAACAAAGAATTACAAAAAGAGCTTTTAATTGCTTCCAAAATTGATCTTGATGAAGATCATCAAGAAGGGCATGGCTCTCTTCATGAGTCTCCTTGGTCAATGACGTTTCCGTTAGTTTTTCTATCAGTACCGTCTATAATTATTGGTTTTATGGGACTTCCGTGGGATAGTAAAATTGCAACTTTACTAGATCCTGAAGAAGCAGAAATAGCTGCAAAGGCTTTTGAGATTAAAGAATTTTTACCTTTAGCAATTGCTTCAGTTTTTATCGCCTCTGCAGGAATTACTATTGCCTATCAAGCTTATTTTGCAAAGAAAATTAATTTATCGACTTTATTTGCTGATAGGTTTCCAAATGTAAATCAATTTTTATCGAATAAATGGTATTTAGATGATATTAATGAAAAGCTTTTTGTGAAAGGAAGCAGAAAACTTGCAAAGGAAGTTTTAGAGGTTGATTCTAAAGTTGTAGATGGTGTTGTTAATCTTACCGGATTAGTTACTTTAGGTAGCGGAGAAGGTTTGAAATATTTAGAGACAGGAAAAGCTCAATTTTATGCTCTTATAGTTTTTGGAGGGGTTATTCTTTTGGTAGCATTATTTGGATTTCAATCCCCACAAGTGACATAATTACAATTGTGTGTCTTCACTGTCCATAGGGGTGAAAAAATACAGATAATTTCTAGACTCTGTTTAAGATCAACTTCTTAATTAAATTGAGTACTTATTTTTTTACACATTTTTCAACAAAAATGATTGGAACCCTTGGAGCTGGCCTAATAACTTTCCCTTGGTTATCTGCTTCAATATTGTTCCCAATAGGAAGCGCCTTTGCAATTCCTTTTTTCCCGGATAAAGGTGAGGGTAAAGAGGTAAGATGGTTTGCCTTGTCTGTTGCATTAATTACTTTTTTAATTACTGTTGGTTCATACATAAACGGATTTGACGTCAATAATGAGAATCTTCAATTAAGAGAAAGTATAAATTGGCTCCCTAATTTAGGCCTCAAATGGGCTGTTGGTGCAGATGGTATTTCAATGCCTTTAATACTATTAACGAGCTTCATAACTTCTTTAGCTGTTTTAGCTGCATGGCCAGTAAAGTTCAAACCAAAGTTATTTTTCTTTTTAATTCTGGTCATGGATGGAGGACAAATAGCTGTTTTTGCTGTTCAAGATATGCTTTTATTCTTCCTTACTTGGGAGCTTGAATTAATACCGGTTTATTTACTTTTAGCTATTTGGGGAGGTAAAAATCGACAATATGCAGCTACTAAATTTATTATTTATACAGCAGGAAGTTCTATATTTATACTTTTAGCTGCATTAGCAATGGGGTTTTACGGGGGTTCACTGCCTAATTTTGAATTTTCACATTTAGCTAATCAAGATTTTAGTACAAATTTTCAAATACTTTGCTACGTAGGACTTTTAATAGCCTTTGGTGTCAAACTCCCTATTGTCCCTCTTCATACTTGGCTTCCCGACGCCCATGGAGAGGCTACAGCTCCTGTTCATATGCTACTAGCAGGAATTTTACTGAAGATGGGGGGGTATGCACTTTTAAGATTTAACGCACAATTATTACCGATTGCCCATGCTAAATTTGCTCCCCTACTAATTGTACTTGGAGTAGTTAATATAATTTACGCTGCATTAACTTCTTTTGCTCAAAGAAATCTTAAAAGAAAAATTGCATATAGCTCAATAAGTCATATGGGATTTGTTTTAATTGGTATTGGAAGTTTTAGTAGCCTTGGAACAAGTGGTGCGATGCTTCAAATGGTAAGTCATGGATTAATTGGAGCAAGTTTGTTTTTTCTTGTGGGAGCTACTTACGACAGAACTAAAACTCTTCAACTTGATGAAATGAGCGGAGTTGGGCAAAAAATGAGAATTATGTTTGCTTTATGGACTGCTTGTTCTTTGGCTTCACTGGCTTTGCCAGGAATGAGCGGATTTGTCTCTGAATTAATGGTGTTTACTGGATTCGTCACTGATGAAGTATATACTCTTCCATTTAGAATTGTAATGGCCTCTTTGGCTGCAATTGGAGTAATACTTACACCTATATATTTACTTTCAATGTTGCGTGAAATTTTCTTCGGGAAAGAAAGTCCTAAATTAAAAGAAGAACGCAAATTGATTGATGCAGAGCCTAGAGAGGTATATATAATTGCTTGTTTACTGTTACCAATAATAGGTATAGGGCTATATCCTAGGTTAGTTACAGAGAGTTATTTGGCTTCAATAAATAATTTGGTTGATAGAAATTTGGATGCAGTAAAAAGTTCCGTGAAAACAAATATTTTTGCAGGAACTAAAGAAAAAAAAGTTTTTAAAGCTCCGACGATATAGTTTTTTTAAATTTGTAAACTAATTTTTGGCATGAAATTAATATAAAGATATCTTTAAGAGAGATTTAATTTTTAAAGTATTTAATCCACATTCTATTGATAGGCCTCAATTAGGTCCTAGATTGTTGATAAAATTCCTTCAAGATGCAGCTGGTAAAGGCGATCTTGATCCATGGGATATTGATGTAATAAGTGTTATTGATAGTTTTTTGGAACAATATTCACATAATCTTTCAACATCTTTCAATAATAAAGTTTCGTACCAAACAAACTTATCTGAAACTAGTGAAGCTTTTTTTGCTGCTTCAGTATTAGTAAATTTAAAAGCTCAAGTTTTGGAATCGGATGTTTTTCAGGAAGATAATTCAGATTTCGAAGATGAAAATTTAATAGATAGTCAAGATTGGATCAGTGAAGAATTTGATATCCCAAAATATCCTGAAAAATATCTGAGGAGAAGATCTGTAGCTCAACCTATCTTAAAACGTATATCCACTTTAGGAGAACTTGTGAGTCAATTGGAATCAATTGCAGAAGTAATTGAAACTCAAGATCTTTTACTTGCTAAGAGAAAAAGAAATAAAAGATATACTAATAAAATTTTAATTTCAAAAGTACAATCATTAGCACATCGTGAAAAACTCCCAGAAACTACTAAAGCATTGGACAAATTCATAGCGAGTTGGGAGAGAGCACTTCAATGGACTGACTTTGAGTTTTTAGTTGATAAATGGCAGAAAGCCGTCAAAAGCGATTTAGACAAGGATAGGCTCGGCGTTTTTTGGGCCTTATTATTTTTATCTTCAGAAAACAAAATTGAAATTAAACAAATAAATTCTTTATATGGCCCAATTAAAATTAAACGAATTATTCCTGATGGTGGATTAGCTCAATTGCCTATAGATAATCTTGAGGTGACAGATACTTCTTCATCGGTTGCTTAGTAACTTAATAGTGATAACGTATAATCTGTTAAAGAGGATTTAAAGCTGATGAAGGCAATGATACTTGCAGCAGGTAAGGGGACACGTGTTCAACCAATTACTCATATTATTCCAAAACCTATGATTCCTATTTTGCAAAAACCTGTGATGGAATTTCTTTTAGAACTCCTAAAAGAGCATGGCTTTAAGGAAATAATGGTAAATGTATCTCATCTTGCTGAAGAAATTGAAAATTATTTTAGAGATGGGCAAAGATTTGGAGTTGAAATTGCTTATAGCTTTGAAGGAAGAATTGAAGATGGCGAATTAATTGGGGATGCTTTAGGCTCGGCGGGAGGATTAAAAAAAATTCAAGATTTTCAAAATTTCTTTGACGAAACATTTGTTGTTTTGTGTGGCGATGCTTTAGTTGATTTAGATCTTAAAGAGGCTGTTAAGAAACATAAGGAAAAAGGTGCAATTGCAAGTTTGATAACAAAAAAAGTTACTAGAGATCAAGTTTCAAGTTATGGCGTAGTTGTTTCAGATGAAAATGGTCGTATAAAAGCCTTTCAAGAAAAGCCCTTAGTAGATAAAGCTTTAAGTGACTCAATTAATACTGGAATTTATCTTTTTGAGCCGGAGATTTTTAATTACATTCCATCAGGAGAAAAATTTGATATTGGAGCTGATCTTTTCCCAAAATTAGTTGAAATGGAGTTACCATTTTTTGCTCTTCCAATGGATTTTGAGTGGGTAGATATTGGGAAAGTTCCTGATTATTGGAGTGCTATTAGGAGTGTATTACAAGGAAAGGTAAGACAAGTTGAAATACCTGGTAAAGAGATTAAACCTGGCATCTTTACTGGATTGAATGTTGCTGCTAATTGGGATAAGGTTGATATTACTGGGCCAGTTTATATTGGAGGTATGACAAGGATTGAGGATGGTGCAACAATAATTGGTCCTGCCATGATTGGACCAAGTTGTTGCATTTGCGAGGGAGCAATAATTGATAATTCAATTATTTTTGACTATTCAAAGATAGGCAAAGGAGTGAAACTTGTCGAGAAATTAGTTTTTGGAAGATATTGTGTAGGGAAAAATGGAGATCACTTTGATTTACAAGATGCTTCTTTGGATTGGTTGATTACTGACTCAAGAAGATCTGACTTAACTGAGCCCTCACCTCAGCAAAAGGCTATGGCTGAATTATTAGGAACAGATTTAATTAATATTCCAGATTAATATCTGCTAACTCGAGAACTTCTGGAATAAGGTGTTCAGCTTTAACAGCCATTAAGTGTATTCCATCAGCAATATTCAGATAATCTTGAGCTTGCTCTGCGGCAATTAATATGCCTTCTTTAAGTGGATCTTTAGCATCTCTCAGACGCTTTAAAATATTTTCTGGAATATTTGCACCTGGCACATATTTATTTATAAAAAGAGCATTTTTATATGATTTCAAAAGAAAAACTCCTGCAATTACAGGTATCTCCAAGGGATTACTAATTTCTTCGCAAAATTCTATTAAATATTTTCTATCCATAACCATTTGAGTTTGGATAAAGTTTGCACCAGCTTCCTTTTTTTTTCTCGTTCTACTTTTTAAGCTTCTTTGATTTCTACAACTGGGATCGGCTGCAGCTCCTGAAAAAATATTCGTCTTGCTATCTGAAAGTTGACCAAAAGTCGGATCAATTCCTTGATTGAAATCCTGAATTTGTTTTAATAATCTTACAGATTCAAATTCATGGACAGCTTTCGCATTGTGTTGATCACCTGCGTTAACAGAATCCCCTGTAATACATAAAATATTTTGAATTCCCAAAGCATTAGCTCCAAGAATGTCTGATTGTAAAGCAATTTTATTACGATCTCTGCAAGAGATTTGCATTATTGGTTCTATACCATTTTCTAGTAATAGTTTGGACATTGCCATGCTGCACATTCTCATAACAGCTCTGCTTCCGTCAGTAATGTTAACAGCATGTATCTTATCCTTCAAAAGTTGTGCTATCTTAAGAGATCTGAAGGGGTCACCACCTCTTGGCGGCATTAACTCTGCTGTAATTACTTTGGATTTTCTTTCTAAAGTTTTCTGAAGTTTTGATTTCAATTGCGTTTGTTTCTTACTAAGTTAACAAGTGTAGTTAGATTGCTAAACTTAATTAATATAAAAAAGGAACTGTTTAAATGCAAATGGTTGATGAAGAAGTAAACAACATTGATATGATGGGTCTCTCAACAAGAGAGATGGAAATCA
>MDTE01013833.1_pt1 | contig 12655 bp, 10 predicted proteins | sample 811231 | NCBI WGS metagenome assembly MDTE01 (sample SAMN05326651, study PRJNA326480) | marine metagenome | isolation source: seawater | place: Indian Ocean: Red Sea | collected 2010
ATACCGTTAAGAAGAATTACTCTTTGTTCTCTTCCTTGTCTGATTTTTCGGGATCGGACTTAGGCTCCGGATCTACCTCTTCCTCTTCCCCTTCCTCTTGCTTTTCTTCGGTATCAGGCTTTGGAGTCGCTTCTTTTTCCTCGTTTGAATCTTCCTGATCTTTGGAATCAGCATCTGATGAGGAATCTGGTGCATTGGTCGAGGTTGCTTCTTTGCTTGGCTCTTCGGACTTCTTTTCTTCTACATCAGAATTGTCTTTAGGTGCTTCTGGAGATTTTTTCTCAACTGTTGTTGATTCTTCATCCTCCTTCTTCGTTTCGGTAGCATCCTCTGTAGCTTTTGCGGCTTCCTTCTCTGGTTCAGGTTTGGGTACTTCCGAACTCTCGGAATTGTCATCCGCTTTTTTACTCTCTTCAGAGTCATCCTTCTCCTCAGAATCTTTCGATGAGTCTTTTTCATCCTCGGAATCCTTTGAATCCGAATCTTTGGTATCGTCGTCGGATTTTTTCTCATCTTCATTTTCTTTACCATCAGAAGATTTTTCATCTTTGTCATCGACATCAGCCTTATCCGACTTTTTATCCTCTGCCTCTTCGTTTTTAGCCTTAACTTTATTTAGAATTTTTTTCTTTTTCTCAGCTTCCGCTTTGGCTTGAGCAGCCATTTCCTTACGGGCATTGATAAAGGAAACTACACATAAGATAACAAACACGAGTAGCAAGCCAGCAGAGGCAAGCATGACTGTAGATTTCAAGGAAGACGCTTGAATTATACCGTAAGGCTCTCCTTTCAGCCAGTTCATCTCTGACATAGCACTTGGTAACATCCTGAATGCTAGCATGATAAACCCAACTAGTCCGATAAGAACGGCTACATGCATAATATGCTTTCTTGCATTTGGTTTAATCTCTGCGGCTTGTACAAGAACGATGAGAATTATTCCAATAATTCCCGGAATAAAAGCAGTCCAACTTTTACTAAATTGAATTGCATCTCCCGGATTTAGTTGAGTCTTCGACTCAACATTGGTCCAGTTTGAAGAAGTCAAAGTAACAGGCGATTGATTTCCAGTAAAATTTTTATAAACAAATCGAACGATTGATTTGTTTACATCAGTATTCTGTAATTCTGATAAGCTTCCCGATTCCGCATGAATTTTAAGTGCTTCTTGCGTATCACCTTTCGAGGATGCGTGCCAAAATGATTTGATTTCATAAGGTGCATTGCCCTCCTGTACAGCATAATTGGCTTGAGCCCGATCTTTTGCGTGGTTTTGGTTCAACAAATGTATCATCCAAAAAGCATACTCTCCCGCTGCTTTACTTGAGGGATATCCTAAATCTAGATCGACGGTATTATTTCCATCAGAGAGCGTGAACTGAGCATCATCTGCAAGTGGGCCGGTCAACTTTAAGGACAGACCAGGTTCTTGCAGCAAGTATCCGAGCAGACCCGTTAATATTAGTAACCCACCTAGAACGAAAGTTGGAATTTTTAACATTCCATTAACAAATTAGGTATCTACCCTTCAGGCAAGCTCCGAAAAATAAAATTTAATTTGGAGATTACACTATAATTCTGTATGATTTAAGTATGCTTCCATTAGATGATCCAAGTACCATTGAAAGTACCAAATCTAAGATTGAATTGGCTCCAGTGTGGAAGGTCATAGTGCTTAATGATCCGGTCAATCTGATGAATTATGTCGTGTTGGTTTTTCGTAAGGTTTTTGGATTTGAAGAGCAGAGAGCAATTAAGCATATGAAAGAGGTTCACGAACTGGGTAAGTCAATCTTATGGATTGGTGATAGAGAAGAGGCGGAAAATTATGTCTACCAATTGCAAAAATGGCGTTTGCAATCGGTGTTGGAAAAGGGTGATTGATTTTCAAATAAAAGTGGATCCGCGAATACTTCAGGCGATTTTACCTGAAATAGAGAAGATGTTTGCCCGTGCATCCAAGTCGGGAAGTCTGGCATATGCCTGTCCTAATCCTATGGATGAAGACTTTGTGGAAGCATGGGAAAGTGGTCTGAAGGAAGAATTCTTAAATGATCGGAAAGCCTTGGCACGTCTCTTGCGAAATCCAAAATTTAAACATGGTTATGTGGAGGTAAAGGAAGAAGAAGTGGAAGAACTGCTTCGCAGTTTAACTGAACTCAGGCTAACTTTGCGTGAGAATTCCTTGGGAGAAATTTCAGATGAACAACTCGAAAATGGAGAGGTAGATATAGGTGCAAAGAAATCTTCTGTTCGGATTGGATATTTTGCTTATTTGGTAATGGCTGAGATACAGGAAAGACTGATTTTTGCGTGTAGCGATTAGTCGGAGCGAAGAATACGATTGTTGGCGATGGCAATTCCTCCTAGCATTGCTCCTACTATACCAATATATCCCTGATCTGTTCCTGCGAGATAGAGATTTCTAAATCGAGTCGAACCATCCCTCTTTTTTGTGGGTGAACCATAAAGAGTTCCATTCTCGTGACTGGTGAAACGTTTAATGGTTTTTGGAGTGAAGGTATCAGTAATAAGTATCCGATCAGAAATTGTTTCCTGATTTACTTCTGCATTATCTAAATATTGCAGTGCATTTTCTAAGAATATGCTTTCATGAGTTGCCTTTTGCTCCTGATATTCTTTTTTCGATAGAGCATTCCATTTCGAAAAATTCGCTGGATGAGTGATTCGTAATTTAAAATCGGGAGTATCTTCAAGAGATTGGTAGTTTTCGGGTATACAGATTACTCCGGATCTCATATCTACAAGCTCGCTCGGGCAATGATAATCAAATTTTTCCGAATTATTAAAAAATATAACGGTCTCGTCCCATCCGTATTCTTTGGGTGTTCCCTGCATTACGGAAATGGATTCGATTACACTGAATTCACCCAGTTTCGTATTGCTCTTTTTGCCGTTAAAATCTGCGAGTAATAATTCCGTCTCAATTCCTCCACAAGTGGAAATAATCTGGTCGGCTCTAATGCTTTCACCCGACTCCAATTCAATTTCTTCAATTTTATCATTTCGGGAATGGAGCTTTTTTACTCCAGTATTCATACGTCTCTCGATTCCCATCTCTTTCAATTTGTTACAGAGGGGGTCAAGGATTGCTCGAATCCCTCTTTCTGGGCGTGCCAGTCCTTGTTTGAATATTGCATCAAAGAGCATTACGAAAGTTGGGAAGTCGATGTCATCAGGTTGGGCTGAACCATAATAACAGGTAGGACACAGGAGCATTTCCCCAAGCATTGGTTCTATCTCAGTTTTTGAAAGGATTTCACGAGTTGAGAGCTCGGGTGCATCAACAGAATAGGCGGGGAATTCATCCATTTTATCCAATAAATTCACGAAAGCATCCATGCTTTTGGGGAAATGATGATCGATTTCCTTAACTAAATCGGGGAAGTGGTTGGTGAAAACTAGATCTTTTCCGGGAAATGATATTCTTGAATGACTTTGCTGATGCAAATTTAGGGAATCAAATGGAATCCTCAACTGCCGACATAATTTGAGTAGGGGAGATTTTCTGCCTGAATGCTCGGATGGAAAATTTGTTAATGCATGCAATCCTACATCGAACTTCTTTCCTTTCTTGGCGTAAAAACTATTTAACCCTCCCACCACATAGTGCTTTTCTAGCAGGAGTACTTTTTTTCCGAACATTCCCAGCCTTGTTGCGGCAGATAGTCCAGACAGACCGGCTCCGATCACGACCACATCGTAATTTTTACTATCCACAAATTCTCAGGAGAAAATTAAAACTCCTCCGATAAGAGGGGAGGGCAAAGGGTTAAGCAGCGGCCGATGCCTCGAACTTGGGCAAAAGATAATTTGCTGAACTATCGAGTGATTCTAATTCACGGTACTCAGCCTCTGGAACATCAATACCATGCTGTTTCCTAAGTTCCATGACTATATCTAGGAAATCCATAGAATCGAGATCTAGCTGGTCGCGTAGCCTAACTTCAGGCTTAACATCAGTTAAGTCTTCGTCTGGAGCAATTTCAGCAATGATATCGAGTACGATCTGTTTAATTTTATCCTTAGTCATGTCTAAAGATAAGTTACTATCTTACCCTGTAAACTTTTTCAAGAGCAGAACTGAATTGATTCCAAGCATACCAAAAGAGTTATTCAGAATAACATTAATTCCTCCATCTTTTGAGACTGCTTCGTTGACAACCAATCCCGGTAAGTGACAGGAGGGATCCAAGTTGTCTAAATTAATTGTGGCATGGGCAATACCATCTTTGAATGATGGAAGATTTCCTGCCAATTCGATTGCACCGGCAGCTCCCATTGAATGGCCAATAAAACTTTTTGTGTTGTTCACAAGGGTTGCAGAATCTTCACCGAAAACATTGCGGACAGCTTTGCATTCCTGCTCGTCACCTTGAGGAGTGGAGGTCGCATGTGTACTCACCAAATCAACATCTGATGGATTAATCTCAGCATTATCCAATGCCTGACGAATACATTCTTCCTGCCTTTCTGGATTTGGTAAGACATAATCTGTGCCGTCAGAATTAATTCGGTAGCCGAGAATTTCCGCGATAATATTGGCACCCCGTGAAAGAGCATCTTCCAATCTTTCCATAACATATACACAGCCACCTTCACTGACTACGATCCCGTTACGGTCTTTGTCAAAAGGTCGACTGGCCTTAGTTGGATCTTCATGTGAAGCTAATGCACCTTGGCTTTTAAAACCAGCAAAGATTCCGAATGCTCTTATACTTTCACTGACACCTCCGGCGAGAGCTTGATCACACTCTCCTAATCGAAGCATTTGTACCCCTTGTATAATGCCGGCATTTCCAGCAGCGCAAGCGGCACCGATTGTGTAGTGAGGTCCGGTAAGTCCAAGATTAACTGTAATTTCCCCAGCAGGATTATTGGCTACAGTTCTTGGGTTATGGTGATGAGTCCAATATTTTACATCTTCGTCATAATGGTCTACTAATTGGCAGACTTCAGTCTCCGTTTCAACATTTCCATGCTCGGTAATCCCTAAATAAACACCAATCCTTGAAGGGTTTAAATCATTGAGGGAAAGCCCCGCATTTTGCAGAGCTTCATGTGCACAGTAAATACCTATACCTCCAGCCCTAGTGCCAACTCTAATTTCCTTCCGATTTTGGTATTTTGTCTTCTCAAATTCACACACACCTGCTGCTTGATCGCCCATATTGCGAACGGGGAACTTCACCACACCGCTCTTTCCTTCCAAAAGAGCATGCCGGAAGGTTGGAAGATCATTACCCAAGGGACAAGTCAGTCCGACTCCGGTTATGACGATTCTTTGTGGGTGCATAATAAATTTTAAAAAGGGTCTCGAACACAAAGTTCGTATAGAAAAATATATTTCTAATCTAGAATTTTAATATCGAATTTCAAATACATCAATACGTTTCCGAAGAGTTGCACGCGTGATACCAAGTAGTCCTGATGCTTTTACCTGGTTGCCACCGCATTCCTTCAAAGCTCTTTGTATAATTTCTTTTTCGACCGTTTCTATTAAATTTCGGTCAGTTTCTTTTCGGGCAAAAGCATAAGCCATATCAAAGCATTCTTGACTGCTGACTGAACTAGGAGCGGTAGATAGATTATCATCTTCACTTTTTCTTTTATGAAGCTGGCCAAAGTTCATTCCAGATGATTCATCATGGGAATCTGTAGATGCGGAATCGCTTGTATTTTCCTTTGTTGTCTGGTTTTCAATTGGGTGAGATGCGGGAATCTCAGAATTTGATATCGCTAAGTTTTCGTTCTCAATTTTTGAGGCTAAATTATTTGGTAAGTCTTTGGTGAGAATTCTCTTACCTTTGGAAACAACAGAAGCAGAATGTAAAACATTTTCCAATTCACGCACATTTCCAGGCCAATCATATTGCCCAAGTAATTCCATAGCTTCCTTTGATATTTCTGCCGTTCCTGTTCCTTTTTCTTTGTTCAATCGTTGCAGCATGAAGTCCACTAACTCTGGTAAATCCTCCATTCTTTCACGGAGTGCCGGTGTTTCGATGCGAACCACATTCAATCTATAATAGAGATCTTCGCGGAACATTTTTTCTTTAACCATTTGCTCAAGATTTTTATGAGTAGCAGCAATTAGACGCACATCCACTTTTTTGATTTTGGTTGCTCCAACTCTTTGTATTTCTCCCTCCTGTATTGCTCGTAGAATCTTTGTTTGGGTTGGTAATTGCATATCACCGATTTCATCTAGAAAAAGTGTACCCATATGGCATAGCTCGAATTGTCCTGCTTTGGCTTCTGTTGCCCCGGTAAATGAGCCTTTTTCATGCCCAAATAATTCACTTTCAATTAGATTTTCAGGTATAGCAGCACAGTTTACCGCATGAAAAGGAGCTGACGATCGATGGCTATGTCTATGGATGCAACGAGCAACAAGTTCTTTACCTGTACCACTTTCACCGGTTATCATTACGGTTGCCTCGGATGCGGCAACTTGCCCGACTTTTTTCAGGACTTGTTGCATCTTATCTCCGCTACCTACTATTCCTTCTGCGTAGTCAGAAGAATTAAGCAAATGTTCATAGGCTTCTTCTGAGCTTACAGAATCCTTACTTGCTTTAAGTGCTTTTCCAACCAGTTCTTTGAGCTTCTCGAGATTAAAAGGTTTTAAGACATAATCAAATGCACCGTGCTTCATTGCTTCAATAGCTGTCTGAGTGGTGCCGTAAGCTGTCATTAAAATAACTAATGATTGAGGGGAAGCGGTGCGAAGATGCTGGAGGGTCTCAATTCCTGAAATGCCTCCCATACGGTTATCTAAAAAGATAAGTGTAGGTTGCTCTGTCTTGGCTGTTTCAATGCCTTTTTCTCCTGAATCCGATGATATCACTTGAAGGTTTTGTGTACTCAAGACACGGTCAAGGGAGTAACGAATTTCCGCATCATCGTCTATTATCAATACTTTTGAGTTTGATTTGCTCATTTCAAATTATCACATCAAATTAATAATATTGGAAAAAAGATCAAAGAGATTGCGACAAAAGATTCTTATCATTGACGATTTGCAGGGTCTAACTATTATAAAAGTCTTGTGCCAGGGTAGCTCAGCTGGTTAGAGCGTCGGACTCATAACCCGAAGGTCGGCGGTTCAAGTCCGCCCTCTGGTACCAAATTTACCGTTTTACTTTTTATTCTTAAACAAACGGTCAAACATGCTCTTTTTGTCCGTTGTATTTGCTTCCTTAGTTGTATTTTCCTGAGGATTCACAGGAGAATTATCATTATTAGAAGAGTTATTTTTTTGAATTTGTGTAGGTTCTTGAAATGATTTTTTTAAGTCTTGTGATATCGGTGCAGGCAAAGAGTCTTCTGATTGGGTATTTTTACCGATTATGTCATAACTACCTATCTGCATATCCTTGAGAAGTTCGTCAGTTTTTCCAACATAGGTACGCATTACTAAGTCGTGGTTTGGATTGAGCCAATGACTTCCAGCGGTGTAAGGGTTAGCTTCTGCAAATGCAAATTCCCCAAACCATGCTTTTCCCTCAGTAATGTAATCACAAACCAAGAAATATTGAACTCCTTTGACTTGTGGTATATCTCCCAACATTTGGATGGTGATCCAGCCAGCTTGACGTGGTTGTAAACCTTGGGAACTAAGTTGCGAAACAATTTCTTCCCTGGAAATATTCCATTCTCCCAGTTTAGGCCCGCTATCAGGTGTTTTGGCTCTTACAAAGCCGCCCATTGATAAACCATAATGCGGTGATTCCAAAAGATTTGCCTTCCCAAATAATAAGATTTTGGTAAGCAGACCATTTTTACCAGCTGTGTAACTAGTCCAATTTTTCCTTCTCACATAACTAAAGCTAGTTGTGTGTTGTTCTTTATAGAATTCCTGTGATTGGTCTAACTCTTCTACAATAACATTGGGTGGACTTAACTTGATGCTTTCAACTGCAGGGATGTCTACAGGTACATCTGAGGGTTGATTATCAACAATATTTTCCTTTTGGGATGATGGTTCTTCTCCACATCCGAAAAGGCAAATAATAGCAAGCAGGGGCAAAATGTAAGGGAATATTTTCAAAGGGCTAACTTTATTTACATGCAAACAAGCCAATTGCATTCATGCAAGACTTTAACATTTCGCTCGTTTTTATCAAATCTTCTGTTAGGGAAAAAATATGGGCACTTTGGCATTTTGGCTTCCACTACTTTTTCTTTTCGCTTCTGCCTTATTGGGTACGATTCTTAAAAGGCGAGCAAAGGATCACTGTCTGAAGAAATTTGAAGGATCGACCACAATTATACCCACCTTAAGCGGTTCAATGATTGAAGGTGTTCTAAGCGTATACGCACAGGGTATACAAATTTTATATTCCAAAAACATTAAACAGGATATTGGTATGATCGACTCATTTGTTCTTCATCCAGCAGAGATTGAAAAAATCCCGTATCTGATTCGCCCTGCACCTGACCCTGAAACCCGTGCCGGCTTTATTTGGTCGCAGGAAATGCATAAAATTTTGCACCCTAATTTTTTGCAAAAAAGTCAAAGGCTTATGCTCACTTTTTACAATATGCTAAAGGATGCTTTTGGGCAGGCAGCCAAGGCGATAATTGGTGCTTTGAGCAAAGATACATCTCTTTCGAAAGTCAAAGATTCTAATAAGCGAATTGAAGAAGTTCGTTCCGGATTAACGGAACTCGTCCCAAATGCATGGGAGCCCATTCTTGAAAAGTACAGGGGGAGTCGCGTGGTAATCGAAAGAAAAGGAACTAACGGATCCATTTTTGAAAGTGGAGTGCTCGAGGACTATTCATCGAAGTATCTTCTCCTTCGAGAAGTCGATATCAAAGAACCGGAACTTTTAGAAAAGATTGCAGAACTGAAGCAAAAGAAAAGTTTTGGGTTCGATATTCTCTTTTCGCGAAAGGTTGCGATTATCCGTCATACGATCGATGGTTCATCTAATTAAGAATCCACGACTTGACCCAAAAGATTGATTCGAGTAACTTAATATCTTAAGACTTCTGCATCGTTCGAGAAGTTTCATTGGTTCTTTTCCTTACTCCACTCATTAGGGGAATCTATCGACAGGCGTTTGCAGTCAGGCCGTAAATCGGAAGACTAAGGGCGTTGCGAGGGTACCCACCTGGACCTTTAGAGGTCACAGAACCGGTGAGCCCGATGTACGGCGAATGTGGAAGTCTTTTTATTTTTATGATCATTAAATCAATTGAACCCCATCTTCTCAGTTGTCCGCTGCCAGAGCCAGTGGTTTATCCATTTCAGGGGGGGCAACGTACCATTTATAAGCGGGATGCTATGTTGGTTCGAATTGAAACGGAGGATGGTACCGTTGGTTATGCTCCAGGAGCCGCTTCGCAAGAAATTGTCCGAAAGATAGAAAAAGAAATTACGCCTTTACTTCTTGGTAAACAACTATCGGATCCCTCAAATTTTGTGGAGGAGCTCGTCGATAAAACAGGGGATTCAATTTGGTCAGCTGCGGGTGCAGTCGAGGTGGCTCTTTTTGATCTATGGGGGAAGGCAAACCAATGCTCCATAACTGAATTTTTTGGAGGACGAAAACAGGAGTCTATTGCTTGCTATGGTAGTGCGGGCATGTATCAATCCGCTGAGGGTTATGCCGAGGAAGCTGCTGCTGTATGCGAACTGGGTTTTGAGGCTTACAAATTCCGTCCAGCCCTGGGCCCTGCTGAAGACCTGCGGACTGTTGAATTGATGCGGGCGGCTGTTGGCTCAGATGTCGGTCTTTGCCTGGATGCCCATGCATGGTGGCGAATGGGGGATGCTTCTTATTCTTCATCAATTGTAGAGTTTCTCGCCGAAGCTATTTCCATGCATGATATCACATGGTTGGAAGAGCCGTTGCCTGTTGAAGATCGAGAAGCTTACTCCAAGCTTAAAGCATTGGGATATGTCGAAATTGCCGCGGGTGAGCATGAGCATGATTTTCTTGGCTTTCGCACTCTTTTAGGAAGAGACTGCGTGGATATTGTACAGGCAGATGTTTCCCATCATGGAGGGCTTTCAGGAATATCAAAGATTATTGATTTATGCGAAAAACGTTACGCTACTTTTGCCTTTCACAATTGGGGAACATCACTGGAAACGGTTGTCGATGCCTTGATCGGTTCCTGCTTCCCAAGGGAGACTGCCCGCTGGTTGGAGTACCCTCAATATGCCCATCGGGATCAGCGGGTGATGTATCCGTTTCCATTATCCGATGAATTGGTGCCGGATGCTCCGGTTCCTGAAAACGGAGAATTACCTTTACCAGATGGTTACGGTTTGGGTGTGGAGGTGGATGAAAAGGTTTTCAGTAAATATCCTTACCAAAAGGGGCCTTGGAGCAAATTTGAGACCGATTCACCTAAGTCTGCACAGTTTCTAAGTGGTGATCACTCTCAGACTTGGGCAGAGGATTCTTCTACTTGATTAAATTATCATTTGGTCATTTCCCGCCAAGCTTGATCCTTTACACTGAAGACCATAAGTTTGGAACCTGAGGGATTGAAGTAAAGCCACCCACCTTCGACATGTGAATATACCCATGGATATTCATCAAACCACATCCAACCTTTGGTCGAAGGTGCACTCGTGCCCTCCGGATAATAGGAAAAATTGCCAGCCCTGCCCCCGGAAATCGTCCCGGATGAGCTAGAAGAGAAGGTTAGTTTATATTTCGTTGCGATCACATCATCTGCGGTTCCCAAAATAGAATCAGGTCCAGCAGCATCATCTGCCGGAATCGAAAGTACGGCAGTATTTTGTCCGGTTTTGATAAATCTATAAGTGCTATCGATGGATCCTGAATCGGAGCGAATTGTACATACATTGTTTGCCTTAAATATATAGGTCTCCCCAGAGATGACCAGCTGGTCGTTAACAAGATCACCTGGAGAATACCCATCTGTTGAATCGCTCAGAGTGAAGGAGCCGGAACCCATTATGTCAGAGTGAGTGTATGAATCTGAATAATCACTGTATCCACCGGTCTCGGAGGTAAAGAGTAGGGTGTAAGTTGCTGGATTATCGCTTTCGTTCCCAACCTTCAAAATGGCAATATTTCCCGCTACTGTAAATGTGTAGGAAGGATTGTATATATTATAAAGACCTGAGACTTCGCCTTCTTGAATTTCTAACAGTTCGGTGTCTGATTGAAAGTACATGATTTGGGTGAAATTTTCAGATAAACTGTCAGCATAAAAGGATTCTGTCAGGATTTTTCCAACTAGTGAGCTTGGCACATTTACACTTAATGCATCATTGAGAGTAAAAGTTCCAGTTGAGCTGTATCCATCCGATGTTGTATAACTTGAAGTCCCTGATGTCTCCGAATTGAAAATTAAATCATAAGTGTATGAAGTCGGGTAACTCGTGGAGGAGGGAACAATGAAAGTTCCCTGGCTATTGGAGGCTGACCATTGATAATTGCGAAGGGAGGTGTTGATCAAACCTCCATTTAGTCTTTCCAAACGCCCAAAATATTGAGTGTCGGAGAAAATATTTATAGTGTCAGTAAGTTGTTCCTCATAAAACGAGTCATAGAAGGATTCCTGATAAATCTTTCCAACTATCGAGGTAGGGGCGGTGACCGAACCACCTGTACTAGAAGAGTTCGTAGAGATAATGGAAAAACTATCAAATCCAAGTTGATTTTCGGACAATGTCTTGATCGTGCCGTAATCCGATGGAATTAAGAATTCGACTCCAGGCTGAACATATTTGGATGCCATAGAGACCCAATTACTTAGCTGTGAAGTATTTCCGCTTGTGCTGTAAGTCGCACCGCTGACTGCGCCGGTTTCCCAGTTTATGCTCATCACGGTGTTCCAGGTACTTGCACTCAAGGTTTCCGCATGAAAGGTTTTACTGGCAGTATCATTGCGAATACGATAATTGCCCTGTTTCAAATTGTCGAAAGATGTGGATAAGTGAACATATCCGAGAGAATCTTCAAAGTTAATATGGGCATGAGCGCCTGAAGACGAGGGACCAATAAAAAACTCGAAATCAAGCCCGGAATTCTCCATCTCAAAGCCGACTTTGGCATTCCAAGTTTCCGAACCGGTTGCTGGATAATTAGCATAAGCCTCCGCTTTAATTTCCCAGTCCTTGTCTACTGAGACCAAGGTCCTTACGTTTGCATCAAAAGACAATTCGCTTGGATTCGTTCCAGTACCAATCAGTTCCAGTTCTCCATCGCCGAGACTGAACTGCAGGCCATTCCAACTGATCTCAATGTTTTCATACCAATAATTTTGTGAAGTAGAAACGCTAGTGAAGTCATCGGAAAAATAAGTATCCAGGGGAGGCAAGTCGGAATTTGAATAATCGCTCACGGTAAAAGAGGCTGTTCCTTCATACTCAATCTCTAGGTTTCCACTTTCATTCAATTCGTATTCGGTCCAATTTATTGTCCCAGAGTTTGAAGAGCTAAAAGTTGCATTAGCGACCATTGCCCATCCCCCTGTAGGAAACTCGTCCCACTTTAAAGTCCCCGATGAACCATTGTAAGACCATATGTAATCCTTGGATTCCCAGTCACCATTTTCATACTCGAACTGCCATGCATGAGAGGAGTTAGTAAAATAATTATCATTCTGGTAGGTTCTTCCACTGTCAGTGTAGGAAACG
>MDTE01044217.1_pt1 | contig 12655 bp, 8 predicted proteins | sample 811231 | NCBI WGS metagenome assembly MDTE01 (sample SAMN05326651, study PRJNA326480) | marine metagenome | isolation source: seawater | place: Indian Ocean: Red Sea | collected 2010
CTCATTGATAATGTTAATAGCTTTTGTTTCAATTGCAGTATTAACCAACAGCTTTTTTATACTTAATTCATATAGATTAGACACCACAGCAACAAGAGTATTTTCATTATCTAAGCAAACAGAAAAAATACTCTCAAATCTTGAAACCCCGATAAGAGCAAATGCATTTTTTGTGCCCGATGACCCTGAACAAGAAAAATTAAAAACTAATGCAGAGGATTTATTAAGCGAATTTGCAAAAAATTCTAATAAATTTAGTTATAGATTTACAGATCCACAATTAAATAAAACTCTTGCATTGAAATATGGAGTCATGCAATATCCTGCAATTATATTTGAAGATCTATCTACAGGAAAATTGCAACCAGTTTATGAAAAAGCATTTAACCCATTCAGTGAACAAGATTTTGTAACTGCAATGTTAATCTCTATGGGAGACAAACAAAAAGTCATATATTATTCAACAGGTCATAAAGAAAAAAGCTTATCAAGAGACACTACTACAAACGAAATTAGCGATCCTGGTATAGATTATTTAGTAGAAGGGTTAAAAAGAGATAATTATCTTGTAAAATCTATAAATTTTGACCAAATTGAAAAAATGCCTGAAGACACAGCTGCGCTTATCATTATCGGGCCAACATCAGCATTGCCAGAAAAACATTCACAAATACTTGTAGACTATATCGCAACAGGTGGAAGAGTTGCTCTATTATTAGATCCAAATCCTCATATATCATGGAATGAACTTATAAATAATTGGGGAATTATTGTATCTCAGCAACCTGTAGCTGATCCATTAAGTTCATTAGCAGGAAGTAATTTTTTAACACCTTTGATACAAAAATCAAATAACCAATTTGTACCTGAACAAAATTTACTGGAATTCACAGGTAACGATAAAGCAGAAACAAAAAGAATTCAATCTATTACAGATCAAATAAACGCTGTATTCTTCCCCGGGTCAGGAGCAATTCTAGAAACTATACCCGCAGCTGACAGGCCACCTCATGTGAAAAATATTCAGATAGCAGTTTCAACAGGTATTAGTTGGCTTGAATCCAATATAGAAAATCCTAAATTTGATAATGACACCGATATTAGGGGCCCATTCTCTTTAATAACCATCATAGAATCTAAAGGGCCAGTCAATTCAAATATTCCAGTTTTTGATCTAAGTAAAATAATGATCTTTGCCGACTCTGATTTTGTTACAAACAAATGGTTCTATAGCAACCAAAATAGTGACATGATTTTAAATTCACTTGCTTGGCTAGCCGAAGATTATGAAGTTATATCAATCCGACCCAAAGTCGTCCCTTTCAGATCACTTGTTGTTAACAGAAGAGAAAGAGAATTTTTAAAATGGAGTAGTGGATTACCATTTGTTTTAATGATTACAACAAGTGTAATTGTATGGTGGAGAAGAAGGTAAATAAACCTAGCATAATACTAAGGAATAAACCGTGAATTTCAAAATAACAATTATTTTATCAATAATAGCTATTAGTATAGGCGCATTCTTGTATTACTATACTAACAATAAAAGTGAAACTGTTGAAATAGATCCTCCTTGGTTTTATCAAGTTTCGATGGATGATATAAACTATATTGGGCTTACTAAAAATGACAAATCATTATCATTCTATAAAAATGAAGATACCACTTGGTCATTCGTAGACCCGAAAGGCATACCTCCCAGTTACACAAGATGGGGTGGAGTAACTTTATTGTTAAGTGGGCCTCAAACACAAAGATTACTGGTTGCAGATAAAATTGAAAACCCTGCAGAATATGGATTGGATAACCCCAGATTAATTATTGATTTTGACCTGGTAGGAGGAAGACATCTGACATTAAAACTAGGAGATGCTACTTCTGATTTCAAGCATTATTATTGCCAAATAAATGATTTTGAGGAACTGTTTATAATTGCAGCAACATGGAATGATGTTCTAGGTAAATTAGTTGATGAGCCACCAATACCAAAATGGTACGTAAAAAGAAGCCCCGAAAGTATAGTGGGGCTAGCGATATATAAAGGGGATATTCAGTCTCAATCTACTCCATCTAAAAAATTTGAAACTAAAAATAATAAAGATTGGTATTTTATGGATTTAACTGATTCAAATGATGAAAAAGTATCAAATTCTCTTAACAAAGAACCCGGAATTGGTTATGCTGCATTCTTAAAAGTAGGTGAGAAAATTGAACTCAATCAAGAATTATGGGCTCAATCAAAACAATTACTATCTGGCCCTAAAAGTATAACTGTTGTAAAATCAGATGCTAGTGAAGCTGAAGATTACATGAAATACGGTATAAATAAAACAAGTGATGCTATTGAATTAAGATTTAATTCTTTTTCAGAAAAAGGTACTGAATTTATTGATGGGCTACTGTTTAAAATTGGTGATAAAACAGACGATGGAAAAAGTTACTATGCTTATTCAGAAAACAAAGAATATATCAAACCTGTACTTGCTATTGATGCAAATTGGGTAGAATCAGTTATTGGGTTATATCATAATCCTCCAATAAAAAAATAATCACATTGTCAAACTTCTATACAAATCCAATAATCTTTCTGGTAAATCTTTAACATCATCTAACACCTCATAACCCATATCCTGAGTCATAGTTTTAAGATAATCATGGCCATTTTTATCTACGGTTAAACAGAAAGCGTTAATATCTTTATTTTTAGCCTCAGTTAATGCCATTTTAGTATCATGGACTGCATATTCTTTTTCAACTCCCTCTCTACTGTATCCTCTATCCTGAGGCCGGCCATCACTAATTAAAAATAATAATTTAGTTCTTGATTGTACTTTATCAAGTTTAGAAATAGCATGCCTAATTGCAGGCCCCATTCTTGTTGCATGTAAAGGAGATATTTTATCTATTCTACCTTTAATATTGTCATTCATCTTTTCTTCTAAATCTTTAACAGTATAAAACTCAACATTTTCTCTGCCATAACCAGAAAAACAATATATTCCATACTGATCACCTAAGTTTTCAAGAGCATCAATTAATAAAACTGATGCTTCTTTCTCGACATCAATAATTCTTTTGTATGTTCTGACGATTCCTGATTTTCTTCTTGATTTAATCCATTTCATATAATCAACAGGGTCATCTGGAACATCCCAATCATTACTTGTATTAGAATCTTCTATAGACTCTGCTGTTGAGGCACTTACATCTAGCAAAAATACACATGCTACATCTCTTTGTATTTTATTTCTTCTCCAATACAATTTTTCACTTGGGCTCACCCCAGTTTTAATATCAACAAAAGCCTCTATAACATCATCAATATCAAATTCTTCACCATCTTCTAATCTGTTAACCTTTTTTAACATTTCAGGAGAAATCATTTCAAATTGTCTACGTAAATTACTTACAAGTGCACTATAATCTAATAAAGTGTCATCATAATATCCCTTATCTCCTTCTCCCATTATTCGTTCTTTAACAATACACCATCTAGGTTTATAGTCATTTGAACGAAAATCCCATTCATCATATATATATGATTCAGGGTCATCTGTTTCAAGTTCTTCAAAATCATCAGAATTGTCAGTATCTCCAGGATTATTTTTAGAATTTTCACTTAATTCAGCACTTATTTCTTTTAAAATATTTTCAGCTATCATATCTGTAGAAGAATCAATAGGACGTTCAGTAGCTTCAATATCCAAATCTTCCATTTGATCTAATAGTTCTTTAAGCATTTCGGGAGTAATATTTTCTTGAGAAAATTCAGAATCTTCACTATCCATAGTTCTCATGTTTTCTAAAAGTTGAACTAATTCGGGTTTGAAATCTCCTCTATAATCTACTTGCTCAGGTGATTGATAATCATCAGAATCACTATGAATATCCATAGAATCTTGATTCATCATAAATTGCAATATTTCTTGTAATACATTGTCGTCCTCATAATAATCTTGATCCTGATTCTGATCTAAATCAAGATCTTCAGTTTCTTCATTCTCAATATTTTCATTCTGAGTAGAATGAATTAATTTGTAAATTCTAATAGTTGCTTCAGAAGAATCATGAACATCAGAATCTATATTCATTATTTTATTCAAAATAACAAACATATTTTTAAATTTATCAATATACTTTTTAGGTACTTTTGCTTTATTTGATTTTCCCAAACTAATTTGAACCAAAAATTCTACCATTGCATCCTGAGCATTAAGAGTATTAATATTGGGTCTTTTTTCTAAAGCCTGTAATTTAACATTTTCAAAATCTTTTGTTAAACCAGAATATTTATTTTTAATACAATTTTCTACACGAGTATCTTCAACAATTGCAAAAATATCAGATACCAATTTTCTATCTTGAAATAATTCGAAAAATCTATTGAAATCAGTTTTTTTTGTTATTACATTTTCAGATGTAGGTTCAGGTTGATTATCTATATTATTATCTTCAAGAGGAAAGTGAATTTGTTCTTGTGCTTTTTGTTTATTTGAAAAATCATTATATAATTCTTCTCTCATATTATTAAAATATATGCTTTCACCATTAAAATGAAAATTAAAACTTCCAAATTCAAGCCTTCCCACTTGATGGCTTGATATAACTTTAAACCATTTATAATTGGTAATTTTAGTATCATATCTATTTATTATTTCAGGAACATATATAGATTTACCTTCAGTAGTAGGATTCATAGTGGAAGACCAACCTATATTTTTATCTACCAGTTCAGAAGAAGGTAATATTTCTAGTTCTACACCAGCTAAAGCAGAGCAATATAATTGTAATAAATCTTTGACAGAATCATATTCAACAGATGAACTAATACGACTTAGAGAAGTTTCACTAGTCAATGATTCTAGTTTAAAATAAGCTACACCCGCATCTCTGTTCAAATTAAGCAATTTCAAACCTTCTTCAAACCATTCTTTCATTTGATTAGTATCAATTTTATTCAAAATTTCAGGGACTTTTGTTAAAAAACCTATTATGACTTGAGGTTGTACATGAGCAAGTTCTTTACATAATTCCAGGATTTCATCATAGCTACTTCTATGGATTAATGTAAATGGAGTAGCAACATCGTCCATTATAGTACTTGAAGAATATCCACCTGCATCAATAATCGATAATATCAATTCCATCAAAGTTACTCTTTGATTTTCATCAAACTTTATTAAAAATTTAGGTGAGGTTTCTAGTATATTCTTTAAATCTCTGCTTGATTTGCTTTTTAAGTTAATCAAAAATTCTATTCCTGTATGCTTGGAATGGAATTTTGTTAAAAAATTATAACTATAATCTAAACATTCAACAGCCATATCATATGACTGTGATGTAATTTCGTTTAAAAAATATATTATTTTTTCAAATTCAGCAAAAGTTAAAACTTTTAAAAATTTTGGTGAATGATCAAAAACTTTTGAAGCAAAATTTCCAGATTTCCAACTTCCATCATAAATATTTTCTGCCATAAGGCTCATTGAATCTATATGTCTTCCTTTTGTAATACTAAGAAATTTGTCAGAATTTTGAATATAGGAAGATGCTAATACTGGTGACAGTTTAGATAAATTGTGTATCATTTTAGCCCATTGTATTAATTCAGCGCCTTTTAAAATCTCAGATAAATTTACAGACATTTTTAATAATTCTGTAGTAATTTCCCAAGAACGTACCCCTGAATCTGTAATATCTTTGATTAAATTCGTCCAATCATTTCTTTGTTCATCAGAAAAATTTTCTTTTAATACCTCAAATGAATTATTAAATTCAATATTTAGGTTCTCAGGATATTTTTCAAAAATATTACTCATTATTAAATACTACTTTTTATGTAAATCAATGATATTAAAAAAATTATTTAAAATTTTAGCAGTCGCTCCAAAAACAATATTACCATCATAGTAAAAGGTTTTTAATTTTATAAGACATTTTTTACGAATAATATAATCATATCTCCAATTAATTGGATTGTTTAAATCTGAAACCGGAACATTCATGATCTTTTTAACTTCAGAAGACAATTTATAATCAGTTGGTTTTTTAATAATACCTACATAAGGTTTAATCAAAAAACTAGTTGATGTTATTACATCATCTAACTTACCAATGATTTTTATATCATTTTTATTCAACCCAATTTCTTCTTTGGTCTCTCTATACATTGTATCTATAAAATCTAGATCTGATTTTTCTCTTGCTCCACCAGGAAAACCTATTTCACCAGGATGATGATTTAAAGTCTCACTTCTGAGTTGTAATAAAATGCATAATTTATTTGAATAAATTACCAAAGGTAATAGCACTGCAGAAGAAATATACTCAACATCATTAATCTCTAAAGTATTGTAATTCGTTTTAAATCTATCAATGACTAAATTCAAATTCATTAATTTAGTTTATTCAGGGAATATTGATGTAATTACTTCCTGTATTCCTTGATGTAAAATTGAATCATCAGTTACTGCCCAATTCACAGCAACTTGACATGCCCTTACAGGTTTAATTCCTTGTGAAATCATTTTTGCAGCATAAATTAAAAGCCTAGTACTTGCTCCTTCTGGTAATCCATGTTCTTTTAAATTCCTAATTTTTTCTCCCAAAATAGCAAGTTTATTGGAATTCCCTTCATCAAGCCCAGATTCATGAGCTATAATTTCAGTTTCTTTTTCCACGGATGGGTAATCAAATTCTATAGCTACAAATCTTTGGCGAGTACTATGTTTTAAATCTTTCAGAGCACTCTGATATCCGGGATTGTAAGATAAAACCAATAAAAATCCTTCAGCAGCTTCTAACAATTCTCCTTTTTTTTCCACAGGTAAAATTCTTCTATGATCTGTTAAAGGATGAATTATTACAGTTGTATCTTTTCTTGCTTCTACTACTTCATCTAAATAACAAATACCACCTGCTTTTACAGCTCTTGTTAGAGGCCCGTCCATCCAAACAGTAGAATCACCTTCAAGCAAATAACGCCCAACCAAATCACTTGCAGTTAAATCTTCATGGCAAGCAATTGTTACTAATGGAATGTTTTTTTGAGAGTTATTGTTTTTTTTGGATTCAGCCATTTCTTGTCCAATTTTATATGCCATATATTCAACAAACCTTGTTTTTCCACATCCAGTTGGTCCTTTAAAAAGAACTGGAAGTTTTTGCTTGTAAGCAGATTCAAATAATTCCACCTCATCAGAGACAGGAACATAATAAGGTTTTTCAGTAGCAAAATATTCTTCAATTATGTAACTTTTATATAAAGTCTGGGTTTTATTAGTCATTTCTTCTTCCTAAAAACAATCATTTATATTTATTGATATGTAATTATAAATTCCTTAAGAACAAATATCTACTCGTGAATTAATTATTTAATATATCAAAACAAATTATAGGATTATCAAATTTCTGATAAAATATGATTCTATTTTAATTTAAATAAGCAATTTATGGAAAAGAATAACGCCAAAATTTTAGTCGAAAATGTTACCAAAACATTTGATAGCAGAGTCGCTGTAAATTCAATAAATTTTTCAATCAATAAAGGAGAAGTTGTAGGTTTTCTAGGACCAAATGGTGCCGGCAAAAGTACAACCATGAGACTCCTGACTTCTTATTACACTCAAAACTCTGGTGAGATTTTCATTGATTCAATTAACACTAAAGACTCTGATATTGAAACAAGAAAAAAAATAGGCTACCTTCCTGAAAACAATCCTTTATACGGTGAAATGATTGTTAAAGATTATCTGAAATTAATTGGAGATTTACGTAATTTGTCATCGAAAGACTATAAATCTAATTTAACTAACGCTGTTGACGAAACCGGAATTCATGAATATTACTATAGTCCTATCAATCAATTATCTAAAGGATATAGGCAAAGAGTAGGATTAGCGCAAGCAATATTACATCAACCTGAAATACTTATTTTAGACGAACCTACAGAGGGATTAGATCCCAATCAAAGAGTAAGTATGAGAAATCTAATTAAATCATTAGGAAAACAACGTACAATTATGCTATCCACGCACGTACTACAAGAAGTAGAAACAACTTGTTCAAGAATAATTTTGATAAATAAAGGGAAAATAATAACTGAAGGTACAATTAAAGAAATTTTAAACAGCCAAAATAAAAATCAAACAATTGAATTAGAAATTATAGGAAAAAATATACATACAAAACTAAATTCAATTAAAGGAATTGAAGATATACAAATAATAGAAAATGAAGATGAAATTAAAAAATTCATTGTATCAATAGAAGACAATTCAGATCCTAGAAAAGATATATATAAAAAAGCAATAGAAGAAAAATGGACTTTATTAACAATGAGTAAAACTACTCCAAAACTAGAAGATGTATTTAAATTTTTAACAATTGGAGATGAAAAAGAATAATAATGCGATCATTATTGACCATATTAAATAAAGATTTTAAGTCATATTTTGACCAGCCTACAGGATATATATTAAACATTATATTTGTAATTGCGATTTCATTTATGTTTTTTAGAACCATAGAAACTACAAATGAAGCTTCTTTAAGACCAATGTTTTCTTTGCTTCCCTGGATTCTATCTATATATATACCTGCAGCTACAATGAGATTATTTGCAGAAGAGCAAAGAGACGGAACTCTAGAAATATTATTTACTCAACCAGTTAGAGGTGTAATAGTAATTTTATCTAAGTTCTTTGCCGGCTTATTATTTGTAATTATAGGTATTTTAGGAACTTTGATAATTCCTATCAGTCTTATATTTGCAGGTGATTTAGATTTTGGAGCATTATTTGCACAATACTTAGGTGCTATATTTTTATCCTCATCATTAGTAAGTATAGGAATATTTAGCTCTAGTCTAACAAAAAATCAAATTGTAGCTTTTATGATTGCGTTAAGTATAAGTATATTATCAATAGTGATCGGTTTAGATTTTATAAATATAACTTTACCATCTGCCTTATCAATACTATTACAAGATCTTAGCCCTATCACACACTTTTCTTCTATAACTAGAGGGTTAATAGATCTAAGAGACGTCCTGTATTTTATTTCCATTGATGTAGCTTTTCTAAGCATAACTTACCTTAATACAAAAGGAAAAAGCTTAAATACTAACTCCATGCAATACAGAAATTTAAGAATCGGAGTAGGCAGTTTAGTAATATTATCTCTAGTATTTGCATGGTTTGGAAACTCTATTCAAGGGAGAATAGATTTAACCGAAGATAAAGTTTATTCATTAGCACCATCAACCAAAAATATATTTGATAATTTAGATGATTATGTGACTATCACTTTATTTGAATCAAAAGATCATCCCATTAATACTGCATTAACTGCCAGAGATGTTAATGACTTTTTATCTGATTTAAATGCAAGATCTAAATTTGTACGAATAAAGCATAGATATCCTGACGCTAATGAAAAAGATGCGGAAGAATCTGAAATAGTAGGAATACCTCCAGTGCAATTTAATATCCAGAGACAGGGAGAATTTCAGGTTAAAACAGGATATTTAGGTATGACCATAGCATATGCAAACAACAAAGAAGTCATACCATTTGTCGAATCACTTGATGGCTTAGAATACAAAATTGCATCTTTAACATTCAAAATGTTAAATGATACAAAAAAAACCATATCTTTTATAAATCTTCATTCATCTAAAAATAATCAAAATGGTATGGGATCATTTATATCCTTATTATCTCAACAATACAATGTCAATGTAATTTCTGCTGATGAATTAATTAGCCCTGCAGTTAATCAAAAACTTCCTGATGTTTTTATTATGGCTGGGGGAAGTTATGAAAATATTAGCCTTGATACTATCCAAACAATTCAGAATTACATCAATCAAGGTGTAAGTTTCTTAATACTTATTGATACTGTAAATATAGATACGAACAGAATGATTGCTTATCAAAATGAATTTAGTGGATCTAAATATTGGGAACATTATGGAATAATTGTAAAAAACAATATTCTATTTGATCTAAATTCTTATGAAACCTTGCCATTTAGTACTCAATCAGGAGAAGTATTATTACCTTATCCATACTGGCTACGCACACCACCCTTGGATTCTAAATCTACGGGTAAAGTAAATTCTATTTTATTTCCTTGGACTAGTTCCATAGAGTTAATAAAACCTTTAATTAATAATATTATTGTAGAACCATTAATCACAACATCGCCTACAGCTTCAATACAATATGACTATCAGGATTTAAGCCCTGGGGCTAATTTTGAAGCAAGTCGAGACAATACAGGGGTCCAAGTCATCGGAGTCAAAATACAAAATGATGAAAACTTAAATAACATTCCAGTAAGAGCAATATTAATAGCAGACTCAGATTGGCTTTCAGACTACATTGCCAGCACAAATCAATCAAATTTCGCTTTAGGTATGAACATGGTGGACTGGCTAGCACAAGAAGATAAATTGGCAGATATAAGATCAAAAGTAATCAGAGAAAGAAATCTTGACTGGAGCTCAAAAGGCGATTTCTTCAGCCATCAAACACTTACAAAAAACCTAAATTACGTACTAACGCCGATTATATTTATTATGATTGGATTTTTTAGATATTTAAAAAGAAAATCAATTCAAAAGAAAACTTTTAGCGATGAAAAATAAACCCACATTTATATTATTATCTATATTTATTGTACTCAGTATAGTAATTGCTGGTGTGAAAATATTAGTATCAAATACAAATAATCTCTACGATGATTCAGGAATCATTTTTATTGATCAAGAAATAATAGATAGAATCACAATCAGCAATAAATCTCAGTCTTCGCAATTATATAAAGTTAATAATTCATGGCGAATTGGAAAACAACAAGTATTTGAGCCCAAACTTGCATTATTTTGGAACGCTGTAAACAATATTCAAAAATCAGAATTAGTTTCAGTGAATCCCAAAAATTTTAATAGAATAGGATTAAATGAAAATGAAAGTACTTTAGTCCAATTCTTTTTAGAATCAACTCTACAAGAAGAATTTATAGTTGGGAAATGGGAACCAGAAACAAAAACATGTTTTATTAAAAAAATTAATCTTGATCAGGTTTTTGGATTTACCTGCCCTTACCCAGATATCTTTGCAACAAATCCAGATATGTGGAGAAATCCTATTATCTCAAATTTTCCTCCAGATGAACTCGCAGCCATAAGATTTTCATATCCCAGTGAACAATTTGAATTAAATCTAACTGAAAAAGGATGGCAATTAGACAACCAAGATAATATAAATATTGATTCATATAAAATTGCAAGGTTTGCTAATACTACACAACTGCTTTTAGCTGATGGATTTTTAAATGATGAAGAATCAAAAGATATAGACTTCAATCAGTCTGATGCGTTAATTACCTTAGTTCCAAAATCAAAAGCTCCATCAACAATAAGTCGTATAAGATTAAAGCAAATAGATGAAAACAGGGTAGCTGTTAAAAGCGGCAATGTCCCTATAATTTATTATATTTCTATTTCAAAAGCTAGAGAAATATTATTAAGTAAAAATGATTTCATTTTACAAGAATAGGCTTAATGAACTTTTTCCAATTTTCTTAAGCCATTATAAATTTCTCCGTTATACTTAGGAATATCCAATCCCAAACTACTTAAAACTGCAACACAAACTTCAGCAAGATAAATATTATTATCGTTATCAACTGCAAGCCCATGGGGAGCCATTAATTCCATTTCACCAAGCCCAAAACCTTCGCCCCATCTGTCTATTAATTTCCCATCTAAAGAATACAAACTAATTCTTGGGCCAATATTAGGAACATCTTTATTAACAGGCAATCCATATCCTAATTCTCCAACATATAGTTTATTTTCAAAAATTGTCACTGTGCAAGGCCTGTGCATATTAACGATTTGATTAACAAATTTACCCTCCTGATCGAATATTTGTACTCGATGATTTTCTCTGTCAGCAACATAAAGTAATCCTGAATCATCCATAGCTATATTATGAACAATATTAAATTGGCCCGGATCAGTTCCAGGAGCTCCCCAGGTAGTAATAAGCTCGCCATTTAAACTATATTTGTGAACAGAAGAATTACCATAACCATCACTAATAAATAAAAATCCGTTTTTGTAATCTACGGCAATATCAGTACAACGATTAAATGGGATTCCAGAATGAAGTTCAGCTGGCTTATTGGGAATACCTATAGTAAGTAATCTTTCTCCATTGGGATTATATTTACTTACTGTATGATTTCCATCATCTACAAACCAATAATAATTTTCAGAATCAACTCTTACTGAGTGAGCTCGGTTTGTAAATTCACCTTTGCCAAAACTATCTATGTATTCACCATTAGTGCTTAAGATAATAACAGGTGTTTCTCCTCTAACGAAAACAATCACTCTATTTTCATGATCTATAGATATTCCTGCAACTTCATTCCATGCAAGTTCATCCGGAACCTTATACCAATCAATTTTTGAAATATAACTTAGCATTTCTTGTCTTAGTTATGAATGATTCAGTTCAACAGTTCCAACTTTTGTATCTACTGAAACAATATTATCTTGAGCAGAGTCAATAGACTGTGATCTAGTAGCCGAAGCTCTCTCCATTGCTGCTTGATCTTCATACAACGAAATAGCTATAAC
>MDTE01136199.1_pt1 | contig 12655 bp, 19 predicted proteins | sample 811231 | NCBI WGS metagenome assembly MDTE01 (sample SAMN05326651, study PRJNA326480) | marine metagenome | isolation source: seawater | place: Indian Ocean: Red Sea | collected 2010
TCTAATGTATATACGTTACGTTCGTCTATTTTTGGAGCTGCAACTGCAGCAGCGACTGAGTTAACAGATACTTGACCATCACTTTTACCATGTGATACAGGTTGTTGTGCTAATCCCATGTCAGTAAGCACAGTATGACTAGCAATCTTTTCAAAATTAACACCTGCTTCTACAATAGATTCTTCATCTTTATTTTCTAAAGCTACTTCGTGTTTATTGTGATAATGTCCAGGCATTATTTACTTACTTTAGCTGGTGATGATACTTGTTTTTTAGCAAACTCTTTAACAACAACTAATGCTGCACCTGCACCAGACATAGCTGCTAATTGAATTGCACTAGCGTCTACACCCACAAGTGGTGCAACTGTTAATGCACCAATAAATGCTTCAACAAATGTCCAAAGAGTTTTGGTTAGCATATCTTTTAATTCATTACTCATATTATCTCCTATGGTAGTTTATTTATTAATCTTACTATTTTTGGAATACCTTTTTTAGATTTCCATTGAGAGTAAGCATCTAAACTTTTTTTATAATTTTCAGCAGTAATTGCTTCATTAATTAATTTTGGTTCACCAACCATTCCACGTATACCATGGTCCATTAAACCCATAGGGGTTTCAGGAGTATCACCAACAATAGTTTCTGCAAGTTGACCTAAAGTACTATATTCTCTAGTTATATCACTTGCGGCATCAGTAAAACTAACCATTTTTTGAAGTTCTTTTTTAGCTGCTTTTTTACTTGCATCATCAGGAAAATATTTATCTTCTATATCTTTTTCATTAAACATCATTGTTGTACCTGAATCTTCTCTACGTAAGTGTTCATTAACTATATCATTTTTATGTTGAATTAAATTACTTCTATGTGCATCAATAAAATCAAATACCATGCCTCTAAATTCCATAGCAGCATCTCTTGTTCTAGCTTTAACTGCTTGTAGTTCTTGATTAACACCAGCTACTGTTTTAGGCATTGGACTATCTTTTTTGTATTCCATCGTTTCTTGATTCCAACCACTATGAGGACTCATATTACTTGTATCAAATCTTCTAACATTATATTGGTCTACTGCTTGTTCTGGTGTTCTAAAAACTTGGTCAAAAAATGTATCTGGGTCAGTTGGGTCATAAGAAAAACCAAATTTGTTTAGTTTATCTTGCAATGATGCAGGTTGACTAAACTTAGGATTAATTTGTGGACCACCAACACCACCTGGGTTCATTCTTTCTCTATCTTTACCTCTGAAATAAGATACTGTTTTTTTTACCTGTGTATCCAATGCTTCAGATTGTGCATCTATTCTATCTTCATAAGATTTTAAAGTTCCACCACGCCCTAAATTAGTATCGGCTTCTACATTTTCTGTATGATAACCGTACGCATTTTTATAATCACTAATAGCATCACCTAAATCACTAGCTTTTTTGCTGCTTTTAGATTTGCCTTCATCTGTTGGGTCATAGTTAGGATTATCATAGTAATCTACATTCTGACCACCTGTATTATTTCCGCCTTTAAATGCGACCATTTATACTCCTAAAAAAACTTGCTAAGATTTAACAGTAATTTTTTATTAACTGGTAAACCATACTCTTTTTCCATATTTCTTACAGCTAGTCTAACAAGATTATTCTTATTTGCAACGTTAGGGTACATTGCTTTTAATTGATTCATTTGACCAACTAATGATTGTTGTGTTTTATATTCTGCTTTAGATATTGTAGGTGTATCTGCATCAACAGCACTAGGAACATATGTTTGTTTAGGTTTATATTCTCTTTTTGTTTTGTCATAAATTTCTATTCTACCTGGGTTTTGTTTACTAGCTCTTTCAGCTTGTTTATCTGAGTCATATCTTACACCTGATAATCTATCAGTACCAAAAGAAGTAATACCAGTACCTATTGGTTTTGCTTCATCAACTTCAGGACCTACTTTTAAAAATATTGAGTTACCTTTTTTATCAATACCTACAGGTAATTTATCTCCAACATTAAAACCCATTTCTTTTATAGTTTTATTTCCTACAGCAGTTGGATGTTTAAAATTAATAGGTATTGTATTATCACCATAAGCTTTTTCATAATTTATTTTTGCTGCAGCTTCTATATCTTCTTCAGTTTTAGTTTTAAATCCACCACCTATTTTCATATCACCAAAGTTTTCTGTAAGCATAGGTTTAGTTTGTGCACCTATAGCTTGTCCTTCTAACAAACCACCCTTACCTTGTTCTATAATGTTTGTTTGTGATTCGTCTAATGATTTACTTAATTTTTGTGCACGTTTAGTTTCAGTAGATAAATCTACTTTGTCAAAATCTTGTACCATTTTATTGTATTCTTTAATTTCAGCACTACTTTCAAATGGCATTTGTTTACCAATGCTGCTGTCATTTGCAGTTTTAATTAAATTATATTCTTTTACATGACTATCTACAGGTCCGTAATATTTATCATCATATAAACCTGATTCTTTTTGTAAATATTCTAAGTCTTCAGTTGCTTGATTAGCAGCTTCTACTGCTTTTGTTGTAGCACTATCACCAGCTGAAGGTAATGTTTTAGATATATCAGTTCCAGATGTACGTAACATACGACTAATACCTGACTTAGTTACTTTTAATGCAAGTTTATCTGATAGTCCTTTGTTTTTAGCAGTAACATATTGTTTAGTTAAACGCAATTCATTGTCACTAAAATCATCTAATGATTTATAAACAGGTACATATTTTTCTACAAAACTAGGTCTAGGACCAGCTGTACTTATATCTTTTAACATAGGTGTATAACCTCTACGAAGTTGTTTACCTATATCAATGTCAGCTTGTATGTCTGATAAAGCTCTAGATACAGTAGTTTCTACATCACCTACTTTTCTAGGTACATTTCCTCTACTTTGTTTAAATATTTGTTTACTTTTTACACCACCTATATTTTCTATATTACCTACATTTGCTAAGTTACTGTCTTTATATTCACCTAAACCAGTACTACCTGACGACTGTAAAATTTTATTTATAATTGCTGTATCAAATGCATCATCAGCACCATCAGATTTTAATTTATTTGCATCTATTGTACCTGGTGTAAGTTCACCACCTAACTTTAATTCAGCATGTATACTTTTTAATGTAGGTAAATCTTTTTTACTAATATTAAATTTGTTAGATAAACGAACAGAACGACTACCACCTTTAGTTAATTGTTCTATTATATATTCTATTCTGTCTATGTCACTCATATTATTCTTTTTCCATCAAGCTTAGCAGATAAGATTTTGACTTCACCATTTATCTCTTGCAATTTTTCCATAACTGTACTTGTAAGTATTACATCATCAGTTGATTTATTAGATGTTTCTTTTATATTTCCATCATAATCTATGTACTCTACTTCTACGTCTAACCCTGCTTCTATTGCAGCTGCAACACGAGGATAAACAAACTTATATGCATCAACACTATTACCAACAAAACCATCTTTAGCTATACGATTGTTTGTTTGTGTGTTACCAAGTAGCAAACAACCAGCAGTATTTTCATCAGTATTTCCTGTATGCCATAATATATATTCAAATCCTGGCACATCTAGTACATGTATCATACCTTTGTGAAAAGTATATTTTGTTTTATATCTGTTATGAAAACCACCTTCTGTACGTAAACCTAACTTATAAGTACCTGCAGGTATTCTAGTTTCACCCCAGACTTTAACGTCACGTTGTTCATCTTCTAATGTATACGCTAAAAAAGTACGTTTATTACCTTCAATTTCAAATAACAAACCAGATGTAGAATCTTTATCGCTGCTTATTCTAAGTACTTCGTATTTCAATACCACTCCATATCTTGCACCAACCTCCAGGTGCTACTTGTTCTTTGAATGCAATGCAATAGTTATTAATATAATGTTTGCAATTACCACAATACTGACCAAGTGTATGACTTCTGTTAACATATGCTCCAGGTAACGGCATTATTTCTTCTTTGGGATTTTTTTAATTTTACCATTGTGTGTACGTGCATATATATGCGTTTTAGTTGTGCGAGTAACTGTACCTTTATAGGTTTTGCCACCCCATTTCCAAGTTACTGTTCTTGCCATACTACCACTTTACCTTATGTGACCAATATTTTGCAGACAATTTAGATTTAGGTTTACCTTGTGCATTATGTCTTGCGTAATAAGACCTTTTACGTGCTTTATCTTTTTTAGATTTAGGATTTTTACCAGCACCTTTAACACCTTGTTGTCCAAATCTAATTAATTTATATGTATTACCTTCTTTTGCCATAACAACATGTGATTTTGTTTTATGTTTAGGTGTACGTTTAGGTTTATTTACACCTTTTAGACCGTGTTTTTTCATTGTTTTTTTTACACGTTCAGGTACTGCCATTATATCTCCTGGTTTCTTTTCGTACTAAGTATAATGATAATTGATTTGTAAAGCTAGTTATTACGGCAGCTATTACTACCATGCTTGCAATTACAAATCTGTACAAACGAACCATCATTTTTTTGTTTTACCATACACATATTATCCACCTACTTTAAAAAGAATTTCTCTAATAACTTCTTCAATAACCATAAGGTTTGCATTAAAACCAGCTATTGAGTCTTGATACGCCAACACTTGTGCATTTAATGTAGCAACTGATTGTTGTAAATCATTAACTGTTTTAAACAACCAAGCAACTAATGCAGCTAATCCACCTTGCAGTATTTGACTTAGATTAACTTGTGCCTTCATATTTCTCCTATGTAAACGCTGCAACTATTAATACTACTGTTGCAACTAACCCTAATACTTTATAAAATTCTGATTTATCTAGTTTATTATCTAGTTTTTCTTCTAGTTTGTCTAACCTATCAATGACCATATTAAGAAGTTCCTTTTGGGTATAGCCATTGTTTGTCATTTATGGTAAGTCCTCGTGTGATAACCAATCCCATTCTTTTTCCCAGTCTTTTTGAATAGGTGTAGATAATTTTTTAAGATATGCTGCTATTTCTTTGCATAAATATCCAAGAACAAAACCAATTAAAAAATCCATAAATCGGATTATAACACATTATTCTTCTTCATCTAATGATTTATGTAATCTATATTTTTTAAAATCAAAAGTCATTGAAGCTAATTTATAACCATTGTGGTCTTGCTCATAAATAAAATCTTTTGAATACGCATTATTAGTTATTGTTGCTTTGTTATCTTTTGGATATGGAGTAATCATTACTAAAGGTTCTCCTGCTTTTATTACAAATTTAGTATCATTTTCTGTTGGTAAAGCAAACTCAAATGGAAAATTAACTTCATGCCATATATCTGTTTCTACTTGTCCGGGCATTATACGTATATTTTTTTGGTCGTGGTAAAACATATCACTAAACCTTAAACCATATCCAGGTGGCGTTTTAAAATAATATGGCGTAAATAATTTAAAAACACCATAATTATGCAATTTATTAACATTCATTAAAGTTATTTGTTGTTCATTTTGCATACCTATCCATTGCCATTCTTTGTCTGCAAGTGGTTGTGGTTTCATACCTACTGGCATTTCCCATTTTAAGTTACCTTCTTTTATCTCAAAATACATATCTGACCAAGCTGGTAAAATAAATCCATTAGTTAATTCATCTTGTATCGCTGGACATTCTTTTGCATGTGGTTGTAGAGGTTCATAACCTTTTTGGTCCAAGCGAGGTACTAATTTACTTTTTTTGTACCACTCAGGTAAAAACTTATTTGCTGGTTGTAAAGGATATAATTCGAGTATGTGTTGAAACTCTACAAATCTAGGGTATATATCTATGTTAATCATTATCTTTTATGTTCCTTAAATAAGAAGAATGAAATCTACCATTAATAAGTAATACATTTTTATATTTTAATTTATTATGTTTTTTTGGGTTATATAGTTCTGTGCTTATTGAATGTTTTTCTTTTTTATATGGTAAATGTACTGCTAATGGAGTGCCTTGTTTAATTAATATTTCATCTTTATCACTTATAAATTCAAATAATAAATTAGCTTGTGAAACATTACTTGGAGTAAATACTCCTGTTGTAACTCTCCAATCATTTTGATAATGATAAGGAACTGGTAAAACTCTTATTCCATAACCTCTTGGTACATCCATAAACATTGGATAATTAACTTTAAATATAAGTTTTGTTTTAGCTGCAGAAGGCAAATGATTTTTCATTTGTTCATCTTCATGTATTGTAATATTAGTTGCTTCAGGTTCATCAGGAAATAAATCAAAAGGAGTACGCCAATACCAAATATCGTTTTCTTTTTCGTACCATATTTTTATATCAGTAGGTGCAAGCAAAACATGACCTTCTTTATAAATATCTACAAAACTTGGACATGCTCTAACGTTTCTCATTTTTCTTGACCAAGATGGCACAACGCTATCTGGAGTAAATGTATTTGGAACTTTTTTAAGCCAATTAGGTATAAAGTCTTTTAATGGTTGTGGATGTAATTCTTTTGCTTCAAAATATATTTCATTTGTAATTATGTACTTAATTTTTGCCATGTTCCACCTTTTTTTAAATTTACCTGTTTTCAGGTGTTAATACCCAACCCTGTGTATTATCTGCTTGATATGCTTCTTCATTCCATTCGTATTTATCTGGGTCAGTTTCTGGTCTAGCAACAGGTGGTTGCCATTCATATTCTGACTCATTCCATACAAAACTAGGATATTCTTGTTCTCCAATAAATCGGTCGTTTTCAACATCATAAGTATCTCCAATACCAGCATAATTACCACGAAATGGAGTACCACCTTTTACATGTTCATTTTTGATTGTGTTATAAGATGTTCTTTTACAAGTATAACCTTTTAATTCTCCATAGAATTGTTCCCATGAAGTATAACCATCTGGAAGTGGACTATCTTCATCAACTCCTGTTATAACTGATATTACGACATTGTTGTCATCAATTAAAGCATAGTGTGCCATTACGCATCACTCCAAGTTAATGTTCCAGAACCTGCGGTTACAATAAAAGTTTTTTTGTTATTAGCTTCAGTTTTTTCTACACCAGTTACACCTGCACTAGCAGTACAAGTTAAAGTATCTGGGTATCTAATTATAACTACTCCAGAACCGCCTGCTGAACCTGTACCAAGATTGCCTCCACCGCCACCGCCTGTGTTAGCATCTCCACTATTTGAATAGTAATCGTGTCCATTACCGCCCCCACCAAGTCCACCACCCGTGTGCGAATAATGCCCGCCTGCACCACCACCACCATAATAAACGTTAGAACCAGAAGTTTCTCCGACATTAGCCGAACCAGCGTTAGTAGTAGATGCAATATTTACGATAATACCATTTGAACCTTCAACTCGTGTTCCCCTGTTACCAGATGCACCACCACCGCCACCTGCAGAGTTATAACTTTCATAACCTGTGTTATTACCATCACTACCTTGATTAGATACTGAACCGAATGCTAATGTTGCAGCACTATCACTCATAGCTCTTGGTACACTTCTTGCGTATGCTAACCAGTTAAAAGCACGTCCACCACCGCCAGCTGAACCACCACCGATAGCTCTGTTACTTCGCCATCCTCTACCTCCACCGACTGCAGTTAATGTATCAAAATTTGAATGTCCACCAAGATAACCATTAGCATTACTACCTGCACCAACTTCTACAGAATAAGCAACACCTTTTGCTAAAGTTTTAGCACTATCAAGAGTATTACCACCACCTTGATTATCAACTGATGATATAATTCCACCTGCACCGCCTCCACCGCCAAAGTTTCCTGATGCACCAACTCCTCCACCGCCTCCACCAGCGACTACTAAGAAGTCAGCTTCAAAAGATTTACTATTTAATTTAGCGTCTTCTTCAAGCTCGTTTAAATCCTCAAGTGAAAACACTCCATTATTTTCTGTAATGTCGTTAGTAGGTTCTTTACCTATATAACCAAATGCCATTTATTCTCCTAAGATGTTATTTCTAAAATGCCGAGTGTTAACTCTAAATCACCAGTAGCTGAAGCCCATGCTCTAATTTCATCATCAGCTTCTAGTACAACTTTTCCTCCAAAAGGATTTACTGCACTATCAACAGGTACTTCTAATCCACTTACTAATGCTCCTGCAGTTGTGCCTGAATTATCGTATAAATCGATACTTAAATCAGCTGCTGCTGAACCATCAACATTTGCTACTTGTGCATGAATAACAATAGCTGCTGTTAGGTCAGTTGTATCTGCTGTATAGACAGCGGTGTCAGCTGTATCTCCTAAAGCTACTACTACATTCTTAAATGTTTCTGCCATTATTTTATCTCCATATAATTAATTAATTAACTATCTCCCAACACTATAGCACGGACTTGTGTTTGTGTCACGCTTGTTACTGAAAGACTTTCATAACTTGTTCTTAGTGCATAACTAAGAGTTCCACTTCCACCTGCATCAGGTAATAAATCTATATCTTCATCAATAGGTAAATTACCAATAGTGTCTATGCCTAGACTTCCACCTTCTTTAAGCATTAATAACATTGACATTATGTTAACGCTATTACTAACCCAAGACTTGGTTTAGCTGCTAATGCTGTATTAACAGTATTAGTTAAGCTAGTTTCTAAATTATCAAAATCTGTTTCTAAATCTGCTATAGCTGCAGCACCGTCTGTTTCAAAATCTGTTATAGCTGTAGACAATGATTCAATATTTGCAGCAACTCTTTCGTTTTGGTCAAGTATATGTTCTGCTAATACAGCCATTCTAACTGTAGTACCAATACCATGTGATACACCTGTATCAGCTGCAGCACCTGCTGCTTCTTGTCTACCATCATAATCTCTTTCTACATCACTAAAAGCTGTAGAACCAGAAGTATGTGTTTTGACTACTACAATTTCTCTGTTTGATGTACTGTCTGGGTCTATAACAAGATATATCCAAGTATCTGCATTTCCTGTAGTAGCAGATGTAATACCATTAGTACCATCAACTGTAGGTGTAGATGCTACTGAAAATGATGTTGCACCTGCACTAAAATCTGCAGAAGCTATTGTACTTTCGTAAAAGTTAAAAACTTGTGTTGCTCTATTTGCTCCTGGCATTTATGCTCCGTATCTCATTATACCCCAAGATGCAATACCTGGTGTATGTATTGATGTTACTTCTTCAATAGTACCTTGTCTAGTACCACGTACTGTAATAATAGCATAATGTGTATCACTTCCAACTACATCATTAGATTGTATAGGATAACTTATTTGCTCAACAACACCTTTTATAATTTCTGCTGGTTCAAATATTTCTAATGTTACTGAATCACCTTCTTTTGAACGTAAAGAATTGTATAAAGTATCTCCTAACCCTTTAACACGTAAAGGTTTTCTACCTGGTCTTTCTACTCTATCACTAATGTTTATAGGTATTTGTGCAACTACAAGTTCTGGTCTAGCTAATGCACGAAACTGTACCGATTTAACTTTAGGAGTTGCCACATTATCTGTACTTCTTAATATGACTTTACCTATAATATATCTTGACACTTCTGCTATTTGTTTTTCTTCATCACCTGTACCACCAAGTTGTGTTAAAGCATTTGTAAACGTAGCAGATTCAGGTGCATCTAAATCTTCAAATCTAGTTGAATATTGTAAACTTACTTGTGTATTTTCAGGCATAGTAACTGTAGATACTTCAGCACCAACAAATTGTTTAGATTCTGCTGTAAAAAAATCTGCAGCAGATAATACTAAATAACCTTCAGATTCATATGTAGATTGTTCTTTATATACATCATCGCCTGATACAACTATTATAAAATTACCATCATCTTGTGTTATGCCAGTTATATATCCAGTACCAGATGTCTGTAAATCTCTAGCCAAACCACCTGTTGGTAAGTAATATCGCCACAAATTTACTTCACTACTATCTTCTTTTATGCCCATATAAACACTATCTCTTGACACAAACATTGTTTTAGGTGTTGTATCTTCAGCTAATACCCATTCTTTAATTAATTGTCTGTTAGCTAATACATACAAATCATCTGCATTTACAAGTTCTAATCTATATAAACGTCCTACATCTCTAGCAACTTCTTTAGTTCCAATAAATACAATTCCTTCTGTAGATGCAATACTATGTACTTCTTCAAAAGGTATTTTTGTTTGTCCTTGATTTACGTATACAGAATTAGCAACATCTAATTTAAAAGAATAAACAGTACCATCAGTACTAGATGCTAGTGCAACAGCACCTCCATCAATAATATTTGTTATTTCATGCGTAGGTTCTACTTCTATAACTGCATCAGCATTAGCAAAGTTAGATGCACTCCAAGAATCAAATGGGTTTACTTCCCATACATGTTCAGCTGTACCATCATTTCCTGATACCCACAATCTATTTTTTACATACCACACACCAGTTAATCCACCACTACTACTTTGTGCTGTAGTTAAAACACTCCAACTACTTCCATCATAATTTATTAACTGTGAACCTGATGTACTATCTTTAGTTGTTAAATATAATTCATTACCAAAAGCAGCAATACCTGTAAAATCATGGGTAGCAAGATTTGTAGCAGCTAATATTGTATCCCAAGATGTACCATCATATACATGTATAGTTGTACCATCAGTTATATATAAATATCCATTTGTAGTTTGTGCTAAATAATTATTACTATCACCAAAAGATAAACTTTCTACAGCTGTTTGATGTAGTAAATGTATATTATATGCTGTTTCATCATCTCCATGAAATACATCAATACCTTTACTATCCCAAAATCTATTTACATCGTCTGGTTTACCATCAGTTCTATGTGCAGTGTCTAAACCTTGACCTGAACTAAAATTATTTCTTGAGTATATACGACCTAAGTTAGATGTAAAATCTTCAGGATTTTGTTTTACATTTACATTTTGTCCTTGTTGTACATCAGATGATTGTATAGTCATTTCACGATTAGGACCTACAGCAGTACGTAAATATATATTATCTAAACGTATGTCATAACCAAATCGTTTAGGGTTACGAACATTAGATGTTGATGCAACTCTAGCCATTATGTTGGATACAATATACTATTTAACTGAACTGGTTCTGGGTATTTAGACCTTAAATTACTTCTAGCTTGTTGTATTAACAATTGTTGATATCTAAGTAAACTGCTACTAATTGTATTAGAACTACCTACAGGGTAATTTGTTGCTGCCATTTGTTCTGTAATATATCTTGCATCAACATTTTTAATATCTTTTCCAACTAACATTTGTGCAGCTACACCAGCCATAATTATTGGTTCGTATTCTGATTCTAAACCTATGCTAGATAATGTTGTGTCTTCATCAGTAGGTGCAATAAATTTCTTTTTAAATGTAACAAATACAGTATGTCCTGCTGATATATTTACAAATTGTACTGCATGCACAACGTCAGGACCTGATGTGTATGTTTTAGTTCTTTCTGTTTGTGTATCATCAGTCCAAGTAAAAGGATTAGGAAGGTCAATCATTTCTATAGCAACACCATTATATTTAAGTCCTGTTTGGTCTGAGCCTGATTGCCAATCTGTGTATTGTGATATAGCTTTTAATGGTGCAACAAAATAATTATAACTATCTCCATCACTACCATATGTACCGAGTAATTTATATCCTGTACTAGCAGTAAGTTCCAATGTTTCTGTTGCAAATAATGTAGGATAAAGATTTTTAATTTGGTCTGATACTGCGTCATAAACTGCTTGTCTTGTAAATGCAGGAGCTATTTTAATTATATCATTTGCGTCATGAGTAGTAGCAGTAGTACCTCTAACTCCACGTTCAACTGTTATTTCATTAGTAACTGCATTAAGAGATTTAGAAAACATTAATTCTCTATTAACTTCTATTAATGCACCAGCACCTAGTGCGTCTTCTTCTTCTGTAGAAAACATACCTTCTTCGTAGTTAATGGTGCTTTGTGTTGTAGTTGTTACGTCACCAGTTAAGTATGAATAAGATTCAACAGAATCCATTGGTTCAAGATATTCTCTAAATACCCTGTCTACTAGGTTGCCTATTGTGTCACTCACAATGACTCCTAACTTTGTTTAAATATAAGTTGTATTTCTCTATCAGCTGCTTCAGTACCGTCAGATGTTACTCTAACAGAGCCAGCAGTAGCAAAAGCCCAACCACTAGGGTCTACTCTTGTTACATTACCTGCTGATACTGTGTAAGTAACTTCAGTACCATCAGTTTCTACTACATCTACCCAAGTACTTCCATCAAAAGCAAAGTCAAAGGTTACATTAGAACCTGTCATTGCAGCAGGAAATACTATACCAGATAGTAATAAACCATCTGTTTGTACGCCTGTAGAGTTACTAGCATCTTCTGATACGTCTATTAAAACTTTTTTTGATAATTGCATATTGTCCTTACTATAGCAGAAGAAAAGGGCAGGAGGTGGATTCCCACCCTAATCTTCAAATTAAATTAAGCTACGTCTGTAATCTTAAGGTGATAGGAAGGAGGACCGAAGTCGTATCCCATCTCCATATAGATACCTTTAGCAACTTGAGCATTTGCATCTTGGTCAATATCTCTTACGAATACTGTTCCGTATCCAGGGATATTTGTGAA
>MDTE01201441.1_pt1 | contig 12655 bp, 15 predicted proteins | sample 811231 | NCBI WGS metagenome assembly MDTE01 (sample SAMN05326651, study PRJNA326480) | marine metagenome | isolation source: seawater | place: Indian Ocean: Red Sea | collected 2010
TTAAATAAATATTTCAAAAATACAGAAATAGCAAAAAATGAAAATATTCTATATATTAATAATTTAAATGAACAAGGTATACAATATTTTAGAACTGAGGTCAAAACCTTTTGTCAAACCACTAAAAATAAATTTAAAAAAATAATTGTAATTGATGATATTGATTTAATTAACGAACAAAGCCAACAAGTGTTTAGAAATTGCATAGATAAATATAAAAAAAACGTTCATTTTCTTTGCTCTTGTACTAATACACAAAAAGTTATTGAAAGTATACAATCTAGGTTAAATCCAATAAAAATAAGTAAACCTAATGAAAAATCACTTGAAAATATACTTAATAAAATAAGTAGTAAAGAAGGATTTGTTATTAGCGATGATGCTAAAAAAGAACTTATAAAATTATCAAACAATTCAATACGTATATTGATAAATTATTTAGAAAAAGTAAAATTAATTAATAAGCCTATAAAAAAAGAAAACGTTACTACTATTTGTACTAATATTTGTAATAACGATTTTGATAATTTTACAACATTATGTAAAAATAATAACTTACAAGAAGCCATTTATGTTATTATGAAATTACAAGATCGTGGATTTTCCGTCATGGATATATTAGATAGTTATTTTATTTATATAAAATACAATGAAGACCTAGTTGATAGTAACAAATATGAAATTGTAAAATTAATATGTAAGTATATAACGATCTTTCATAACGTACATGAGGATGAAATTGAATTAGCCTTATTTACAAATGATATTATTATTTTATTAAATAATAATATAAAAGAAAATGACAACGCAATTATTTAAATCTAATATACCTAATGATATATTATTTGATTTTCTTGAAGCTATTTATTTATTTAAAAGTGAAAATTTTTACACGATATCGAATACTTCATTTAAAAAGGCGACATTTTTAAATTTAATAGATAATTTTTGTAAAACAATTAAAAAATACTATCATAATTCAAAACACCATTATTTAACAAGAAATATTACATACAATAGACTTATAACTATAATTCGTCAGATATGTAAACATAATAAAATTCCTATAACATCTAACATAAAATATGACAAATCAAAGTATTCAATTCAATACTATATTTTTTTTAAATAACTTCATTACTTATTAAAAAGTATTTGCATAAAATATTATCACACTGAAATACCTCGTATTCTGAAAGTTTACAAAACCAATTGTATGCATGTCGTTTTACTAATTGTTCATGTGGTATTAAAATACCATGTAATTTATTATCAAATTTAATATAATCTCTCGAAAATAATTCTTCTAAACCAATTGGTCTGTTATCTACATCTTTTACACCTATGTGCTTAGAATCTATAACATTTATTTTTGACTGATTAATCATTGTATTTAATACTTGTTCGTTTTTACCTATTATATTTGAAGCTTGTGTATTATCCTGAGATATAAGTAATTCATTTGAACGGATCATAGTATCTATATGAACGTTGTTTTTAGGTGCGCCTATTATTTCCGTACCTGCTATAAAATCACCTCCATTTAATGTATTGTTTTTTTTATCGCACACAAACGGTAAATTGTTTCGAGTACCTTCATCCATCATCGTTTTCAATGAACTTAAACATAAAAACGATTGTGGTACAAACATTCCTCCATAATATTTTAATAGTTTTAATTTACCTAAAAATCTTAATTTTTCTTTTATAGGGGACCCAACTCCATCCACATCAATATTCCAATCAGGTATCAATTTATTAAAAGACTTATCATCTATTAAACATATTTTGAAATCTCTCCCGCAATGTTTTATAATACTACTTATAGATAATTGTATATAAGACAAATTTAACTCCTTACTTGTTCTTGAATTAAAAGAAACCCATGATCTTGAATTTAATTCATATGGAACATGTATCCACAATATAGGCAATGTCGATGTAGCTATATCCGATTCATTTAACAGAAAATGTCTTATTAATTCATATCTTTTTATATCATCTTCTCTTTCATATTTATCTAAAAATCTTTTATAAAACACACCTAATATTATTGCTATTATAAATAAATAAAACCGATTTAATATAAATTCAATCATATATATTATTAAAATATATTTAATTTAAAATTCTATTAAAATGTCTAGATATATTGTTGTTTATTCTACTTGCTTCTTGAGATTGCTTGGCTAGTCTAAAAGCAGTATTTGATCCTATTTGCATATTCTTTTCCTCTTGTTGCTTTAAAAACAACTTAACATCGTTTGTATTCATAGGATTAGTATTTTGCAAATCCCTACTAGATTTTAATTCCATTACATTTGAATATTGTGGACGTTGCAGTAAATCTTCTTGAGATACAGGTATTACACTTTCACTGTGGGCTTTTTTGAGATCCTCATATTGAAATTTACTAAATATATCTGAACCATAACTTTCCGGGGTTTCTCGTGTTAAACCATAACTAGAATTACTTCCTAAAGGCGTAAAATCTTTATGTCTTACTAAACTTCTTACTTCTTTTTTTTTTGTCTCAATTGCGTTATTTAACTGAGTTAGGTTATGTATTTTTACATTATTTATACCTTCATCACTTGAAAACCAATCACTATAACCTTTATCATTTTCATCGTCATCCATTTTATTTGATGCAAATATCTCATTAAATTTTTTATTGAAATCATTTGATTTTGTAAATTTTTTAATTTTATCTTGCTCTACCATATCCTTCTTTAATTCATCTAAATACGCTGTATAATCCGTAGATTTATTATTATTTTGTTTTCTAAATTTATAAATATAAAAAAGTATTTTATAAGCCTTTGAGTAAAATAAAAATACATCTGGCGGTAGTTTTGATTTATCTGGATGTGTCATTAAAACCATTTTTTTTGCCCGTTTCATATCATCTTCTTGGATATTTATAGATAATTTAAATAATCTTAATATATCATTTAAATTATAATTATTAATATCTAAATCTAGATTTTCCATTATAATAATTGTATTTTTTATTTACTTGTAACTTGACCAAAAAATGTTTCTATTGCCTTTTTATTTGCTCCTAGTACACTATAATCCGCTCCTATCATCGTATTTCCTTTCTTCCAGGCTAAAATAGCTGGAATGGAAGAAACTTGTTTTTTTGTTTTTAAATAAGCATATATTTCAAAATTTTCATCTACATCCAAATCGTAACATTTTACGTTATCAGGCATTTTCTCAAACCAATCATGCACATCACTATTTATTAATTTACATGGACCACACCATTCAGCACCAAATTTTATCACTACTACACCTGGGTTTTTTTTTAAAATAGTTGAAAACGCTTCTTTATCTTCAATTTCTTCTAATATTTCTTTGGGCATCGTATAATAGATAAAGCTATTTTTATCTTTAAATAAAAATTGATATAGCTATATAAATAAATTATTAATTATAAATCATGTCACAACCCACTATAATAATAAAAAATATACCCAAAACACAATCTATAACAAAGAAAGATATCAATAAATTAATTAAAGAACTACCGAATAAAAACGCACAGACTAAAATAAAAAATGCTACAGGTAAAGCTAGTGTTACTGGTATTTTGTCTACCCAACGAGTGTCAAAACGTAGTCGTCCACTATTACAATATTATGTGATAAAAAATAATAATCTAACACTTGAACATTTACTTACTATTGAGTGTGGTGTTGTTGTTAACCTATCTCTAGAAATATATTTAGAAATAAAAGAAAAACAGCAAAAAGAAATTCCTCTCGATGAACTTGATCAACATCTCATGAAAAATATTGGAGTAGATGAAAGTAAACCATCGTCAGAAATTAGTAATGTTATCGCCATTATTACACTTACAAAACAACGCGGTGAATCTGGTTCAAGAAAAGAAAGATCACAATTTGCAGAGTTTAAAGAAATAATAGAAAAAAATGGATGGAAACGTATTGAAAGAAATCCTAATAACATAAAACAAGGACAAACATATAAAGGAAATGATGGGTTAAAAGGACATTATTACTATCTTATTTCCGGCGGCGAACAACAAAGCGAGAGAAGCCATATTTGGAATGATGATAAAATACCTAGTAAGTATCAACTATTTACTGATAGTCTTAATTTTATACCAAATATAGAGGTAGAAATAGATATAGAGATTGCGCTTCTTTATCAAATGATGTGTTCTGTAGATTTTCCACAAGGATTACGTGATAAACATTTTGCAAGTTTTGAAACTCATCTTAAGGAAACTTATTATAATGATAAAAGTTTATTTGATACACTTCATGAGGATTTTAATTGTATAATAAATGGAATACTATATGATCCTATCAGATGTATACCTATTCGGTTTGAACAATTTGGAATGGATAAGTGTTATGATAAAGATGCATTGAATATTTGCCATAATATTGCAGTAGAAAAAGAAACAATGGAATACGATAAAAATAAAGGGTTACTATCGTCATTTAGACCTAATAATTTATTTTGGGGTACACACCTGGGAAATATGAACCAACAACATTTTACGGTTAAAGAATATTGGGAAGAACAAGAAAAGATTATTAAAAGACGTAAACAACTGATAAATTACTCTATTTCTTCATAAGTACATTCATGACTATCTAAATTTTTAGTAATGCATTCTCTAAATAGATCTTTTCGTAATTCAAAACCAACTCCTATCCTTTCTAGCTTTTGTGCTACTATGGGTACTGTAAAACTACCTGAAAACATATCTAGTACTATATCTCCTTTATAACTAAAATATCTTATTGACATTTCAGGTATATCCATAGGAAAAGGTGCTGTATGACCTAACTTATTTTCTTTTTTATTATTTATTTTTATTACCGGTGACAACTTGTGTATATCTCTTCGCCAACTGTCTATTCCTTTATAAAACTCTTCTGGAATAATATTTTCTTCATTAACCACTTGGTTTTGTGTAGTAATCGATTTCAAAGAAAATCGTTTTCCTCTATTTGCCTCACTTTTAGTACATCCTGGATTTCTACATTCCCAAGAACGTAGACCTTTATGTGTATAGCTATTACTTTTCACATTTAAACTACCACATTCATTGCATGGATATTTTAAATTTTTTTCCAGTCGGTGTTTATGAAATACCAATATATGCTCATAACAATTACAAGGATACTGATAAAATGGATAAGGTCTATTACCATTTTTATGTCTGGAACTCTGTACTTCTCCTTTATCCCAAATAATATCATCTACATAAGTAAATCCACATCTCTCAAACATTACTATAAAATAGGCCGGTAAAGGTATCTTTCTTTTTCCAAACGCATTTATCTTATCCATTTTATCGTTATCTACTACATCACTTACATTGAAGACAAATACGCGGTGATTTTGTAATACTCGATAACATTCCTTTATTATTTCTTCCATATTATCTAAATAACTTTGTAAATTTTCCCATAAAGAATAATCCCTTGCATTATAATAAGGAGGTGAAGTTACCATATGACCAACACTTTCATATGGCATTTGTTTCAATAAATCTAAACAATTTCCCCAAACAACTTTTATATGATTATTTTCTTTTACTCTATTTAACAAATCAAAATTAAAATACTTATTATCGTCATTCCATTTTTTATTTACTATTTTTCTATAAACATCGATAAAATGATAAATATTTTTAGTTTTATCATATTTTGGATTATATAACTGTTTCATTATAGTTAAACATTCTTCATTGAAAATGGTTTTTAAAAACTCTTCATTTATTTCAAATAAATTTTTTGCAATTTCTTTTGATATTATTATTGTTGTCATTATAATATCATATATCTAAATATGTTAAATTCAATTTTAAAATTCAATTAAATATTAAAATATATTATTTATATTATGCATGAAAATATAAATAATATAAAAGCTTTTATAAATCTGGAAAAAATAGATATTAAAAAAGAATTACAAGTCACTCAAGAGTTAGAAGACGATTACTTGGAGAGATTTTTAGAAGCAAGAGATTATGACTTATATGAAGGTTTACAAATGATACGAGAACATGTTAATTGGTATAATAAAGAAGTTTTACCAATAGTAAATATAAATGCCTCAACTGTTCTAGGATGCGATATTTCTGTTTTAAACGATCATTTACCATGTTGGTTGCAAGGTTTCGATAAAAATCATTCTCCAATTTTATATTCACATTGGGGCAATGTAAAATTTCATGAAATTATACAAAAACAAACTATATCATCATTAGATAGAATTTTAATGTATCTAGTTTGGATTAACGAACAAATGATTAAATTACTTAATAATCAAACAATTAAATTAAAAAAAAAAGTACATCAATGGACATTTGTTATAAATGCAGAAGGTTGGAACATATCTAGTATGTCAAAATTATCCATGGAATTTGTAGCAAAATTAGTTAACATCTCTCAAAACAATTATCCAGGGAGATTAAATCGTATTTTTATTATTAACGTTCCACGAGCATTTTCTTTTTTTTGGACAATTTTTAAAAGTTGGCTAGATGATAAAACAAAAGAAAGAATGTTTATTTACAATAAAAAAGAAATATGGATACCTGCATTAAAAGAATACATTGATGAAAAAGAATTACCCGATACATTTGGAGGTTCAACCCCTTTAATACCTTTATCAAATATACCATTAAAAATATTTAAATCGTAAACTTTAACCAATTAAAAATTATAAATATTATAAATTAAATAAATTATCATATATAAATATATAATATTATGGTTATAAAAAATTTTACAATTTTTGGAGAAAGAAATTCAGGAACCAGTTATTTAAAAAAAATATTGCAGCAAATGTTATACATTGATTTTACCCAAGACTATGGTTTTAAACACTGGTATATAAAAGATCTAGAACCTAGAGGTATAAATAATACAACTACTGATAATGAATGTGTAAAATCAATAAATGATAGTGATGATACATTATTTATTGTTATAGTAAGAAATGTCTATGACTGGGTTGGTTCTATGCATAAAAAACCATATCATATAAAAAATATAAAAGGAAAATCTATTTTTGAATTTATATCAAATAAATATATAGCATATGAAAAATCATGTCCCAAAGGTCACGAAAATGGAAGTAAGACACCATGGTATGAAAATACTAATCATGAATACCCATTTTTTATGGAAGAAGCAGAAAACTTAATTCAACTTAGAAACTTAAAAAATAATCATTTTTATAACTTAAAAAATAGTGTTAAAAACTATTATTTGATCAGACAAGAGCATCTAAAAGAAGATATTCATAATATGCTTAAAACTTATGATTTAAAATATAAATTTCTAGATTTAAAGAATTATAAAACCCCTAATAAATATGCATTAGATAAAGATACAATTGATTTCATAAATGAAAATTTAGATAATCTTTTGGATGAAACAAAAAAATAGATTTTATAATACTTAAAATTTAAATCATGTATTATATAATAATGTATAAAGAAGAATTAGAAACAAAGGGTTTCTTTATCGTTAAAAATGTATTTTCTAACTCTGAAATTCAAGAATTTAAAAATATCATTATGAATTATATAAAAACTAATAAATGTATTACTAACGCCAAAGGTATTACTATACCTGATTTTATAAAACGCTCTAAACTTGAAAAAATAGCTGAAATTAAAAATAATAAGAAAATTAATGATATATTAAGTGAAATTTTTGATAATAATTATCGTTTTTGCAGTCACAATGACATTGGTATCAATAGAATTGTTGGCTGGCATAAAGATAAGTTAAACGGAGAACATGCAAAATACGAAACATGCGATATATGGAATGAAGTAGATGGCGAAAAACATGAAATCGTAAAAGTATTATTATATTTAGAAGACCATAGTAATGATAATCATGGATTAAAAGTTATACCTGGTAGTCATTTAGAAAGAAAAATTAATATTAAAAACGTACATCAACTAAATCCTGCTATAGGAGATATTATTATTTTTGATCAACGCATAACACATAGAGGAACAGATAGACATATCCCGCATCAAAGGATATTAGTTTCATTTGGTTTTGGAAAAAATAATATCTTTACAGATAATTTTGAAAAAGGCACGGTTAAACGTCAAAATGGCCAAAATAAAGTTATATAGAATTATTATATGAAGATTGCGCATATATATGCTTCAAATGCAAAAAAAAATAGCGGCGATTATATGATTGGAATAGCATACAAGCAATATTTTAAAGAAATAATTTTAAAAACAAATGATGTTACATTTACAGACTATGATTGTAGAAATTCGCAACTGTACAATGACGCAAATATTGAAAAAATAAATAATTATGATTACATATTGGTTGGTGGTGGTGGTTTAATATTACCAGATTCAAGCCCCAATAAAATATCTTGTTGGCAATGGAATATTTCTAAAACAAATATAGAAAAAATAACAAAACCTATGTATGTTTTATCAATTGGATATAATTTATTTTTTAATCAGACTATTTGTATGCCAAATAATAATTCAAAAGAAGACCATAATATAACTCCTATATTTATAGATAACATAACTACATTAATTAATAAAAGTGTACGATTTACATTAAGACATAATGATGATGTAGAAAAGTTAATTGAAATAATTGGTGAAAATTATAGAAATAAAATATCATATGAGATGTGTGAAACAGTTTGGTATGCTGAAAAATATATGAAACCAAGAATGAATTTAGAGAACAAAAAATATATAGGAATAGAAATAAAAGACGATCGTGAGCGGCGAAGGTATTACAAAATCGGAAAGAGTAACTTTTATAAAATAATGCTTGATCTTGTGAAAAAATGTATAAATGAGAATAAACCAATATTGTATTTGTCTCATGATGGTAGTGACAATTTCTATAAATTTTTAAAGAAAAATAATATCAATATTCCTTTGTTAATGAACAATTGTGCCAACGAAAGTTTAATTATAAAAAATTTTTCTAATATTCATACTTTATATTGTACTGCAGGTCACAGCCAAATGATTGCGTATGGATTAGGTATAAAAATTATTAGCTTAGTTACGCATCCAAAAATTAAAAATTTTTGTCATGATATAAAAGACAATAATTTTATAGAAGTTAACAAAGATGGTGAAATGAGTAAATTATTAGTGTAAAAACAAAAATTTTTTTTATTATTATTTAGTATAACTATGACAGAAACTTTAAATAATGATTTTATAAAAAAATTATATAATAAATATTTGAATGAAATAAAAATTATCCGTAATAATATGCAAAAAAATTATTATTATGGACGTCCTGCATATGATGATATAGAAGCAGAAATAACATCATTATTTATATTACATTTTAAACCCAAACATATTATAGAATTCTCCCCTAGTACTGGATGGTCAACATCAATAATGTTGAATGCATTAGAACTTAACAATAATAGTTCTGTTTTGTCATCATATGATATTGAAGATAGAGGATGTAAACCGTTTATAGACAGTTTAAATTACAAAAATGTAAAATGGAATTTTACTTTAGGTGATGTTACAAACGAATATTCTAAATGGGATTTAAATAATATAGATTATCTTTTTATAGATAGCGATCATTCAGAGAAATTTGCTCATAATTACATTAATAATTTATTAATACCATTATTAAATAATTGCAAACAAAATAAAAAACATATTATAGTAGGTATTCATGATATTTTTGATAAAAAGGGTGCAATAAAACCTTATCGAGAAGGTAAAATAGTTTTAGACTTTTTAAAAACAAACAATATTAAACATTATAATGTTTCTAAAGCATTAAATACTAATTATTCTATTATTAATAATTATAGGAAAGAAAATGGTATTACAAAGATAATTCATAAGGATGCTAATCCATCAATATGGTTTTATTTACAATAAAATAATATATATATATATATATATATATAATTATTATTCTATTATTTTATCTGTAGCGAGATCATATTTTATGTTACAATTAAATATAAATATATCTTTATTTGTACTTCCATTAAAATTGTAATTAAAATATTTTAATTCTCTGCTACATTTTTTTTCAACTAATTTAATCATTTCCTTATCATAATATTCTTTGTAATTTTTGTTATGTTGCCCCTTATTTTTATGTTTTGTACTAGGTATTTGCTTGGTTGGGTGTAATTTTTTATTTAAAATATTTATACCTTCAGATCTAAATTCATATTTCATAATAATATCAGCAACGCATTTACCATTGGTATCAAATAATTGACTATATAAAAACTTATGCAATGCTGGAACATGCCATTCAAAATTTATATCGCAGTATGCTTTTATGAATTCTTTAAAAGATTGGAAATTATGTTTGTAATTAACCGCACCCCAACCAGATTCATTATATGTATTATTATTTAACTTTGGAGGATTTCTGTGATGATAGTATGATGCCAGCATATCAAATGGATTTCTAATAATGGTCAATATATGACGTTTTAGAGGTAATGATTTACATAAAGGAAAGTAATCAGTTTTCCACCCAGCCAATCCTTTTTTACTACAAGGGGTTCTATATACATTGGGAACATTAAAACAATGACCTAAATTTTCTAATGCTTTACATTTATTAATAGAACTTCCAGATGTTTTTGGAATATGTATAAAATATAACTTATTATTACTAAAATCACAACATTCCATTATAAAAAAAACTAATATTAATTTTTTAACAAATAAAACAATTAATATTATAAATATTACCTTTTAATTTTTTCTTTAAAACATAAATATCTGTTTATAGAAAAATTATCATTAATTTTATGCACCACATATAGATTATCAAATAAAGAGGAATCTGTAATCCAATCAAATTTTTCAGGTCCTTCTTTAAATTCATAATAATTTAATAAATAAATATTTTCATCTTCATTATTTTCATTATTTTCTATATTCTGATTTACATAACTACCTAGTAATAAACATCCTGTCGCTAATCCTACATGCATATTTTTATCCTTTTTATAATTATTAAAAATTTGTTTAATAATATTTAATATATGAATATTGTTTTTTTTTGCGCCAAAAAAAGCATTACAAGTATGTGGCAAAGAATATTGTGAGAATAGTTTATAGGTACTACTCCATCTGTAAACCGGTTTTCTTAAAACCAAGGAATATTTTAATAAATTTTCTAATGATAATAAATTTGTGCAATCATTGTCTGCATAAAATCCACCATATATATAAATTATACATAAACGAGCGGTATCCCATTTTTTTAAATTACCTCTAAAACCATTATTATTATTTATCCAATCGTTGTAATTATCTTTAAAATTTTTTTTCATAAAAATATCTATATCATTATTTGTCCAATATATTATTTTGAACGTTGGATTTAAAGTTACAAACGTATTAATACATTTTTTTTCATAATTAGTCATACTTTTATAACCATCTTTATTCATAAAATGAATTAGTGATTCCATTATACTATATAATACTATAATATTATAAAAGTTATTAATGATAATGTAAGATTAACCATGTTTGAAAAGGATATTTTTTGTAGAAAATATTATCATCCATTGAAAAATACAAAAAATGCTATAGACATTTATAATAAAATCCTATGTTTACCATGCACCACCGATATGAAAAATTCAGATATAGATACTATTATATCAATTATAAGACAGAATTATTAATATATTACCTACCCACCCATATTTTATACATATTCTTATCTAATGTGTTTTTTTGTTTATGCATTGTATATGTAGTTCCCCATTTTTGATGTTTTTTAATATCACCGTTTACAATAGTTGTTTTTTCACCTTTTGTTAACAACACTGGTAAAATTCTTTCAAAACACATTCTATCTGGTCTAGATTTTATTTCAGATAATAAAATCTCAAAATAATTTGTATTATCAAATACAGATTTTAAATAATCTAAATTTATAATACTCATTGCTCCAAAACAAACATCCCATTTTGAAGGAGTGTTATACTTTTCTATATGTTGTTTTGAATTATCTAATTTACTTAAGATTTTTAAAGTTCTTTCCTTAGCTCCATTTGCATGATCTCGATTATGATTTGCATTCCATAAAATGTGAAATTTTGTTGTTTCAAGATATAAAGGATTAATTTTTGAATTTATATATACAGTATCATGCAGTATAACAGCATTTTTTGAAAAGTTTCTCTTATAATAATAATAATAAGGTAATAACTCTCCACGTTGTTTTGGAAATTCGCTTTTTATAATTTCAACATTATATAATTTACCATGTCTTTCAGGAGGATATACTGAATTATCATCTATTATATATATCTTCTCTTCTTTATAAAATTTCCGTATATTATCATAACACTCATTCCAAAATATGTTATGTTTTTCTTCTCGAACATGTCTAATGATAATAAAACAAAATTTATGCATATTTATATATATATTATATTACTAATACATATTAATTTAATCTATAACTAATAAGGTTCCCTTTCCTAAACTTATTATTTAATATATTTATATCTTTAATATATCCTTTATAATTTTTAAAATGATGATTTTCTAAATTTTTTTCTATATATAAATTTATCTCTCTTTCATCAATATTTTTTATTTTTTTTGCAAAACCATAAAAATCAA
>MDTE01026740.1_pt1 | contig 12654 bp, 15 predicted proteins | sample 811231 | NCBI WGS metagenome assembly MDTE01 (sample SAMN05326651, study PRJNA326480) | marine metagenome | isolation source: seawater | place: Indian Ocean: Red Sea | collected 2010
CAAAAAATAATATAGAAAAATAAAATATAAAATTAAATAAAATAGATTTTATCATTTTTTTATAATACCAAATAACAAAATAAAAACTTTAAATACTCTTCAATTAAAAAAATTAGTAATTTAGAATTATTGACCCAAGTATCTCTCGAGTGTATATCGCTAATAACAGGGTCAGCATAAAAATTTAGACTCTTAGACTGTCTCAAAAGTATTAACATGCTCCTAGGCATATGATAATCAGAAGTAATTATTCTAATATTACCTATTCTATATTGCTTGGCCCACTTAATTATTGCTTCAGCATTATCAATAGTAGTTTCTGATTTTCTGTCAATAAATACTCTATTATTTTTTAAAAGTTCTTTAGGAACGATATCTATATTTTTTATATTTTTATCAACTCCAGATATAATCAAGTAGCTACCAGGGCTACTTTTAAAAAGCTTTATTCCTTTTGCTATTCTACCTTTACCTCCTGTTAAAACTGCTATTCCTTCTACAAGCGTACCATTAGGATTGTTATAACTATTAATGTTATTATAGAATCTAATAAAACTAATTGAGAGAAAAATTCCTAAAAATATTAGTATGAAAAGTATTGATAATTTAAACTTCAAACCTACATGACCTTTCCTAGTTGATTTTTTAAGATATAATATAAGGTCATAATGCAAATTATATTTTGTACTAGGTTGAAAGTTATTATTTTTTCAATATTATTAAAGAAATATAATGCTGGTAACATATATATATTTTCTAAAATATAAATACAAAAATAACTAGTTAAAAAGCCTAATATTTGAAATACAAAGTATCCTATACTAATATTAAAAATTAAATTGCTATCTTTAGCACCATATATTCTAGATTTAATCAAAAATAACTTTATATGTCCTATTTGATGTTTTTGAAGAATAAATAAGAAAATTAAAAAAAATATAATTAAAAAAAATAAAAATAAAAAGCTTTTGAAAGTCTCCTTTTTTTCTTTTATACTGCTTTCTAGAATTTCGGCTCCTTCAATTATTTCCTTTATATTTTTATTTTCTTTTTTTATATCTAATCTCTTATTTTTTTTTGTTATTATTTGAAAGGCCTCAGGGATTAAACTTTTATCAATAAAATCTATATCTAATCTTTTATTTATTTTTTCTAAAATGTATTGTTTTTCTATTTTTTTTACTGATACGATACTTTCATTAATACTTAATTTAGAAAAAATTAAGTCTTTGTTTTCTTCAAAAGATTCCTCAGTCTTAGGAACAAGCAAAGTGTAGGCTGGCTTGTTTTCAGCAAATAATATGTTATTTAGATGCGGTATATTTATTATAAATATTATAGAAAAGAAAAAGTTTAAAAAATAGTGACTTATATAATCTACCCTATCAGCAGGAAAAACTTTTATTAAAATATGTCTCATAGTTTCACTAAATTGAGGTTTTGTATTTTATAACTTTCATTAAACTCTAATAAACTATTATTTAGTACAGAGCTAAAAGTAACTACCGTAGTTCCAATTTTTTTTAAAGCTAATAATAAATAAGAAATTTTTTTTTGTGTATCTGAGTCTATATTAGTAAAAAAATTATCTAATATTAATATTCTTGGCCTAGTAATTATTGCTCTAGCAAACTTTACTAATTTTTTTTCATAATTACTTAAACTTAAGATTTCCTTTTCTAGGATTTTTTCAATATTCAACCATGAAGCAAGTTCCTTCAAAGCTATTTCTATTTCATCCTTTTTTTTGTTAACAGTAATTAAAGGCAAAGTAATATTATCTTCTACTCCTAATTTATTAATGAAGTCATCGGTTTCGTTAACCGAGCTTATCTCCCCATGTAGGCTAGCAATTTCATCTCTGTCTAGCTTATTAATATTTTTTCCTAATATAAATAGGTTCCCGGTATATGCTTTTTCCTGCAAACTAATTATTTTAAATAATTTAGTTTTACCAGAAGCTGGAGTTCCAGTAATTGAGACCAGGCTTCCTGAAGGAATGAATATATTAATCTTACTGACTAATACCTCATTATTTTTAAGGTTTATAGATAGATTTTCTAGTCTTATCAATTTATTTACCCTTTAGAAGTTATTTGTTATATTTTAGTTCAAAATAATAAAGAAGTAATTAATAAAAAATTATGATAATTGAATGTCCAAAATGTAAGTCAACTTTTAATATTTCTAATGAAATGGAAATGAGTAATTTTTCTAATTTTAAATGCAGCATCTGCATGCATACTTGGAAAATCAATAAAAGCGACTATAAAGCTAAGTTAGATACAAAAAAAAAGCTAGCAAATGGCTATTTTAATGTAGTTATACTTAATTTAGTAATATTAATTCTAGTAATTATTGCTCTTATTTATTTTAAAGAAAAACTTATATACACAACTAGGTTTTGGACAGAATTCTATAATTTTTTTTCTAATTTAATACCAATCAAGTAAATTTTTGATATATTTTTTATCTTTTGCACTTCTATCTTGCTCATTATACCTACCATACAACTCCTTGGCAATTTTTTGAGCCTCTTGCACTTTGATAATTTCTGGTATTTCTACCTCTCCTCCTGATACAGTTCCCTGATACTCTGGAGCATTAATAGGGTCAGTATAATCTTTTTGACTGCTTTTTTCGCTATCATTTCTATCTCTACTTGGTGTATTTTCAGCCATATCTTTATTATATCTCATTTTATTCATAGCCCTTTGAAGCATTTCTGCTGCTCTTCCCTGTGCATTTGAAGCTTGATCTGGTCTCCCGTTTTCTAATTCTCGCGAAGCTTGCCTCATTGCCCTGTCTGCCCTTCCTAGTTCCTGTGGAATTTCATTTTCTGACTCACCTATATCTCTCATAATATTCCCAAGAGTATTTCTTAAGTTTTCCTGTTTTTCTTTTGAAGTTTTTCCTCCACTTCCCTCGGAACTTTGCTTAAACTTACCTCTATTTGCAGCTTCGTTAAAAGATTCTTCCATAATCATTTCTTGCTCGTTGAGTAGCTCTGATAATTTATTTATAAAATCTCTCTTATTTTGTTCTTTCAAAAGTTCATCTCTATCTAATCTATTAGGGTTTTTTAAAGACTCAGATAGCTGTTTTAACTCTTGTATCTTTTGATCAAGATTTTCTTTGCTTCCTGTCTTCAGCAAATCTTCTAGTGCATTAGTTGCTTTTTCTATCTTGTTTTGAATATTTTTATTATTTTCATTATTTACCATAGAGTTTTCACCTTCTTCATTATTTAAATCTAGTAAGCTCTCTAACGATTCTTTGTATTTCTCTACATTAGTACTTATCTTGTCTGTTTCTCTTTGGTTAATACTATCAAATAAATTTTGCTCAATTTGTTCAAGACGATTTTTTGCAGATACTGTTGCTCCTTCCTCTATAGAAAGAGCTAAATCCCATAGGTGTTTGTAAAAAGAATTATTATACAATAAGGGTAATGATTTTATTCTATTAAAGTCTAATACTACTAATTGGTATCTTTTATTTATAAAGTTATTATTTAAAAGTTCTTTTTTTTCTGTAATTACTTTATCAATATTTTTTTTTGCCTCTTCTAAAGATATTTTTTTCTTTGCTAAGTCAGATCTATTTTTATAAATCAACTTCGCACTGCGCGATAAAAATTTTTTTTCAGGCAATATTAAATCTGTTTCAACTACTCCTTCTTGATTTAAATCGTCATACACTATGATTTTTATCTTTGAATTATGCCCTGCCCACAAATGACTTGATAAATTTTCATAAAAAAAACTCTTAACTTCTCCTATTGGTTTTCTATTTGGAACTTTTAGCTCATAAAGTAAATACTTATCTAAAAAGTGTTTATACTCTGAAGGCTTAGAAAAAATAACATTTGCGCTTTTTACTCTGTAATCATCTTTTGCAACTGATGAAAACTTTATACTTACTCCATTTACTGTTTCAGGTTTTGAAATAAAACTAACCATAGGAGCTTCATCATTTATGACATCTAAATCGAAACTGGAAACTATTTGTTCAGATACTACTAATTTTACATTATGTTTATATTTTATTTTAAATCTCATATTAAGGTTATTACTTCTACCGTCTTTTGTATATTCATGCTTATCATCTATAACAACTTTTATATTTTCATCAACCGATCCTGCAGTTTGTATTAATAGTTCACTTGCAAAAGGAACTCTTACAACAGGTTTGTCTTTAAATGATTCTATGTCTATATTCATCTGAGACAAACCTGTATAACTTGGAGGTTCTACCCATGCCAAAATATTAAAACTTTTTATATTAAGTGGCTTCTCATGAAAAGTTACTTGAAACATTTTAAAAATATTTTTTTCAATAACTTTATTATTATATCCCCAGAATAGAGAAATTGAAAAAAGTAATAAAAATAACAATCTTGTTTTTAATGGATCTACAGAGTTAAACTCTATTTTAGGAAGAAAATAATTTATATCTTTAATTCGATTTTTAGATTGCTCTATATGTGATTTCCACAATAACTTATTATAATAAGTTTTTGTTGGCTTATCACTAACTGCGATCATTGGATTGATATTCTTAAAGTTCTTTTCTTCTACCCAATTTATTGAATACTTGAAAGAAATAAACTTGTAGTTTTTTATATGTATGTTTAAAAAAAAAAATATACTTATCAATAAAAAAGCTAAAACTAGCACATGGTAATACCCTGAAAATAAGTTCCAAAACCCAAAAATACTAGCAGATATGAAGAATAAAAATAATAAAAAGATAAAGTAATAAAATTTAAAATTTTTTTTTAAATTTAAGAGAATTTGAATAAATAATATTTTTAAATAGTTTATTGTCATTTTTCACTTTAACCAGTAAGGAACTTTTTCTAACTTTAAAAAATCATCTACCCTCATTTTTTTTCTTACCTCTGAGAAATGTTTTTTACTTACTAAAACTTCAGAAATAAGACCTCTACTATTATAAGTTGAAGACATTGCAGATCCATAGGCTCCAGCCTTTTCTACAAACAAGTAATCCCCTCTATCTATATTTTGACTAAGTTTTGCGTTCTCCATTATTACGTCTGCTGTTTCACAAATAGGGCCAACTATGTCAAAACAATCTTCTTTATTTTTATTAGCATCTAACTTTAACTGTTTAACTGCATGTTTAGCATCGTAAAGGGCTGGTCTTAAAAAGTCATTCATACCAGCGTCAACAATAATAAATTTTTTTTCATCATTATGTTTTTTATATAGTATCTTAGTAACTAAAATACCAGCATTTGCTACTATAAACCTTCCTGGCTCTATAATAATTTTCTTTTTTGTTCTTGCTGAAATATCCTTTACTAATTTAGTATATTCAGTACGGATGTCTTTAACTTTCTTTAACGAATAATTAACTCCTAATCCTCCTCCTATGTCTATATTTTTAATTTTTATTTTATATTTTTCTAGTTTTTTACAAAACTGCTCAATTTTTTTAAAAGAATTTTTAAAAGGATTGATTTTTAATATCTGTGAGCCGATATGCATATCTACTCCAACTATATTTAAATAAGAACATTGCTTAGCCGCTAAATAAATCTCTATGGCCTCTTCGGGCGATATACCAAATTTATCAGTTTTTTTTCCTGTAGAGATTTTAGGATGCCCTCCTGCAACTACATCAGGGTTAATTCTTATAGCAATATTTGCTTTAATTTTCTTTTCTCGCGCTATCTCTTCAATTGTTAAAAACTCTTGATATGATTCAATATTAAATTGTAAGATCCTGTGTTCTATTGCTTTAGAAATTTCTAATACTGTTTTACCAACTCCAGAAAATACTATTTTATTCGGTGCAATACCAGCCTTTATAGCTCTTAACATTTCTCCATAAGAAACGACATCTGCTCCAGCACCTCTTTTCGCTAATAATCTTAAAATAGCCTGATTTGAGTTGGCTTTGACTGCATAGGCTATTAAAATATCACAGCCTTTAAATTTTTTAGATAAAAAATTAAAGTTATCTAATATTTGATTGCTGGAATATAGGTAAAAAGGAGTAGAAATTTTTTTACAAATCTCTTCTACAGAAACTTCTTCACAAAATAAATTTTTTCTTTTGTATATAAAATTCTTCATATTTAAAACTTGTAAATCCTTTCATTATCAATTTTTGCTGGCTCTACATGAGAATCAGAGTTAAAGGTAGGTATATCTCCTTTTTTTCCACAGGCAAAGAGCATTAAAAAGATAGTGAACGAAAATACTATTTTAACCATTTTTCTTTTGCTAATATCATTTCTCTTTTCACATTTACCGGGCTAGTGCCTCCCTCACTAATTTTATTTCTTATTGTTTTATCAATATCAAGTGCATTATAAATACTATTTGAAATTTTAGGATTAAACTTTTTAAGGTCTGCTAGGCTAAGTTTTTCTAAAGGTAAATTTTTTAATTCTGCAAACTTAACTATATTTCCTGTTAACTTGTGAGCATCTCTAAAAGGTATATTAAGTTCTCTAACAAACCAATCCGCCATATCAGTAGCATTTAGGAATCCAAAAGAACACATTAGCCTCATATTTTTAGGGATAAACTTTATACTGTCTATCATACCTATCATTGCTAATAAACAAATTTTAGTAGTCTTAATGCTATCAAATAAAGGTTCTTTATCCTCTTGCATATCCTTAGAGTAAGCTAAAGGAAGGCCTTTCATAACATTAAACAAAGAGACATAATTACCAATTATTCTTCCACTTTTACCTCTAATTAATTCTGCTGCATCCGGATTCTTTTTTTGAGGCATGATTGACGACCCGGTAGAATATTTATCAGAAAGAGTTATAAAATTAAATCCACTAGAACTCCATAAAATTATTTCTTCTGAAAGTCTGCTTAAGTGTATAAAAATCAAGGAACATAAATTTAATATATCTAGAATAAAGTCTCTATCTGACACTGCATCCAAAGAGTTTCTCATAATTCCTTGAAAACCTAGTTTATTAGCTGTTTCTTGCCTATTAATATTAAATGTTGTCCCAGCTAGCGCAGCACTACCTAATGGAGAAAAATTATGCCTGCTCAAACTAAGATAGTTTTCCCTATCTCTTCCAAACATGTTTACATATGCTAAAAGATGATGGGACAATAAAATAGGTTGTGCTGGCTGCAAATGGGTAAAACCAGGCATAATATCATTAATATGCTTTTCTGCCTGTTTTAACAAAGATGCTTGTAATTTTTTTAGCAAAGAATCTACTTTTATGCATTCTTCTCTTGCCCATATTCTAGTTGCAGTTGAAACCTGATCATTTCTTGATCTAGCAGTGTGCAGTTTTTTTCCTACAGGGCCAATTATTTCAATTAACCTAGTTTCTATGTGAGTATGAATATCTTCTAACTCACTTTTAAAAGTCATTTTATCATTCTTAATTTCATCCTTTATCTTTAAAAGGCCTTTTTGAATTTTCTCAAAATCATTTTTTTTAATAATATTTTGATTGGTAAGCATGCCTGCATGGCAAATAGAGGCTTCAATATCCGCTTTATAAAGTTCTTTATCAAATTTAATAGATGCATTTAAGTCTGACATATGATCAGCAGGCATTTCGGCAAACCTTCCTGACCAAAGATTCTTTTTTCTTTTATTTGTATATTTTTTCATTTAGTCTCTTTGTATAAGGAATTTAATGCTCAATATTTTTAACAGATTAATTATTTTTTTATTTTACTCTATTATAATTTTAAAATCACCTATAGTTTGGTCAAGTGATTTAGAAAAAATTAAAAAAATAGATTCTGTTATTTCTCTTAATAAAATAATACTTTTAGATTATTATAAAAATCCTGTTGATTTTATTGACAAAGAAACAGATTTTTATATTTTAAATTTTTGGGCTTCTTGGTGTGCTCCTTGTATTAAAGAAATGAAAAGCTTAGATAATCTTAAAAAAAATACTAATAATATAAAAATTATAGCTATTAGCCAGGACGCGGATATAAATGATGCAGTTAATTTCTTTAAAAAGAATAATTATAAATACTTAGAAAATTATTATGATTATGATAAAGCTATTTCAAAAAACTTCTCACTCAGAGGCCTGCCTACAACATTTATATTTAACAAGAAGCTTAAGGCATTTGCTAAAGTTGAAGGAATTATTGAATGGGAATCAAAAAAATTTATAAATTGGTTAAAAAAAACTAAATAAAATTTTCTATTTTTCCAAAACTGATATTGTTTTTTTTAAAGTTCTCAATTGTTTTTTCCACAGAATCCCCTATGTCTACAGGAAGTGTTGCGTCTTTTAAAACGTAGGTACTGTAACCCAATTTTGCACTATCTATTGCTGTATATTGAACACAAAAATCTAAAGCCAATCCAGTAACAAAAACTCTCCTAATCTTTAAAGATTTTAATATACCATCTAGGCCAGTGGAAGTAACTCTATCATTTTCAAAAAACCCAGAGTAAGAGTCAATATTTTTTCTATACCCTTTTCTAATTATAAAGCTAGCTTTATTAGTGATTAAGTTTTTATGAAATTCTGCTCCTTTAGTTCCTATGATACAGTGAGGCGGCCATATAACCTGATCTCCATAATACATTTTCTTTGTGGAAAATATTTCTTTATCAGGATTGTTTGAAGAAAATGAAGTATGATCTTTAGGATGCCAATCTTGAGTTAAAACTATATATTGAAAATTAGTTTGAGCTTTATTTATTACATCAATAATTTTATCTCCATTTTTAACTGGCAATGATCCTCCAGGACAAAAATCATTTTGAACATCAACAATAATTAAAACATCCTCGCTATTTCTATATAACTTTTTATTTCTTTTTCTAGAAGCATCATCATGACTAAATACTGTATTATTTTTATTAACAATGACGCAACCTGCAAATAAGTTCAGTAAAAAATTTCTTCTATTCAACATATTTTTAGTTCCACTCTTTATGTTTCATATTTATTATATTTAATAAGGCCCTGTAAGAGTTGCAATTAAAAAAGTTATTATTTTCTGATATTATTTTTTTTGTGGATTTAAATAAAACTCCAAATCTTGCCTCTTTCAGCATGTTTAAGTCATTGTAACTATCGCCTATAGCAATAGTTTTATTACTTAGTTTTTTCATAAAATTAATAGTTTTTCTTTTATGATCAGTGGTGCATCTTTCCATGCCTGAAATCATTCCTCTTTTAACAATTAAATGATGGCATATGACAGTAGGAAATTTAAGTTTTTTAAAAATAGGTTGAGATAAATTAAAAAAAGTGTCTGATAAAATAATAACTTGATGGTCTTTTCTAATTGTGGATAAAAAGTTTAAAGCTCCTTTAAAAGGGTTTATACTTTTAGCTGTTTCAAATAATAAGTTAGCTTTTATTTTTTTTTTATTTAAAACTTTTATTCTATGATTCATTAAATCTTGATAATTTGGAATATCTCTAGTGGTTAATTCTAATTCTTTAATTTGAGTTTTTTTTGCTAAACTCAGCCAAATTTCTGGAACCAAAACTCCTTCTAAATCAATTCCTATAAAAAGCAAAATAACCTCTTAAATTAACTTAATAATTTCTGGCAAAGTAGTGAATAAGTCGCCTACCAATCCGTAGTCAGCAATTTGAAAAATGGGAGCTTCTTCATCTTTGTTTATTGCTACAATTACCTTACTATCTTTCATGCCAGCCAGGTGCTGAATAGCACCAGAAATACCTATAGCTATATAGAGTTCTGGAGCGACTACTTTACCTGTCTGACCTACTTGATAATCGTTTGAAATAAATCCTGCATCAACTGCAGCCCTGCTTGCCCCTACCGCAGCACCAAGTTTGTCAGCAAGTGATTCTATGATTTGAAAGTTTTCTGCAGACCCTATACCTCTACCTCCAGAAATCACAATGCTGGCAGATGAAAGCTCAGGCCTTTCATTCTTAGACTCTTCCTTTGAAATAAATTTATTAAAATTAATTTTTTTTGGACCCTCTAACTGTATAAATTTTGATGTTCCATTATCTACAGTAAAAGGTTCAAATGCAGTAGATCTTATTGTAATTAGCTTCATACTTTCTTCAGACTTTACTGTGGCTATAGCATTACCTGCATAAATAGGCCTATCAAAAGTATTCTCATCATGAATGTTTATAACATCAGATATCATTTGTTTGTCTAAAATTGCAGCTAACCTAGGCATAAAATTTTTTGCGAATGTTCCTGAGGGTGCCAATAAAAAACTATAACTTTTAGATAAGGAACTCAGCACTTCTGTGATTTCTTCTGCTATAATGTTCTTCTGGTTAGAAGAAAAGTGATAAATGTTTCTTGCATCCGTTAATTTTTCAACTTCTTCCTTTGCTGTATCATCTAAAATTAAAACATCTATATCTTTATCTAATTTTTTAGCAGCCGAAATAGTAGCTAAACTTGGTCTATTGGGCTTTCCGTTTTCCAACTCTAATACTACTAAACAACTCATTAAATTAGACCTTCTTTATCTCTTAGGGTATTAATCAAATCTTCTGCAGTGGATAACATTGTTACATTTCCACCTCTTTCTGTAGGACTCATTACTTTTACCGTACGTAATCTTGGTTTAAAATCTACATTCAATTCATCGACGTTAATTTCTAAAATCTCTTTCTTTTTAGCTTTCATTATATTTGGTAATGAAGCGTACCTTGGTTCATTCAATCTTAAATCTGAAGTAATGACGATAGGAAGACTTGCCTCTAATTTTTCTAATCCTCCATCTACCTCTCTAGTAACTATGGCTTTTCCATCTTTTATTTCTACCTTCGAAGCAAAAGTAGCCTGGGGCCAGTTTAATATTGCTGCTAGCTTTTGTCCAGTTTGATTAAAATCATCATCGATAGCCTGCTTGCCTAACAGAGCAATATTTATTTCTTCTTTTTTACAAAGTTCTGCTAGAATTTTCGCAATTCCTAGTGGCTCAAGGTCAAGTTCAGTCGAGACGTGAATGCCTCTATCTCCTCCAATTGCTAAAGCCGCTCTAATTGTTTCCTTCGTCTCTGTACCTCCTATAGAAACAACTAATATTTCATCTATAATATCTTTTTCTTTTAATCGTACTGCCTCCTCAATGGCTATTTCATCAAAAGGATTTATAGACATTTTAACATTTTCTTTTTCAACGCCTGAGCAGTCTTCTTTGACTCTTATTTTTACGTTATAATCAATAACTCTCTTTACTGCTACTAAAGCTTTCATACAAACCAAAATTTAAGAATATCTAATAATTATATATGGATGTATTCATATATGTAAAGTTAAATAAATTTTCTAATTAAAGCTCAGGAACTTAAAAATCCAAAAATTAATACAATTAATAATATAGCTATAGCCTGAAATAAAACTCTCATTCTCATCAATTTTTGAGACCAATTTTTATTAAAATTATCTCCTCTTGCCATAGCTAGAACTCCAAGAGCAAGAACAATAAATACTGCTATTGAAAAAATTATTATTAAGTAATTTAAAAATATTTCCATGATTTTAAAAAAGTTATATACTAATATTATCAAAAATTTTATAAATGAACAATCTAACAGAATTAAGCGGTCCGATTAATCATTCTACTAAAAAAGTAGAAAATTTAATATTTTTTATACATGGCTGGGGCTCAGATGGGAATGACTTAATACAAATCTCTCACCTCTGGAAAAATGAAATACATAATGTTACTTTCTTAGCACCAAATGGGCCAGAAGCTTGCCCTCAAAATCCAAATGGCAAACAATGGTTTGATATACTATCAGAAAATACTGAGGAAATGTTTCAAGGTCTCTGTAATTCGTTCTCTTTATTAGACAAATATATAGATAAGCAATTAATTAATTTAAACTTGGGAAAAGAAGACTTCTTTCTAGTTGGGTTTAGCCAAGGCACAATGCTTTCACTTCATGCCTCCCTGAGAAGAAAATGCAAGGGTATAATAGGGTATTCTGGCGCCTATTTAGAAGGTCCTTTACCCAAGGATATTATTAAAAATGATATTTTACTGATACATGGTAAAATAGACACTATCGTTCCTTTAGCAAGAATGAAGCAGGCAGAAGAAAAATTTAAAAACCTTAGTAGTGGGTTAGAAACAAAAATATATGAACAGTTAGAACATTCTATTAATGACGAAGGATTAATGCTAGGCTGTAATTTTATAAAAAAAAGGCTTTGATGATTCAGTAATTGTTTTGTAACATTTACCTAAGATAAAATGTTGTCATGAAAGGAAATTTAAATAACAGTCCATGTCTAGTTCTTAATGCTGATTATCAGCCTTTAAGTTATTTTCCTCTTTCATTGTGGGGATGGCAAGAAACTATAAAAGCAGTTTTTTTAGATCGCGTTAATATAGTTGCAGAATATGACATATCTGTAAAATCCACCTCTTTTTCTATGAAGTTACCAAGTGTTATTTCTTTAAAAAAGTTTATTCCAATTAAAAAAAATATTCCTTTTACAAGGTTCAACTTATTTTTAAGAGATGAGTTCAGGTGTCAATACTGTAACGCTAAACACAAAGCTTCTGAGCTAACTTTTGATCATGTAATTTCAAGGTCTAAGGGAGGGCTATCTACTTGGGAGAATGTAGTATCTGCATGTTTTAAATGTAATAATAAGAAAGGAAGTCTCTCCTGTCATGATGCAAAAATGAGACTAATAA
>MDTE01152792.1_pt1 | contig 12653 bp, 10 predicted proteins | sample 811231 | NCBI WGS metagenome assembly MDTE01 (sample SAMN05326651, study PRJNA326480) | marine metagenome | isolation source: seawater | place: Indian Ocean: Red Sea | collected 2010
CTGGTGATAGCAAAATGATAATATCAAATGTTGATAAATTTAAAAAATATTTTAAATGGCAACCAAAACATAATGATATAAAAAAAATTTTAAAAACAGCAGTTGACTGGGAAAAAAAATTAAATAATGAAATTTAACTAAATTTTAATCAAAACTAAACTATAAAATTGGTATTAAGAATTTCATTGAATGGTACAAAAAATATTATTAAGTGTAAGTAGCTAGATTTTTTTTACACTATTATTTTTTACTATTTTTAATAGCTTAAGAGCATAAAAATATCTTTTAAAAAACTGGAATGGATTAAAAAGTATTCTTAAAAGCCATCCTAGAAAGTATTTATCTATAAAATCATTAATGGGAGCTTGATCATCGGTAAAGAAAGATATAGCTGCACCAGTGCATATTATTTTAACTCTAAATTTTAATTTTTTTTTCAAGTAGTATCCTAAAATTTCCTGAATACCTCCTCCTATGTTAAGAATGATAGTTTTTGGTTTATTTTTTTTAATAATTTTTAATAATTTTGGATCAATTATTTTTTTTGGATTATATTGCGGTGCGATATAGCTTTTAATCTTATTTTTATCAAAGCCTAAGGAAACTAAAAATTTAAAATTGTTAATAGATTTTTTTTTTGTGGGATCTACTAATAAGATGATATTTTTTTTTTCATTTTTTTTTAAATTTTTTAAAAAAATTTTCAAAAATTTGTATCCAGATAATTTATTTACATTAATATTTTTAAAAAATTTAATTAATAAAACAAAAAAACCACTGTCAAAAAAAACAAAATCAGCTTTTTTTAGAGAATTATGGTATATTCTATCTTCATTAATAGTTGATAAGCCAGGTCCAGAGGGAAAAACAAATAAACCATGGGTATTTTTTTTTAGAAATAAATTTAACTTATTATTTTCAACGTTTTGAAATACAATATTTTTAAATAATATTTTTCTAATCATTTATTGTCTTAAAAATAAATTATAATTTAACCTAGAATATTAGATTATATATAAACAAGTCTTATTCAATTGAATATATTTAATAATTTGTAATAAACTATTTTTGTTGAAGTAGAATAAAGTTATAAATACTTACAAATAAAAATATGATAAATCTAATTAAATTAAATGATAAATAAAAAATCTTTAAAAAAAATTTCTCTTTACGAACCTTATATTGGTATTATTGAAAAAAAATATGTTAATGAATGCTTAAACACAAATTGGATTTCATCAAAAGGAAAATATGTAAAACTATTCGAGGATAGTTTTAAAAATTATATTAAAATTAAACACGCTATATCAATTTGCAATGGGACTGCAGCTTTACATGTTGCTTTGCTCGCATTAGGAATTGGTCCTAGAGATGAAGTGATAACTCCAACATTTACTTATATAGCAACTGTTAATTCAATTAATTATGTAGGAGCAAAAATTAAATTTGTAGATTCTAAAATTTCAACATGGCAAGTGGATGAGAATGAAATAGAAAAAAGTATTAATTCTAAAACCAAAGCAATTTTAATACCTCATTTATATGGTCAATCTTGCGAAGTTTTAAAAATTAAAAAGATTTGTAAAAAATATAACCTTTTTTTAATAGAAGATTGTGCAGAAGCATTTGGCACATACTATAGAAAGACGCATGTTGGCACATTTGGAGATATTGCTACATTCAGTTTTTTTGGAAGCAAAACGATTACTACTGGTGAGGGAGGTATGGTAGTTACTAACAATTCTTCTTTAGCAAAAAAAGTTGAAGAACTTAAAATGGTTGGAAATGATAAAGACAAATATTATTGGCATAATATAATAGGATATAATTATCGAATGACTAATATTTGTGCAGCTATAGGTTACGGTCAATTAACTAGAGCAAAAAAAATTATTAAAAGAAAAAGAAATATATTTCAAACTTATAAAAAAAATTTAATGGGTTTGCCTCTTAAAATGCATGAGGAACAAAAAGATACGATTCATTCATTTTGGGTTGTAAGTATTTCTCTAAATAATTTTAAATTAAGAGATAAATTAAGAGAATATTTAAAATTCCATAATATTGAAACACGACCAACATTTTATCCAATTCATACTATGAAAATGTATAAAAAAAAAATTTACAATAATAAATTTTTAAATGCAGTAAAAATTGGTAGGAGTGGTATCATTTTACCGAGCGGACCTAAACTTTTAAATTCAGAGATAAATTTTGTTTGTAAAACAATTAGTAATTTTTTTTCAAACAATTAATGAGTATATTAAAAGTTAATTATTTACGTAATCCTATTGAGGATAAGCACATCAGCATGATCCAATACATTGATGATTTAATTAATTATCAAAAAAAGTATTCAGATCAACTTCAACTATCTGAATATACCCCATCATTCCGTAAATACTTAAATATATTGCCTTATAAATGGAAAATGAGATTTGCAAGATTTGTGAGTTATCCTCTTCAAATAAGAAAATTGCCTTTCTATGATATTACACACATAGGTGACCAGGGCTATAGTCACTTAGTAAATCATATAAAAAGTAAAGTGAAAATATTGACTGTAAATGACTTAATTCCATTAGTTTTTGAAAAGAAAAAATTAAAAGATCTTTACAACCCTTCAGGCAAAGGAACAGATAAAAATCTTAAATATCTTTTTAGATATTCAGCTAAACATTTTAAATACTTTGATAGAATAATTGCAATAAGTGAAAATACAAAAAAAGATATTCTAAAATTTTCAGATTGTGATGAAAGTAGAATTTCAGTCATTCATACAAATATTCCCCCGGCATACTTTAACGAAGATAAAATAAATAAAAATGAAATTTATGAAAAATATAAAATTCCTAAAGAACAAAAAAAAATTTTGATTTATGGAACTGGATTTTACAAAAATCACATTACCTCAATAAAAGTTCTTAAAAATTTAATTAAACAAAACATAGATGTTGTGATTGTATGGTTAGGTCACAAAGGTAACGCTCAAGAAATAAACGATAAAGAAATTATTGATAAAATAATACAACTACCGACAATGATACCAAGAGAAGAAATACCAAAAATATTTAAAAGTTGCGATTTGATATTATATCCATCTTTGTATGAAGGAATGGGTAATTTAACCTTAGAGGCCATGCGATGTGGTGTTCCGATAATTACAAGTAATACTTCAGCATTTCCTGAAATTGCAGGAGATGAAGAAATAATGTGCGATCCTTTAGATGACACTATGATAACTATGAAAGTTAAGAAATTATTTAATGATAAAGATTACTATGATAAAAAAATTAGAGATGGTCTGAACCGTTCAAAACTATTTAGTTATGAAAAGATGCATCAAAAAATAATTGAATTATATAAAAGTGAATATCTAAAAAAAACATAGAAAATAAATATTTTATATTCTCTGAGTTAATTGAGTTTGTAAATTATAATATTTTTAGATTTATATTACTATTCGTCTATCTTTTCAGCAACTAAAGCAATACTTAAATTTAACTTATTATCTGAAAAAAACAAAGAGTCTAGTCTTGTTGATATGATTGATAAAGGTGACAAAAGAATTTGTGGTATAAAAGAAAATTGTCTCCCAAGTGCAATTAAACAAGATGAAAAATAACCAGTTATATAATTACATTTAATTATTTTTAAATTATATTTTGACATAATTTTTTCTAATCTTTTATAAGAATATCCTCTCACAACATGACCTCCATCTTCTACAGGTGGAAATTTAATCAATTCATCTTTATGTAATTTTCTATGCAAATTATTTGGTGTAGTTAAATATAAAAGACCTCCATCATTTAATAGGTTTGAAATATCTTTGATTAATTTATCAGCGTCAATTATGTGCTCAATATTCTCAGTATTGATGATTGCATCAAATTTTGAATTTATTTCAACTTGGTCTAATTTTCTCGCATCAGCTTTAATAAAATTTATTTTTTTTGATAATCTTTTTTTATTTTTTTTAATATCTTCATCACTCCAACTTAATCCTAATACATAAGAAAAACCTTTTTTTAAACCTAGTTCTAAAGCAAACCCATTGCCACAACCAACATCTAATAGTTTAGATGTTTCATTTAGTACAACTAGATTTTGTTTGAGCCAATAAAATCTATCATACATAGCTGAATCACCATTATGTACTACATTGATTAATTTATATATTATTTTTGAAAACATAAGTAACAATATATATTTTACACGATAAAATCATCTTAAAATATCAAACTACAAAAGAATTTTTCTTTTTTTGTAAATAAAATAATTTAAGAAATTATAATTAAAAATATTATTTAAAATTAATATGACTATTCCTTTAAATAATAAAACAAAATATATTCTTTCTAGATTTACTCTAAATGTTTCAAAGTAGAATAATGAGACAAAAAACATCAAATTAATTAATAAGCCATATAAAGATATTTTTTTTAATTTATTTAATGAATATGCTAATAAAATATAGTTGTATCCAATTAAAAAAACCACTGTTTCAAGGGACACTAAATAAATCAAATTACTATTAAAATTAAATGAATAGTTGGTCCATATATTAAAAATATCTTCTCCAATTAAAAATATAATTATCAAAAAGATTATTAAAATAAGATATAAAGCTTTTTGTTGAAGTTTATAAAGTTTAATAATGTTAATAAAATTTTTCTTTTTATAGTAATTCGCAAACTCATATCTGATTACATTTTCAAAAACTGAAAAACCCCATATGACTAAAAATTTAAAAAGTGTATTTAGTGCTGTTATTAAAGCTACTATTTCTGCAGTAAAAAAATAGCCAATAAAGTAAATAAAACCTGATACATTAATGATTGCGGTCAAGTCATTAAAATAAAAATTTGTTGATTTTTTAAATATATCAAAAATTCTATTATAATTTGGCATATAAAAATTTAATGATAGTGATGAAATATATTTTTTTACATAAAATTTAGAAACTACATAACGTATTAGTTTTAAAAAAAATAAAATTATTGCTGCATAAAGTAAATATTCTGTAAAGAAACCAGCCAAAGGTATAATTAATTTTTCAAATATGGAAAATAAGCTAGTTATTATTTGTGTAGGATAGATCTTTCCTTTAAATTGTGAAATTGTTAATAAATTATTTGTAATAATGTCTGTAGAAAAAGATAAAAAAATAAAAAATAAAATCCAATTAAATTTATATATCTGAACGTCCTTAAATATTTTCAAATAATTTATAAAGTTCAAATTAATAATGAAATAAATTATTGAAAAAACAAATAGTGTTATAATTGTAAATAAAAGACTGATTGTATAAATTTCATTTTTGTTTTTTATTTTTGAAATAATTAATTCTTGTTTTGATGCCTCAGAAAAATTTAATTTCCAAAAACTTAAGAAACTTGGAATAGCTAATAAGTAGAACCAATATCCAGTTTTTTCAATTCCCCATGCATAAATCATCATGGGAAAGTAGAAGAGTTGTATCAAAAATAGGGAAAAAATATTTAGTAAATTTCCACTTATATTTTTTTTAACTCTAATTAAATCTTTTTTTTTAAAAAAATTATCCATAGGAATTTTTAATATAGTCATCAGTTCCTAGTTTTATAATAATACCTAGCAGTAGAAAGAAAATGAAATTAGATGGATATCCTTCAAAATATACCCATGATTTAAATCCAGCAATTATTTGAAATAAAATGAATGCATAAACACAGTAACAAAAATTTATCTCATTGTAAGTTGATATTTTTTTTTTAACAATTTTTATTTGTTTTAAATAATTTAAAAATAAGGATAAAAACACTATTAATCCAAAAAAACCAAGTTCAACTATAACTTTCCAGTACAAACCTTCATTAATCATATTAAGTTTGTTTCCTTCTAAATATCTTACACCAGATGTTGAGTTACCTAATCCACTTCCTAGAAAGTAATTTAAAATATTTTCACTAAAATTACTAAAAAAAGTGTTAGTTGTATATAATTGACCAAGTGAAATAATTTCTTTAATCATTGGTATATTATTGTAAATAAATACTAAAAATAAAAAGATTAAAATAATTTTAAGTAAAAAAAATTTTATATCTTTTAATTGATATTTTTGAAAAAAAAAGATTATCAAAAAAATAGAGATATAAACAATACTCCCTCGGTTCCCAGTAAGAAAAGCTGATATTAAAGTAAATATTATTAGTAATTTATAGAAATTTTTTTCTTTCTTTGTTTTACTCAAAAAATAACTTGTAAAACTTGTAATTAATACAATTAGACAATAGTTCAAATATTGAGCACTATAACTAAATGTAGATGGATTTCTAAAATAAGAAAAACTTCCATAATCAAATTTTGCAAAATTTTGTGTTGCTTTTGATGCAATTGAAAAATCTCCATAAAATAAGGTCATTGTTTGTTGAAATCCAAATAAATAATAAGAGATATATATTAAGCTACCTATGATAAATGGGAGAATTGCAAACTTACTAAAAATATTACAAAACTTTTTTAAATCATTATTATTTGAAATTAAATGATAACCGACAAGAATGAAAAAAAAGTAGAAAAACCATACTTTAAATCCAACTAAACGCCCTAAAATACCGATATTATTAAATGGATTAAGGAATTGGATTATCAATATAATTATGAAAAATATTATTATTTTTTTTAGATCTTGTGGAAAAAAATCTATCTTTTTTCTATCAATAATAAAAAAAATAAATAACGGTACAATAAAAATTATGTCATGGATTAGTGGAGACAAGACTGTGTACTGACTAATTTGAAGCTGTATATATCCAAGATAAGGGAGAAAAAATATTAATAAATAAAATAACTTTTTCCAATTTTTTCTGAAAAAAATTATATTAAAAAAAATTAAGAAATAATAATAACCCTGTCATTTAATTAGATTTATTTTTTATTATTCTTATTTAGCGTTAACTCATACTTTTTTGCATCACATAAAGTCTGAAACCAAAATGAATTCAAAAAATAAAAAATAAACCCTGCTCTTCCATGTAAAAAACCCAATAATATAATATATTTTATGAAAAAATATAAAAAACCTTTTATACCTATTGGAAATATTGAGAGAAAATTTCGAATAAATCTATTTCTTTGAGTTGAATCACCAAAAAAATTTGCTTTTAACAAATTTTTAGATTTAACTTGTTTTTTAACAGCCAAACTACTCCAATTGTTATGAGAATTTATCCAATCATATAAAGATTGATTATTTTTATCATTTAATACTCCTTTAATTTTTTTTGACCTTAATTTTGAAACAAAATGTTGATCATACAATTTATTTTCACACTGTGTATTTTTTGATGGAAATAATCTAAGATGCCAATTGCTAGCACCTCCAAAAACAAGTTTTGTATTCATAAAATAAACTTGTCTTTTAATTAAATAACTATGATTCGAATCATTTGTTTTGATTATAGTTTTTATGCTTTTAATTGCTTCACTGCTCAAAACCTCATCAGCATCCAAATGAAGTTGCCATTCATATATTTTGTCACATTTTTTTATTATAAAATTACGTTGATCTGAATAATTTTTAAATTTTCTTCTTATAACCCTGCAATTAAGTTTTTTAACTATTTTTATTGTTTTGTCTTTAGAATAAGAATCTACTATGATTATATCTTGGCTTATTTTTTTTGCTGATAAAATAGTTTCTTTAATATTTTTTTGAGAATTATATGTAAGTATAATTGCTACAATTTTTTTTTTCATTTTATTTGATAATTAATCAAATTTATTTTGAAAAAATTTTTTGTATTTGATCTTCAATATCTTCACTTTTATTATTAGTCGGCTGATTAGTGTCAATAATATTTATTTTTTCTGATGAGTAATTATTTTCAAAAACATTTGTTAAAACATTTGAGTCTTGGACTGTTTCATTAATTGAGTTTATTTTTTTTATAAGATTACTTCTTTGTTCTTGAAATTTATCCATTTCTTTTTTTATAATTTCAAACTTATTTTGTGTTTCATATAATTCGTTACTTATTCTCAAATTTTCTTTTTGATAAAATTCTATTTCTTCAGTTTGTTTATTCCTTTTATTATCTTTAATATATTTTCTGTTATCATTTTTTATATTTCGTTCATTTTGGTTTTCTTCTTTAAAAGTATCAAAATTATTGTTATTAAGATTATCAATTTTATATTTTAATTGATTGATTTGTTCATAGAGTTCCGAATTAAGTTTTATATTCTTATTAAGAATATCCTCTTGAATAGATATTCTTTTTTTTAATTGTTTTTGATCTGAGATAAAATTAAAAATTAAACTTGAAATTTTCATAATCAATTTTGATATTACAATAAAAAAAAATTTTAATATTTGTGTAGAATTGTTAAATATTATACCAATAAACTTATCAAACTGATTTTCCTCAAATATAAAATTATTTTCACTTTGACAGATTTTTAATCTGAATACTTCAATTTTTTTTTTCAATTTAATTGAATTATAATTATTCATACAACCTATGGTTTATTTATATGATTTGTCAGAATCTGTAAATAAAATCAAAGACTAATCGCCTTTATATTTAAAGATTACGTAAAAGGTTTTAAAAATTATGTATAAATCTAACCAAATTGACCAATTATTTAAATACCATAAATCTAGATCCATTCTTCTTTTCATTAACTCGTTTGCGGGTGTTCCTCCTCTTAATCCATTTACTTGTGCCCATCCAGTTAGTCCTGGATTGGATTTGTGTCTTTTTAAAAAATTTTTAAACATTGAAGAATAATGAATATCATGCTCTACCATATGAGGTCTAGGACCAACAATAGACATGTCCCCTTTTAAAACATTATAAAACTGAGGAAGCTCATCAATACTAAGTCTCCTTATAATTTTTCCTATTTTGAGTAGCCTATTGTCATCTTTTTTGACTTGAACAGTTTTATCAAACTTTTCTTTTTTTAACGATCTCAATTTATAAATTTTAAATCTTCTTCCATCCCATCCAGTTCTATCTTGGGTAAAAATTAATGGATAACCATCCTCAATATATATTAAAATTAATGAAATAATAATAACAGGAGAAAGAAAAATTAAAAAAATTAATGACAATATTTTATCAATCAAAATTTTCAAAAATAGATTAAAACCATAAAACTTAGAAATTTCATATTCTTCAAACTTATATTTATTATTTATCAAATTATTTGAATTTAGATTTTCTTGAGTATTTAAATTAATAATTAATATATCAACTGAAAATTTAAGAACGTTGATTAGAAAATTGTGTTTGTCTTCTTTATTATCATCTAGAATCCATACTTGACCAAGAGAGTGGTATTCTAAAATAGATCTAATATCTTCTTCTTGGTTAAAAACAGGGATCTTTATTTCATTTCTATACTTTTTCAATTCATTTTTATCTTTTGAATTAATTAGGCAACATTTATAAATATTAATCTTATCTTTTTTTTCATATAAAAATTTTTTTATATTATCAGGATTTCCAACTAACATAATATTTCTTTGTATTATATTGCTTTCGATTAAATAATTATAAAAAAAATAAAACATTCTATTTATTAAAAACAAATTTATAAAAATTAAAATTGAAACATAGATAAATGAATCAGAAAAATTTAATTTTTCATAAAATAAATTTATGATCACTAAAGAAAATAAATATGAAATTAATAAAGGAAAAAAATCGTATTTTAAAAAAGATAGAAAATTTATCTTATATTTTTTTTTTTGCCTCACTACTAAAGATATGCAAAAAAATATTATTGTTAATTGATAAGAAAATAAAAAATATTCTGAATTATTAAAAATGTCATATTTTAAGAGATCATAAATCGTATTCTGCTCTAATATCAAAAAAATGTATATAGAAAAAAAAATTAGAACTGGTTTTAAAATAATTGTTAGATTGATGAAAAAATTATCATCGTTTTGAAAAATTTTTTCGAATCTGAACATAAATTTAATTATTTTGTGTAATAAGATTTATAATCATAATTATAATAATTATAATAATAGCTATCTTTAGATGTATCTAAATCATTAATTATTATTCCATCAATTTTGACACCAACATTTTGGATTTTCTTCATTGAAGATAGAAAAGACACTAGTCTTGAGGTTTCGGATCTAATTAAGAATAAATTATAATCTGAAGCTTGTGTTAAAATTAATGTATCTGAGACAGGTTGGACAGGGGGTGAGTCAATTATAACATAATCATATTCTAGTTTTAAAATATCAAAAAATTTTTTAAGCTGGTCTTTGTTTACAATATCAGACATATCAAACCTTTTTGCGCCAGATGTAATTATATCTAGATTAGTTCCTGGAACCTTAAATATTGTTTGACGAAGCTTGGTTTCGCCAGAAATTATCTCTCCTAAACCCAAAATTTCTTTATCAAATTTGTAGAAGCTATTTAAGACTGATGGTCGTCTAATATCAGCTTCGGCAAATAAAACTTTATTACCCTTTTCCAACGATAATGCTAAGTTAAATGCAAAACTAGTTTTACCTTCAGATGGGTTACTCGATGTTATAAGAAAACTTTTATTTTTATCGAATTTTGATTCTATTGTAGCTCTTGATGATCTTATTGATTCAGAAAAATTTGACTCATTATCTTCTAAAAACATTTGCAATATGTGATAACCCTTTTTAATATTTGTCACTTTGGGCAATATTCCTATCTGTGGAATGTTTAAATGGTCAATTGCTTCTGGTGACTTAATTATGCTGGAATTGAGCTCTCGATAAATTATTAAAGAGTAAAAACCAACAAAAGATAAAATCAAACTTGCTAAAAAATTTTTATATGGTTTTGGTTTAAATGGACTGGTCGGCAAATTTGGCGTTTCAATAATTTTTAACTTTGAAACTTGTAAATTTTGTGCTTCGTTAGTCTCTTTTACCCTTTGAAGAAATGTTTCATACAGTTTTCTACTACTATCTACTTCTCTTGAAAACTTTAACATACCATATTCTTTTTGCTCAATAATTCTTAATTCTTCTTTTTGTTGTTCCAATTGGTTACTAGTTAATTCAATAAAATTATTTAAATTACTAAGTTCAAAAACTTTTTTTTCTATTACTTCATCTAATACTTGCTTCAAGTTTTTTTCTATACTCTCTGTTTTTTTTATCGATTGAATTACTTTAGGATGTTCCTCTGTATAAATAATAAGTAATGACTCTGTATTATTTTTATTAGCAGATAGTTCTTTTACTATGTTAGCTATTTCATCTCTTTCACTTAAATCATTTATTGCCAACAAAACGTCTGTATCACCATCTGCTGCTTTTATTGATATCAGATCATTTTCTTGGATTTGTTTTCTTTGTTGAGACTCAAGAATTATATTTGAAGTTGACTCAATTTCTTTTATTTTAAGTTTCTTAACATTGCCTGTATCAACTAAGTTATTATCCTCTTTATATTTAGCTAATTTTTTTTCTGCAATTTCCATTTGTACACTTAATTCTTTAAGCCTCTCAGTTATTTTAGAATTTGCATAATTTGTAATCTGAATTTTATTATCAATTTCATACCTTTGATAAGACTCTATAATGTTATTCAAAGCTAGTTGTGAAATTTTTGGACTACTAGAAATAAAAGATAGCTCTAAAACATCGCTTCTTGGTAAATTTTTAATTTTAAAATTGCTTCTTAAAATTGACTTTATAAAGTCTTTCTCAACACTTTGTTTTTTTGTAAATATTCTTTTGAGTGGATTAATTTTTATTGAATTATAAAGTGCTGTAAATTCAATTATTTTTTTTTTATCTTCAAAAATATATTCTAAAACTTCATCACTTTTTAGAATTGCTATTTGATTATTTACTCTATTTTGAATACTATCTAATGAATAAACCTCATCAATATTAACAATATTATTTTCTTCAGGTGGAATTACTAAAGTTGCTTTACTTATGTATTGTTTCTCTAAATTAAGTGAAATTATTAGGACGAGCAATGATATGAGTACAGTCGAAATAATTAAATTTTTAATATTTTTTTTGGCTATAATTAAAAAAAACCTAATATCGTCTAATGCAAAAAAATTTAATGTTTCGTTTAATTTATTTAACATTTTATAATACCAATTTTAAATATTTAACACAGCAGTGTCATTATGTTGAATAAATTATAGTAAACATTTTTTTTAAAATAAGGATAAATACAAATTTGTCTAAAAAGTAAGCTTTTTGAAACAGTTGAAAAACAATGTTTTTAAGATAAATGTTCATAAATAAACAATGAGAATATTATTAATTTTTTTAATTTTTTGTCTTATTTCAAACTGTACAATTAATAAAGATGTAAAAAGCAACACATCTGAACATTTAAATAAGACAAACGAGTCGAAATATTCAATTAACGACATTAATGTTAATCTAATCAAAATCAACAAATTAACTGAAACCCAACTTGAAAAATATAATAATTTTAATTTAAATACTTTAGAATACTCTGTAAAAAAAATTCCTGAGATTTATGATTATAACTATCAATATATTCTTGGTTCATCAGATAAAATAAATTTAAATTTAACAGATACTGATGATATAGATAATTCATATACGATTGATCCTTTGGGTAATATAGATTTACCGTTTGTTGGCAAGATCAATATTGATA
>MDTE01059446.1_pt1 | contig 12651 bp, 14 predicted proteins | sample 811231 | NCBI WGS metagenome assembly MDTE01 (sample SAMN05326651, study PRJNA326480) | marine metagenome | isolation source: seawater | place: Indian Ocean: Red Sea | collected 2010
CTTACGGTGGAGATTCAGCCGCAAGTAATTTATTCAGTTGCGATTTAACCTTTAACGACTATAAATCTGGTAAAGGCGAGCAATACGGAAACTATCAAGCCGAGAATGTCATTTTACAAGGAAGCGGTCGTTCTGATGCTGATAAGGTTCTGGATAATCAACAAATAACAGGAGATATGAAAATCGGTGAGGCGATTGAGCAACTTTACGGTTGGCTTTACAATTGGTTCTGTGAAGACATCCCTCGTAATCAAGATGATATGATAGGAAAATACTTGAGCACGAATGCGGGAGCGTGTCGCCACAGAGCGTATATCATGTTCTTGGCTTTAAACCGCTTAGGGCTTCCTTGTCGGATGGTGGGTTCAACTTGTCACGCTTGGTCAGAAGTGTGGAATCCAGATACAGGTTCTTGGGTTGAACTCGATTTAAACGGTTGTGAAGACCCTCGACCTGAAGACCAATGCCCACCTTGTATGGTTAAGAATCCCTTTTACAACAAGATGCGTGATGGAGAGTTAATTAGGTGCTGTCCTGAAGGATATAGGATGGATGGCGCAGAGTGCGTAGCCATAGATGGTAGTGGTGATAAGGTTGATACTATTGAATGTGAGAAGTGCATCCCTCGCGTTTGCCCTGATGGTTATGACTGTAATCGTATCTTAGACAAGTGTGTTCCAGACTGTGCTAAACTTTACGGTGCAGGTTGGCACTATCACGCGGAACGGGATGAGTGTGTCAATTGTGACAATGAAGGTTCTAACTTAGAGTGGAATGGAATGGAATGTGTCTGTAAGGACTGTCCTGATGACTATGAAATGGACGAGGAGGGAAACTGCGTTGATGAGAACGGTTTAATCTCAGGAGATGCACCTAAAGGATTCTATTTCGATAAGGACTTAAATCAATGCTATCCTAAACCTGATTGTGAAAAGAAAGAAGGCACAGTATTCAATCCAACCACAGGAGAATGCGAATGCCCTCCACTCACTTTACTTAAAGACGGTGAGCGCATCCAGATTTTAAGAAGATGGAACAGTCTAACAGGAAGGTGTGAAGAAGAAAGACAATGTGGGCCTGATGAGAAATTAGTCTATGACCCTGTATTGGGAGATTATGTCTGTAAGCCAATAGAAAGTGACCCTGATTCCACTTTACCTACTCCGATAACCGACCTACCTTCAGATATTCCTGATGAGGAAGAAGAAGAAGAAGAAGTCGAGGAAGAAGTCGAAGGAATTAAAATAGATGAAGATGCCAGAGGTGTCGCTAAAGAGCCTGGTCGAAGATATATCAAGGCGAGTGATGGTGCGATACAAATGGTAAAACCAACCGACCCTTCAGGCTGGATTTTAGTGGATAAGAAAGACTTGAGATTAAAGGGGCGCGATTCTAACAACAAGAGATACGAAGGCATTTGGGACTACGCTGACTTGTATGGGGTTTCCGCATGGTTAAACGAAGAATTAGATGAACAATTAGTTTCTTTCAAAGAAGCGGAACAAGGTCAAGGAAAGTATTACATGGCTTTCTCCGTTAAACCTGATAGTGAAAAGGCTCAAAAGCATTGGGACACCGTAAAGACAAGTATTGATTCGATTAAAAACGGAATTGGTAGGTCTAAAGATGGGGATAGTTGCACTTGGCAAGCCCTTGCTCCTGACTTTACGCCTCCGCAAGAATGGGGTCTGGATTTCCCTGATGGCGAAGTCTGGATATTGACGCAACAGGGATAATATGAGTAAAAATATGAGAACAATGGTTTTCGTAGCGATGATTTGTCTGGTAAGCGCATTGATGATTTTAGTCATGGCTATCACCTATACTCCCGAATAAAGGTTTAATATCAAAGACGAGCCTTCTTATAGTCTTACGGTGAAGTAGCAGTATGACTAAGCCCTGGTTAAAAGAGTGGAACAAATTCACACCGCAAGCCATCGAGGAGATTAAAAGTCATAATGACGACACTCATTTAGAGAAGGAATGGATGTCTTATGTTTATGAGAAAAACGGCAGATACTACATCGGTGAAGCGTCTTTAGGACAAGAATCTGCAATTTCCGTCATTCCTGCTGAAAAAGGTGTTAAAGATTTTGCCGCCAAAGGGCTTAAACCTGCTCAGAGAAAATGGACTATACACGGCCACCCGTTGAAAGACGGCAAAATTTACAATGGCCGACAGTATTTCTCATCTGTTGATTTGATAGATGAGTTCTTGGAAGTAAGAGATTCTTCTAAGAATGGCGGGCGCAAAAGGATAGTTCAATTTATTGTTTATCCCCACGAACAAAAAGAGAATGGTGAAAAGGTTATTCACAACAGAGTAAGAGTTTTAGAGTTCCCCAATTCTAAAACCATAGTTTCAGCCATGAAATCATCGAACCCTAAGATTGACCCCTACCAAATAACGAGGGAGAATGGTATGAATAAGGCTACTCAAAATGGGACGGCACTCAATGATATGGGTATTGATTGGTTCAAGTTCCAAGAGGCTTTAGGAAATATGGGTTATATGGGTATCGTGGATATAGAGGGGCGCGATAACGGCCATTATCATCCTTTGGCGGCAGAGTCGTATATGGACAGATTTACTCCTATGCAGAGATTCGCCCTTCTGCTCTTTGGTGTAGGCGCGAGTTTCTATGCGTATGCTGAATGGGATAAGCGAGCGTAAATATCCTTTACTACTGACTTTAATTTACGGAAGTCGGCATTGTGGAGAACTAAATCCCAATCTCCCTCGTAATCGTCTAAGGCGGTTTCTGAGATTTCGTTCCTATTAGCCCAATGGATTTCATAATCGTGAGGATAGGTATTCTTTATTCTTTCCTTGCGTGTTTCATCATCCACTTCTAATCTAATCAAGAACCAGCCGTCTTCCTTCAAAGCATCTAATTCATTGGGAAAACGAACATCATCACATACTAAGCATCCTTCTATTCCCGCATCCTCAAATTCTTGGGCTTTCTTATGGGCTTCAGCGATAAGCAAATCAATCCAAACAGACGGTCTAATGTCGCGGAACTGCTGTCCTATCTTCTGAAGCAAGGGTCGGTCTTTATGATTCTCAGGCATGAAAAAATAATCTTTTGCGACCTTTTTAACAGGCGTGGCTAATGATAATTGGTGAGAATAAGAGAAAATATTATCGTAAAAGGTGTCGGTTTGAGGTTGGTTCATTTCATGGTGCTGTTGGATAATATTGGTGAGGGTGGTTTTCCCTGCGGCCATCTTCCCCGATACGGCAATCTTCAACATAAACTAAGGGTAGGACATATTACTTTTAACGCTTTCGATTCGATGACTTAAAATAGTGGAGTCGAGTAGTAAAAATTGATATTATGGAGTATTTCAAGGTCTTTGACAATCTTATTACTCCTCGTTTAACCATGAGGGCGGAAGGTGACAACCCAACTTATGAAAACTGCTTCTTTGAACTGCCAGGTGCAGGGGCTAAAACCTTAGAAGGATATTACGATGATATGGATGGTGCAGACAATCCCTTTAGTGCTATAACTATCAAAGGAAAGAAAGGAACACAATGGAAATGGACGGGGAATGGGAATCTCAGACTGAACCATAACAAGATTAAGAAATCTGGTGCGGCCCAAGTCAAAGTAAAGTCAGGCTACGCCGTTAAACTTAGAATAACCGTAGGAGAGGAAGATTTCATCTTAGGAAAGCAAGATAACTCACCCATAGTTCAAGAGCAGAGCACTCACTCCACTAATTATGGAAAGGGTCTAACACGGCGTGAAAGATTTGTGCAAAGTGATTCAAACGAATGGGATAAAGTAATCGAGTGGCCTGTTGTGGGAGATGATGATTCGCCTGTTTTTGGAAAGGAACAAGTGGATGTGGTTTTAGTCGGAGATTCAGGCGATTATCTCAGTATGGATTTAGAAGGTCAATGGGATGGAATCGCTAAGTTCCGCTTAAAGTTAGGAAATGAAACCTATGCTAATGTCGGAGTGACTGACATTAACGGAAACTCCTACATCGAGGTGTTAGGCGTTTGTAAGATAACGGAAACCAGCGAAAGTGGCGGGCGAGTAAAGTTGCCCGATTACAGAGGCTATCCGATGTATCGAGATGAAACCGAGTCCATAGAAGGTGATGACGACCACCCTTACAGGATTGAAGTCAAAGACCGCGTGACAGGATTGATAACTGTTAAGAAGCAGTTTTACTCTCAGAGAAGCGAGGCTGATGCGGCTATCAACATGGCTAAGGCTTGGATAGACAAGGAATTGGCTAATGGTGATGATGGAAGCGGAAGCGGTGAAGGCGGAAGCGATGTTGGTGGAAGCGATGTTGGTGGAAGCGATGTTGGTGGAAGCGATGTTGATGGAAGCGGTCAAGGTGAAAGTGGAAGTGGAAGTCCTGATGTGACCACCGATTTAAGAGAATGCCCCCCTAATTCTTCACAAAATGATGTAGGTGAGTGTGAGTGTGATTCGGGTTATAAGTTAGACCCAGATAAGATGGAATGTGTTAAGAAAGAAGATAGTATGTCAGACTATATCGTTTTAGGGGGTCTGGCACTACTCGGTCTGGCACTACTTGGTTAAACAAAGCCTTCTTATAGTCCTTCGGCTAATTAAAACTGATACTATGAGCATAATGAGTTCCCCTTTCGATTTAAGTGCTGAGATTTTCACTCAGCAATACGCGGCTGTGGCAGGAGAAGAACCTTCTTCTGGTGATTCTTATGATACCGCGTGTGATGTGTTAAAGGCTTGGAGAAACTGTAATATCTCCACAAGTGCGGCAAAATCAAAGGTGCGCGAACTTGTGAGTGATGCAAGTGCGTGGAACGATACCGATTGGAACGACTTTTGGGATTTCGATTGTTCTCATATCCCCAACACCAGAACCAGAGATGCGGAAGCAAGTGCTTGGAGTGAATGGAGTGACTGTGCGCCCAATGTTTTAGGACAAGGGAAGCAAAGCAGACAGCGAACAATCGTTAAAACAAAGAGGAGAAATTGCATAACTGACCCTTTTCACGGTATAACGACAATAGAAACGAGAGATTGTGAATTATCAGATGATTCTGGAAATGGTGATTCTGAAAATGGAAACGGAAGCGGAAACGGAAGCGGAAACGGAAGCGGAAGCGGAAGTGGAAGCGGAAACGGAAGCCAAAACGGAAACGGAAGTTCAAGTGATGACAGTAATGAGGACGCTCCTGATAATCAAGTAGTTCCTGAAGATGAAACTTTAGGGGATTGGACTATCAACGAGGAAGAAGATGACCTTGAAGGTGATGAAGAAGGTGATGATTCGATAACGACAAGTGGCACACAGTATGTTGCTACTCCTGAAACCGAAACTTCTGAATTGACTCAAAAACTAATGGATAATTGGGTGTTAGTAGGAGTTGCACTTGTTGGCTTGGCTCTCTTAAGGTGAGTCTATGTGGCAAGGTGATTATCCCTTTTTAGGCTACCAAGTTTATAGTTTGGGAAATCAAGAAACAGGACAGTATGAAAGTGGCGGGAGCGTTATTTTACCGAACATCGTAGGTGGATGTGAAGATGGTTTTGAAATAGACCCTCAAACACAGACTTGTGTGGCTAAGAAATTCACTCCTCCGAGTGACAATGAGGGAACACAAGCCATGACTTTAGGATGCACAGATTCCGATGCTACTAATTTCAACCCTGAAGCCACAACCGATGATGGTTCTTGCGAGGGTTCAAGTAGTTCTGTTTCTTCTGCCGCCAGAGCCGAAGTTTTGAGTGACCCTTATGTGAGAGTGGCTATTGGATTAGGAGTGGTAGGTTTTCTTGTTAATATGGTTATCTTGAAAAAGGATTTATCGGCTGAATAAATAAGATAGGATGTAAATACTAAACGCTCCTATGACCATGACTAACAGTTTAGCATTCAAGCGGTTAAACAGTAAAGTCATAATATTTTCTTCTTCTTGTAAATAAGAGCGTGGTTTTTCACCAACCATACAACCACCTCTGGTGTTTTGCTATTTAGTTTTATTCAAATTGTGCGGCATATTCCTTTTTACCCATGCCAATCTTACGGTAGTATTTGCTGGTGTGCCAAAGATACGGTTTATTCTTGTATTCTTCCTTTAACTGATAGGTGAAGGGTTCAGACTCTTTATTCACCTCGATAAAAGGGCTACTCGCTATTCGGGTGGCTATTCTCATAGCGGTCAAATCAACTTTTCTCGTTTTTAGTGACTCGCGTATCTGGTCAGCCGAAAGAAATCTATTTTCTTTAGAAAGCACATACAGGATAGTCCAGAAATAACGGTCTTTTCTCACGGAGAAGGCACAGGTTTTACCACAGAACAGGTTGGATTCGGAATGACGGCCTTTTAGCGTGTTGAAATCCTTATTACAGTAAGCACATTGAACGGTGATTGTGGCTCTTTGAGTCTGTGCTCCACCCATACATTTCTTATTACAGTAAATGTTTTGATTCTCACCGATTTCTTTAATTCCCCGTTTGGTTAAATCAATTGGTTTTTGGCAAAAAGAGCAGGGGGCTTCCAATGGCTCAGACATACTCAATGATAGTGTCAATTGGGATTTATACTGTTTAATTGATTGATAAAGTCTATCATACCTATTGTGTCCTCTTGTCTAACACTTGGATTGCCATTTTTAGTGGTGCTAAACTCCGTTAATCGGCAAAATCTCCATTTTTCGCCAGAACCTCCTACTTTCCTGAAAGCATAAATAGTTTCCACATTCTTTTCCTCATACAATTTCAAATAAGTGTTATACTGCTGTCGCTCTCGTTCATTCAGATAGAATGGAAACACCTCGTTTTTACTTTTCACTTCCAACCTTACACCCATGAACAGGATTGGGTGACTGTCCAGACTCTTAAACATGAGGACATCCACACCTTCGCTGTGTGCTCCTCTTTGACCATACCAATTCTCCCCTAATTCAGAACAGAGAACTTTAATCAACTCTCGTTCATACCGTGTCCTGCGTCTATTGGACATACCTTCAATAGAACGGGATGATATTTAGTCTTACTTCAATGCCTCTTTTATGTATTTAGGCATAAGGGAAGCGATATTTCGGGTTTGATACCAATGTGAAAAATGAGCATCCACTAAATACACATGACCCCAATCATCCTTAGAACGCATAGCCCTTCCGTATTGTTGCATTATGGTTTGCACCGTTTTAGTCTGATACCATTTCTCACTCTTTTTCATCTTTAATTGCACCTTTGTATCACCTAAAGAAAGGAAAGGCAACTTACAAATAATGACGAATTTTATGTCTTTATTGTCATAGCCTTGATTCGCGTAAGTGGAAATAAGGATTCCATTTCCTTCTTCTCCCTTGAACTCGTCTAATACGCTTTCTCGTTCTTGCGGATTCTTAGTGTGTTGAACTAAACGGGCGGCGATTTCAGGATGATTATCGGAGAGTATATCCACTACTGCCGACTCTATCCCATCGGTGTAAGGTAAAATAAGTCCTTTGTGATTGGGATAATGGCTCGCTATTTCTGCTACCGCATCAGCCGTTTTCTTCAAATCTGAAAACTGAATGCCTTGAGCCTCTTTATTCCAAATCATCAAACCACCGTTTCTCTTAATCGCCAAAGGTCTTTTACTTACAGGGAAAGTGGATTCATTGACTCGCAAGAATACAGTTTCATCAGGATTTAAACCTAATTCTTCCATAAATATCTCGGCACTTACGATAGTTCCTGACATGAAGACTCGTTGCTTTCCTAATGAGAGGAAACAATCTTCGGCGTATTCGGCAACTGATAGGGGTTCAACTTTCAGTTGGTTTCTCACATCATCATCATCGAATTGATACACCCAACCTTCCCAATTAACTTGTAATTCTTTCATCATTAAAGTGGTGTGTTGAATAAAAGCCTTCGCATCACCCATTTCATCAGGCTTGTATTTTCTGTGTTTCAATCTGGTTTCCACTTCCTTTGCTATCGCCCTCAAGAAAAGTAGTATCTTAATGCAATCTGACCTGCGTGTTTCAGGAGTAGTATTCACTTTCATAGATTGAACACTTGGGAACGGATAATCATTCAAAACCTGCTCCATCTGCTTCGGAGTATAATTTTTACCGTGAATCAAACGCACTATCCTTTTCTTAGAAAGGGAAAATCCGCAAAACTTCTCTATGGTTTCAGGAACAGTATGTGCTTCATCAACTATGAGCAAAGGGCGAGTCGGCAATTGAGGCTTTCCAAAAAGTTTCATAGCCGTCAAGTAAGTAGTATTACCGATGAACCATCGGTTCTTCAAGCCTTCTGCGTAAGCCGAGTAATAAGAACACGGCGTGGAAAAATCTTGACCGTGTAGTATTCCCTCTAAATCTTCGGAACTTAAAGCGTGAGGACATTTGTAATCTTCTATCACTCGACAAGGTGCATTAGAAGCATTACAGCCCTGCAAGTCTAATTCAGCAAGTTCGGAATCCTCAAGAGCACAATCGTAATTGGCTTTACCCATAGCAGAGGCCATGAAAGGATGGTCATTGATATACTGTTTTTGTAAGCCCTTCAAAGGGGTGGAAATATAGCAATCCGTATCAAAAACCAATGGTAGCCAATAGGATAAAGCACTTTTTCCTGACCCTGTGGGACATTCCACTATAACATTCTTATACCCCATTTCCAATTTCTCGCTAATTAGCGGAAGCAAATGCTCTTGCTCGGCTCTCATTTCCGAATAAGGTGCGTCAGCCGATAGTAAATCCTCGTAATCCCCCTCGACAGGATTTTCCGAGAGGGGTTTAACCGTGATACTCTCATAACCGTGTGGTGTGATGACTGTCGCTAAACTGTGAGTGGTTAAAGGTTCGCCACCCCCTGAAGTCGCCGTGTGATTAACAGTATCTTTCTCGTAATCTTCCGCATAATCGGTTTCTGATTCTATTTCCACTTCACCTACTCGCTCCCCATCCACCAATAAAGTTAGTCGGTTCTTAGAGCAATACGAAATCAAGCGAGGTAAGAGAAGACTTCCCACACGGTATTTTCCTTTCCAAGATTCTCCTTTCCACCACAGTTTGAAAGTGGATTTAAGAGTGTCTTTGTGATTAAAGGTATTACCTGCAACTTCGATAAAATGCGCTGACACAACTTGAGTAGTGGCAAGTGGTATAAATGCAATTCGGTTATTTCTTATCTTTTACAGGAAATGCCTGAGAAACAGTTTTGGAAACCTTCTCCTTTTCCCATAACAAACCAAGTTTTTCAAGGTCGTGCTCGATATAGGTGTAGTAATCTATGCTGTCTTGTAATTCAGCAAAACCGTCTATATCACACAGGTCACATTTAACTTTCAGTTCGCTTTCAAACAGCCAACCCACGCCGTTGCACTTGACACAAACTATTCGCACCATACCCATAGTAAAGAATTAGAACTAATTAAAGGTGTCTTTTTGGAACTGCTGATGTGTCCAAGCCTTCTTATAGTCTTTCGGCTACATAAAGTGGAGTAATATGGGCATCATAACACCATTATTAGATGTAGTAGCAGGAGTGGCTATCTTAGCAGGTCGCTCCTCCCTTTTAGATACAGGTGTCTTTAAAACAGCAAACACCAATTTTACCATTAGACACATCCTCGCATTGGGGTTCATAGGTGTCGGGGTTTGGAATCTTTGGAAAATCGAAAGGGCGCAAGATAAACTCAAGAAATCATTAGGTGCAGAGATTTGGGCAGAAGCGGTGGATTGGTTTGACGAACAAGGTTCTGATAACGAAGGATTCCCTTACGGGATTTCTTACATGGCTGGCCCAGAACGAGGAGAAATAGAATGGTTTAGTGATGAGGAAGAAAGAGATATGGTTTTAGACACCTACATCGGTGAAATGGAAGGAGAGTTATACACTACTGACCCCGAAACAGGAATGGTCGTGCCGATGAATGCTGAATCCTTCGGTGCAGAACCCTTTGGAGTAAAGTGTAATGACCCTCACAATAAAGGATGTGGCAAGAGAGATTATGCTACTCGTTTATTCAATATTTGTCACGATTGCCAAGAAGAAATGAGGGCAGAATCCTTCGGTGCTGAACCGATGTTCGTGGAAAGCGACAGTTTAATGGTTGAACTTATGGGATTTGACGGAAGTTATCGAACTGATGGAGAAGTTAAAGTCGGTTATACTACCGCCGCCGAATTAGGTTTTGAACCAAAGGAACTCAAACCTGTTATGTGGGTCTGGGATGACATAGAAGGTTATGGGGCTTTTATGCCTACTGAGAAAATTCGTTTCATAGCCGAATATTTTGAATAAGTTTAACGAGTAAATATTTGGTGGAAGAAATGACAGAAGATAATTCTTACGATATAGATGAACTCACGGAAAGGGCTAAGGTTTTAGCGGAAGCCACAGGGCGAGAAGAATCTGATGTTCTTGCCGATTTATTAGACGATGGTATTCTCAATAACTCTCATTTAAACCCTGATAAGGATTTAGTCACGCAATTAAAAGAAGCGGCGGCTCTAATCACCACAGTCCAAGAAATAAACACCGACATTTCAAATAATAAAGTCCTGAACGGTGGCGAGAATGCTACCTCAGTAAAAGTGGAAACCACTTTAGAAGGAGATATTGTGGATAGGGCGATTGCTTCAGCACAGAAAAAGGCGGAAAATCTTAAAACTCTAATAGCCACCGTAATCCCCATTTTCCTTTTGATAACAGGAGGAAGTATGGAAGCCTTTGGAATAATAGACATCTTTTCAAATGAGGAGGACACTCCTGCTACTCAATGCAATTACGGAATTGATTGGGCTGATTGGACATGGGAATCCGATGAGTTAAATGTATTTGGTAATTTATGGACGGATTGTGATACGAGTTCCAGCGATTCTTTAGATAATATGGTGGTCATGGCTAATGCCTTTGATACAGAAATGCCCACACAAGAATGGGTTTTAGGAAACATAGATTTATTCAATTGGTATCAAGACACTAACTTTCACATTGAACTTGGCGATGCACCTGATAGAGAATTAGACATTTGGGTGGATTTATTCATACAGGATGAGTTCGACAACGGTGGAACGCCAATTGCTCAAATGCAACTAATGGGTGTGGAAAAACCTGTGGAAGTGGTTTGGGGTTGCATGGACTCTGAAGCCACCAACTACAACCCTGATGCTAATGAAGACGATGGCTCTTGTGAATATCCTGTGGAAGAACCTTGTGAAGTGGAAATCACTAATCACTATCGAGGCCATGTGGACGATGACGAGGAACAAGATGCAATTTTAGTTGCTTTTAGAGTTCATCCAACTAATTGCGAAGATGAAGATTTAAAGATTGATATGGAACTGTATCAAAACGGCTATGCGGCTAATTATACTCACCATGTTATCATAGAAGGAGAGGATGAATCCCAGATTGAATACATTTTCGATGGGGTAGCAGTAGGCAATTCATGGATTCCCAGAATTACTGCCTCGTTAGACGGAGAAGTTTTAGAACAGGTTAATTTTTGGGGTATAGATGTGGAAGACCAAGAGGAAGACATTTATGGATGCACCGACCCTGAAGCAGAAAACTTTGATGAAGAAGCCACCGAAGATGACGGCTCTTGTGAATACGATGAACCTGAGTCTTGTGAAGAAAGTCTTAACCACATTGATTCCACCCTTTATGTGTATGATGCAAATTCTATCGAGGTAGGAATAGAAATTGAACACACACTTGCAGGATGTGAAACCGACATTCAAGTTTCTATTTCCTTGTATCAAGATGGTTTATTTTACGATACTCTCTCTTACGACCAATCTTCGACTTACACGATTGGAAATTCAGTTGAGGATATTTCAATAGAAGACGATTTACTCTCCGATTTAGATAATGGCAATTGGGATGCCTTGATAAAAATCCGCGATGCACATACTTCAGAGGAATATTACACACAAATCCATACTAATGTTGTAAGCATTAACTCATAAGTATCTTCTTATAGTCTTACGGCTACCTATTAACGATTACTATGAGTGTTTTCTCCCCTGTTTTAGATATTGTTGCAGGAGTTTCTATCCTCATAGGAAAAAATGCGTTGTTGGACACACCTTTGCTAACCGTTAAAGGTCTATCTTTAACCTACCGTCAAGTAATCGGGTTAGGTTTTGCTGGCGTAGGATTAGGAAACCTCTGGACAATCAGGCAAGCCCAGAAAGAGGTGGCCGAAAATGCTTAAACTTTTCACTAAACACCCTCACTCTGTGGGAGAATCCTACTTCAAGCACATGAAAACTGCTTTCAAGTATTCTTTAATCTTAATAGGTCTATCCGCAATCGCCTTTATTCACGGCATATTCCCATTTCTTTTTGAAACCACAACCAGCAGTAAAATCAAACAAATGAGTGAGGAGATGGGTAAGAGCAGGTGGTCACGATGAAAATCATCCAACATATTCGGGAGAATCTTTTACCCTATTCAGTTTTAGGAGGTATCTTGGGTTGGGCGGCTTTGGAAGGTGCAAGAGAAGAAAAGGCGACTAACACTTATTCCGCAGACGCATACGATATGACGCTCCATGTTTGGTTATGTGGGCGTTGTCACCATGTCTTCGATGAAAAGGAAGAAGCGGATGGGTGTTGCTTAGATATGGTGGAGGAAAAGGAAGAATCAGTTGAGGCAGAATGGAATGCTAATGC
>MDTE01145699.1_pt1 | contig 12649 bp, 14 predicted proteins | sample 811231 | NCBI WGS metagenome assembly MDTE01 (sample SAMN05326651, study PRJNA326480) | marine metagenome | isolation source: seawater | place: Indian Ocean: Red Sea | collected 2010
GTAAAAGAAAGTATAGAATTGATTAATAAATATATTAAATAATGTTTTCTGTTTTAAGACCTATTTTATTTAACTTGAATCCAGAAGCGGCACACGATTTAGCTATAAAATCGCTCAAATTTAATTTCTTTCCAGGCAAAATGTTTGAGGTAGAGGACGAACAAATGTTAAATATTAATTTATTAGGAAAAAATTTTCCTAATCCCATTGGTCTTGCCGCTGGTTTTGATAAAAGTGCCGAAGCTTACAACTCATTGCTAAAATTAGGTTTTGGATTTGTGGAGATTGGCACAGTAACACCAGTTAAACAATATGGAAATCCTAAGCCAAGAATATTTAGACTTGAAGCTGATCAAGCACTAATAAATAGGCTGGGATTTAATAATGATGGTATGGAAAAAATAAAAGCTAGAATTAAGTCAAATAGCAAAAAAGGTATATTAGGAGTGAATATTGGACCAAATAAAGATACTAAAAGTCAAAAAAATGATTTTTGTTTAGGATTAAAAAATTTTTTTGATGTAGCAGATTATATTACCGTAAATATTTCTTCGCCAAACACAGAAGGCTTGAGAGATTTTCATGATCAAAAAAAACTTATTGATCTTATTACTGCACTCAATAAAGTAAAAAAAGATAATGGAACCAACATTCCTTTACTGCTAAAAGTTTCACCAGATATTAATGATAGTGATATTCCAGAAATAGCAGATATTGCAATAAAAAATAGTATTTCCGCAATAATACTTACCAATACAACAAACAATAATAGAGATAATTTAATAAGCGAATTAAAAAATGAAAAAGGAGGTCTTTCGGGAGAACCTTTAAATGAAATATCAACAAATATGATTAAGAAATTTTATAAAAAACTGAATAACAAAATACCCATCATTGGAGTTGGAGGAGTTAATTCGGGAAAATCAGCATACGAAAAAATTATTGCTGGTGCATCATTACTTCAACTTTATACTAGTTTTGTTTATAAAGGACCCTCTACTGCAAAAGATATAAAAAAAGAATTAATTCAAATTTTAAAAACCAACGGAATAAGCAATATAAAGGATGCTGTGGGTACGGGAGTATAACTAACCGATATTTTCAAGTAAAGGCAGGTACTCTAGTATAAAAAATCCTACAGTTTGTAATTGATTGGTTAAAATAGCTATTCCAGTTAATAACAAAATAATCCCACCTGCTTTTGTGATAGTTAAAATATATTTTTTAATTCTTTTTGAAAATAACAAAAATTTGTCAATTAAAACTCCAGAGATAATAAATGGAATAGCTAAACCCAAAGAGTAAAACAATAATAATATAATACCTTGATTAATATTTTCTTCTAATGAAGCCATCATTAGAATTGATCCAAGTATGGGGCCTATACATGGCGTCCAACCAAAACCAAAAGCTGCCCCAATAAGAAAGGGGAAAGTTAAGTTATCACTATATTTATTAGTAAAAAATCTTATATCTTTATTCACAAAGTTAAAATTAATAATCCCAATTAATTGAAGAGAAAAAAATATAATAATAATACCAGCTATCATTCTAAAAAAATTTGAATTAGATAAAAAAAATTTGCCTGCAAAAGAAGCTGTTGAACCTAAAATCATAAAAATAAAAGAAAAACCTAATGTAAAAAAAATAGTTTTAGTTACTATTAAATTTTTTTTTTTTTCATTTATTTTATTTAGTGATGTTCCTGAGATGTAAGAAATATAACCTGGTATAATAGGTAAAACACAAGGTGATAAAAAACTTATAAATCCAGCTAAAAAGGCTAAGGATAACGATACGGTCATTAATATAATGCTGGTTTATTCATCCTTTCAGATCTCCATCTGCTCACTTGTCTTCTTATAAAAGAAATGGTTATTCCAGCAACCAAGGCTAAAAATATTGAAGAAATTCCATAAACTACTGGATACTTGTCGGCTAATGTATAGATTGTATTTCCAAATTCACTTATTTCTAAAACCGTATCAGTTGGAATTTTAATAGCTGGAGTTCCGTTTCTAAAAAAAGTGTCGTAAGCCATTAAAAGTCCTACAGAAAGCATAAGTACAGCTAATAAAGTTTTTAACTCCGAACCTTGAAGTTTTTGTCCAATTTTTTGACCTGAATGTACTCCAGCTATAGAGCCAGTGATTAATATTAAGACAAGAATTAAATCAATCGTATTGTAAGCAAATGCGTGAGAAACAACCACAAATCCGGTTACAAATATTGTTACAAATAATGAAGTACCCGGAACTAATTTTGTTGGCATCCCAATTAAATATATCATTGCAGGAACCATTAAAAACGCTCCGCCTACACCCATAATCGCAGCAATAAAACCGACAATGATACCTAATATAATAGGTACTAAAGCGCTTTCATATACTTTAGAAGTTTTGAACCGCGTTCTAAATGGTAGACCGTGTATCCAATAGTGAGTATGTAATTTTTTTTTAATTGTTACTTTTTTTTTTATTCTATCAATTTCCATGAGACCATCTCTAAGCATAAAGCTTCCTACGATTGCAAGAACGTACATATAGGCAAGGGTGATAACTATATCTATCTTATCTATACTTTTAAAATATCCAAAAGTTAGCATACCGAAAGCAGTGCCAATTAAGCCACCACCAATTATCATCCAGCCCATCTTAAGATCCATAGTCTTCTTAAACCAGTGAGTTAGAGTTCCCGAAGTTGATGAAGCGAGAATATTATTAGCTTCATTTGCTACAGCGTAGGCTGGAGGTATACCCATAAAAATTAAAAAAGGAGTCATTAAAAATCCTCCACCAACCCCAAATAATCCTGATAAAAAACCAATTATATAACTTACAGAAAGTATCAAAATTACGTTTATTTGAACTTCGACTATTGGTAAGTAAATTTCCATTTAAAAATCTTTAAGTATACCTATTCCTGGAAGTAAAACTTGTCAATATGTTAATATATTAACTTGATTCCATTCCTTACTAGATTTATATACAAACAAGGAATTTTAATATGTCAAAAAGATGTGAGCTTACTGGAAAATCTCCCCTTAAGGGTCATAAAGTAAGTCATGCAAACAATAAGATGAAAAGAAAGTTTCTTCCAAATTTAAAAAGGGTAAATTTCAGAAGCGATGTGTTAAAAAGAAACATTAGATTAAATGTTAGTAATTCCGCATTAAGATCAGTTGATTACAAGGGCGGATTGGATTTTTATCTAAAAAGCGTTAAATCATTTAAATTATCTTCAAGGGCAAAAAAAATAAAAAATAAAATAATAGCAAAAGCTTAATTGTTAATGATTAAGATAGAAAATAGATTATTTTTTATTTTATCATTACTGATGGCTTTGATAGTTGTTTTATCCAACTATTTTGTTCAATTTCCAGTAAATTATTTTGGTTTAGAAAATATACTAACTTATGGTGCGTTTTCTTATCCAATTGCTTTTTTAATAACAGATTTAGCAAATAGGAGATATGGAAAAAATTCAGCTAAAAAGATTGTATATTTAGGTTTTGTTTTAGGAATATTTTTAACATTTTATTTTTCAACAAATTATTCAGATTTAATCTCTGTAAGAATTGCCATTGGGTCAGGCATTGCATTTATTGTTTCCCAACTTATAGATGTTCATGTATTCGATAAATTGAGGAAAAAAATTTGGTTTATAGCTCCATTAATTTCATCGCTGATCGGATCTACTGTAGATACTTTCTTATTTTTTTCAATTTCATTTTATGGAACAGGAATTAATTGGGTAACTTTATCATTTGGTGACTTATCTGTGAAAATATTTGTAGCATTAGTTATGTTGATACCTTTTAGACTTTTGATCAACAGCATCCAAGAAAATGCAGCTATTAAAAAAAAAATTAATGTATAGTTTTATTTTTATTTATTGAAAAAAGTTTAGTTAACTGATTAATCATCACATCACCAAGTTCCTGAACGTCAGCTATTTTTATTGCTTTTTTATAATATCTAGTTACATCATGTCCAATACCTACTGCAAAAATTTCTATATTTGAGTTTTCTTCTATCCACTTAACAGTTTGTTTTAAATGTTTTTCTAGATAGTCACCAGAATTTACAGACAAAGTTGAGTCATCAACTGGAGCTCCATCAGAAATTACCATTAATATTTTTCTTTCTTCTTTTCTTTTTACGATTCTTTTAAAAGCCCACAACAAAGCCTCACCATCAATATTTTCTTTCAATAAACCTTCTTTAAGCATTAAACCAAGATTTTTTTTCGATTGTCTCCATGGTTTGTCGGCAGACTTGTAAACGATATGTCTTAAATCATTTAACCTTCCAGGATTTTTTGGTTTATTTTCTAAATTCCATTTTTCTCTACTTTTTCCGCCTTTCCAATTTTTTGTTGTAAAACCCAAAATTTCTACTTTGACAGAGCATCTTTCTAAGGTTCTAGATAAAATATCAGCACAAATTGCTGCAACGGAAATTGGCCTCCCTCTCATCGAGCCAGAATTATCGATGAGCAAGGTAACAACTGTATCTTTAAATTCAATGTCTTTTTCCATTTTGTAGGAAAGGGAATGAAAAGGATCTATAATAATTCTAGATAATTTTGAAGCATCTAACGTGCCTTCCTCTAAATCAAATTCCCAAGATCTATTTTGTTTAGCCAAAAGCTGTCTTTGAAGCTTGTTGGCCAGTTTTGCAATCAAACTTTGTAAACTTGTGAGTTGCTGATCTAAGTTTTTTCTTAGTCTGGCAATTTCTTCGTCAACTTCTAAATCCTCTGCATTTTTTATTTCATCAAATTTATTAGTAAAAACTTTATATTTTTCTTTATAAATATTTTTTTGATTTTTATTTAGTAAACTTGGGTCTACATCAACTTCTTTTTCATCTAAATTTTGATTTTCATCTGAAGTTTCAGGGTCGGTTTCAATTGCATTTAAATCAGCATCATTATTTTGATTCTCTTCTTTTTGAGCCGATTCTCCTTTATCGTTCTCTTTTTCAGACTGAGAGGGGTCTTGTTCTTTTGTTTCTTTTTTTTCCTCCTTTTTTTCTTTATCATCAGAATCTTCAAATTCGAGATTTTTTATTAAATCTGTGATTAATTGGCTAAATTCCTTCTGATTATTAATGCTAACATTTAGTTCTTTTAATCTTTTCTTTAGATTTTTATCAAACAAAGTTTTCCAATAGCTTAATATTTTTCTTGTAGCTTGATTTTGTTTTATTTTAAAAAAATAGGTTCTTAGATACAACTCAAATGCTTCGGTAACAGGAACGTCAGACTCATTTTTAATTTCATCAATTTTTTTACCTTTAAATTTATTTTCGTAGCACTGTGTTATGTTATTTTTTACACCTTTTAGTTTGTCCGAGCCTATTTTTTCGTATCTAATTTTTTCAGCAATAGCATATAAGGCTTTACTGATTGTACCTTCAGGTTCGTTTTCAAGGTAAATTTTTTTGTCAGTATATTTTATTTTTAAAGCTTCAGAATCAGCATATGCTCTTAAGTTGGTAAAATCTTGTAACTTTTTTAGATTTATTATTTCAGGTAAATTTAAAGAATTTTCTTTAGGTGAAATACTGCTACCAAATTTGATATCTAAATCATAATTTCCAGAAATAGCTTTAACAGTTGATGAAACAGCAGATTTGAATCTTTCTTTTATAGCTTCACTTTCATCCATTTTATAAATTTATATTTTAATATTAATAGTAGATTCTGGCAAATCTTCCCCAAAACATCTTTGGTAGTATTCTGCAATTATATTTTTTTCTAAATCATCACATTTGTTTAAAAATGTTACTCTAAATGCATAACCTATATCTTTAAATATTTCTGAATTTTCAGCCCAATGCAAAACTGATCTAGGACTCATAACAGTAGATATATCACCGTTAATAAATCCTTTCCTTGTTAAGTCAGCTACTTTAATCATGTTTGAAACAACTTCTTTTCCTTCTTTGTTGTTAAAGCTATTAGATTTTGCCAGAACTATTTCTAGTTCTTTATCAAACTTAAGGTAATTTAAAGTTGTTATTATGCTCCATCTATCTAACTGTCCCTGGTTTATTTGTTGCGTTCCTTGATAGAGTCCCGTTGTATCCCCCAGTCCTATTGTATTTGCTGTTGCAAATAATCTAAAGAAAGGATTTTGTTTCAATACTTTATTTTGATCTAGCAAAGTAAAGCTTCCTTCTTTTTCGAGAATTTTTTGAATGACAAACATTACATCTGGTCTTCCTGCATCATATTCATCAAATACTAATGCAATTGGATTTTGTATAGACCAAGGAATAATACCTTCTTTAAATTCTGTTATTTGTTTGCCGTCTTTAATTACAATTGCATCTTTTCCAATTAAATCAATTCTACTTATATGACTGTCCAGGTTCACTCTGATGCATGGCCAATTTAACCTAGCAGCAACTTGTTCTATATGAGTTGATTTTCCTGTTCCATGATAACCCTGAATTAAAACTCGTTTGTTAAAGGCAAATCCAGAAATTATTGCTAAGGTTGTATCTCTATCAAATTTATAGTTGGTATCTACTTCAGGAACATATTCATTTTTTTTTGAAAAACCGTCTACTTTCATTTCTGTATCTAATCCAAAAATTTGATTAACAGAAATTTTAATGTCAGGAGTAAGTGTGCTTAAACTTGTCATTTTTTCTATTTTTTTGCCATTATCATTTTTAAATGACTGTATGCTAAAGTTACTTTTTTCAATTTATCCTCAAATTGTTTATTACCTGAATTTCTATCAGGGTGAAATTTTTTTACAAGAGTTTTAAACTTTTTTTGGATAGTTGACCAGTCTGCATTAAATTCTAATCCCATAATAATAAAGGCATCTTTATCTTTTTCACTTAATTTTCTTACTTTTAAGTTATTTACGAATTTTTCGTCCTGAAAAATATTAAATTTATCACTTAAGACATTATTCCAAAGAATACTAAAAAAATTGTCCGAGGAACTAAATTTTTGAGTTGGGCGGTGCCAAGTTAGATCTGACTTCAAAAAATTTTCTATTTCACTTTGAGACATTCCCTCAAAGTAATTCCAATTTTTGTTAAATAATTTTATATGCTCTTCGCATAACCACTTATATCGTTTACTATTATCCCTTTCGATAGGCGCTTTATATTCCCCATTATTTTTACAATTTTGCCATTCGCATATGTTTTCCATTGTTTCAGATTATTATATGCTTTAAGATTTTAGAAGTAAAAAATGGATTTAATTGACGAAATAAAAAAAAAAATTAGCGATAAAATTAACCCAGAGGACATAACTTTAATCGACAATTCGCATTTGCATAGCAAACATAAATCATTCGATCCAAAAAAAATTCATCTAAAAATTATAATTAAATCAAAAAAATTAAAAGAAATGAATAAAGTGATGGCGCATAAGGAAATTTTTTCAATTTTAAAATATGAAATGAAAACAAAAATTCATGCACTTGAGATAGAACTTCAATAATTTTATGAATAATAAGAATCTAAGTAGTTTTTGATTTCATTGCTTTTTAAAGCAGATTTTCCAGGTTTTGTTGTTTTTCCAATTTTATTTAGCAAGATTAGATTAATCTTCTCGCTTATATTTTTTTTGTCTTTATTCATAAAATAAATTATTTTTTTTATTTCATTTTTTTTAAAAGTCTTTTTTATATTCGATGGTAAATTTAAATCAAAATAATGTTTTTTTATCATTAATAACTCATTAGATGACAATTTATTTTTTTTGTTTGATAGTTCACTTGCTATCATCATGCCTAATAGAACAGCTTCACCGTGATTTAAATTTTTTGAAAAATTTTTTGCGCTTTCAAACCCATGAGCAAAAGTATGACCAAAGTTTAAAATCATTCTCAAATTTTTTTCTCTTTCATCTTTTTTAACAATTTTGGATTTAATTTTACAGCTTTTTACTATAGCTTCTTTTAAAAGAAAAGAATTTTGCATATTAACTATTTTTTTTCCATTTTTGCATAGCCAGATAAAAAATTTTTTGTCTAAAATTAAAGAGTGTTTAAGTATTTCTCCATAGCCAGAAATTATTTCTCTTTTTGGTAAACTTTTTAATACAGATACATCGCTTATTATGAAATCTGGTTGATAATAAGTACCAATTAAATTTTTTCCTTTATTAGAATTTATTCCGGTTTTGCCACCGATTGATGCATCAACTTGAGCTAATAAAGTAGTTGGAATATTTACAAATTTTAAACCTCTTTTAGTAAGATTTGATATGAATGATGATAAATCACCGAGAATACCACCTCCTAGTGCTATGACACAATCTGATCGGTTAAAATTGAAATTTAAAAGGTGCTCAATAATTTTGTTTGCAACTTTGAGATTTTTTATTCTTTCACTTGACGATATTTTGTAAACTTTTAAATGGTATTTTTTTAGTGATTTAATTAATTTTTTTAAAAAAAAACTTGGTAATTTATTGTCACTAATAATACATATTTTTTTTACGCCTGGTAAATTCTTTCTAATCAAGCTGCCTGCTTTATATAAAATATTTTCACCAAAATAAATTGGATAAGTCTTGCTTTTAGTTTTAACTATTAGTTTAGTGTTTTTCATAAAAATCTAAAACTTTCTCAGCTATATTTTCTTTATCAAGGTTGTCGCAGTTGATTTTATGGTTTGCAAGTTCATAAATATTTTTTCTTTCTGAGAATAATTTTTCAAGTATTTTCATATTATCGTTTTTATCATTGAGTAATGGCCTTTTTTTGTTTGATTTAGTTCTCTCGTTTAATGTATTTATGTCTATATCTAACCAAATAGATAATGCATTTTTTAAAATGTCATTTCTAATTGCTTCATTTAAAAACGCTCCTCCGCCTAAAGCGATAACGCAATTTCTTTTTTTAAGCGATTTTAATACTTCTTTTTCTTCTTCAATTCGAAAAAATTCCTCACCTTTTTTCTGAAAAATTTCTACTATTTTCATTGAATTTTTTTTTTCAATATTCGTATCTGTATCAATAAATTCCAAACCATGTTTTTTAGCCACAATTTCACCTATTGTAGATTTGCCAACACCCATCATTCCTACCAAAATAAGGTTTTTTTTCACATTTACCTGAAATTTTAAATTTGATTTTTCACAATTATGTCTTAATTTTCGAGTTTAAATATAATTTAGCAATTATGCAACTCGGATCTAGAATTAAACCAAATACATATAGAAACTTAATAATCAAAATTATCCTATCTGTTTTGATTTTCTTTTTAGCAATATTTTTGCTTAGTAAAATTGATTTTCCGGCACCCAAAAAACTTATCAAACAAGAAATTAGCAATGATAAGCTTATCACACTTAAATAAGTTAATAATTTTAATATTTTCTTTTGTAGTTGTTGTTCTAAATTCTTCTTTATCAGAGGAAGAGCCCGTCGATATTTGGAAAGAAAAAGAAAAACAAAATGATCAAAATGTGCAAATTGACGAAAAAAATAGCACAGGCATAGAAAGCCCTATTTTGTCAGAAGATAAAAATAAAATAGTTGTAGAAATAGATGAAAATGAATTAGGAGAAAATGATGAAACTGTTGTTGGTATTTTTGATCCAGAAGAAAATAACTTTAATTTAAATATGTGGTTAAAAACAGACGGAGAGGAGATTAAAAAGGTGATGAGCAGAATTAGTAAATTAAAATTGTCAGAACATTCAGAAAATTTGCTTTTTCAAGTTTTATTTACTAACGCCTATTCTCCAAAAAAAAATTTAAATGAAGAGGAATTTTTAAAAATAAAAATAGATTGGTTGATCAATAGAGAAAGAATAGAAGATTTAGAGATTTTACTAAAAACTAATCCTAAAGTTGGAGAAAATTCAAAAGTTATTAAGTTATTAATTAATGAATATCTTTCTTCAGCAAATATAAAATCTGCTTGTGAAAAAATAAATTTTATTGATCGCAGAGTACAAGATAATTATTTAGATAAATTCAAAATTTATTGTTTAATAAACGATGAAAGAAAAGAGGAGGCTAGTCTAGTTTTTGATTTATTAAAGGAGAGAGGTTTTAAAGATAAATTTTTTGAGGACAAGATCAATTTTTTATTTGGAATTTCAGAAAAAACAAATCAAAAAATTTTAGACGACAATCTATTAAATTTTTATTTTTCGCATATTACAGCTGAAAATTTTGAGTATGAACCGAACGAAAAAACAGATAAATATATTTGGAAATATCTTTCTTCTGCAAATTTAATTGAGGTTAATAATATCGAAAACGAAAATATAATTTTAACTTATGAAAAAGCTGCTGTAAATAATTCTTTTGACAAAGATGAAATTTTTAAAATTTATTTAAAAATGAATTTTAATTTTAATCAATTGCTAAATGCAGAAGAAATTTATAAAAATTTACCTAATTACAAGGCGAGAGCCTTAATTTATCAAAGCGTTATGCTTACTGATAACATAGAAAAAAAAATTAATTTAGCTTTATTGCTTAAAGATTTATTTATAAATGATAAACTTTTTAATATTTATGCTGGAGAACTATCAAATATCTTAAAATCAATTGATCCTAATGAAATACCCAAAGATTACACAGAGTTAGTAGAGCAAAATTTTGATGAAGAATTAAGTAAAAAAGTAAAATTTGATAATGGCATATTGCATAGATCGAAAGTTATTAGGCATTTTTTGGAGGATGACAAGAAATTAAATAGGACAGAAAAAGATTTTAAGTCAGTTTATAAAAAAATAAAAAGAAATAAAAAATATTTTATTTCTATAAAAGATATAATAGTTTTAGAATCTTTGGCTGCTGATGGAATTACTTTACCAGAGGATTTAGACTACAATGAATTGTCCTTACAACTAACAGTTCCACAAAACTTACAGGATTTAGTAAACCAAAAGCAAATCGGTTTAGTCATGCTAAAGATTGTGGAAATCATAGGAGAAGATAATATAACAGATCTAGATCCCGAGACTGTATATTTTTTAAGTAGAATTCTTAATGAGTTAAATTTAAAAAAAATAAGAAATAATATTTTAAGTGAAGCTTTACCTATTAGAGTTTAAATATTTTTCAGTATAAAAATTGCAATTACTTGACTATAATTGTCTTATATTCTATTCATATTTGTATGACTTTAAGACAAATTTTGACTGAACCAAATAAAATTCTTAGAGAAAAATCTCAACCAGTAGAAAAAGTTGATTCAGATTTGCAAAAACTCATGGATGATATGCTAGAAACAATGTATGCAGCTCCAGGAATTGGATTGGCAGCCATTCAAATAGGAATACCAAAACGTGTAATTGTAATGGATTTATCCAAAAAAGATGAACCAAAAAAACCGATGTATTTTGTAAATCCAGAAGTAATTAGAAAGTCAGACAATAACTCAACTTACGAAGAGGGATGTTTATCTGTACCAGGACAATTTGCTGAAATTGATAGACCTGATAAATGTCATATAAAATATTTAGATTATCATGGTAAACCAAAAGAAATTAAAGCAGATGGGATGCTTGCCACGTGCATCCAACATGAAATGGACCATTTGGAGGGTATACTTTTTATTGATTACCTATCCAAACTAAAAAAATCAATGATTATTAAAAAGCTTTCCAAACAAAAGAAAGCAATTGAAAGAATTGTAGTTTAAATTCACAAATAGATTAATGTCACTTAATGTAGTTTTTATGGGAACTTCTGAGTTTTCCGTACCAACACTAAATGCTCTTATCAAGAATAAGTATAAAGTTATAAAAGTTTATACTCAGCCTCCAAAAAAATCTAAACGAGGGCAAAAAGTTAACCCCTCTCCAATAGAAGAGTTTTGTAAAAAAAATAACATAAGTTTAAATAATCCGGCAAATCTTAATAATAAAGAAGAGTTAGAGACTTTTAAAAAACTGTCTCCCGATATAGTTGTGGTAGTTGCTTATGGACAAATAATTCCAAAATCTTTTTTAGATATAGTTAAATTTGGATTTGTTAATATCCATGCATCTTTACTTCCTAAATGGAGGGGAGCGGCACCAATCCAAAGAGCAATAATGCATGGAGATAAAAAAATTGGTGTAAGCATTATGAAGATTGAAGAAAAATTAGATAGAGGACCTATTTTGTCTTCAGAAGAATTAAAATTAGACCAGAATGCAACTCATGGTGAAATAGAAAAAAAACTTTCTATAATGGGGGCAAATTTATTAATTAAAAGTTTAAAAAATATAGAAGAAGGCAAATCAAAATTTGTAGATCAAATCCATTCCGAAGCTACATATGCAAAAAAAATAGATAAAAGTGAAACAAAAATTAATTGGAACTTAGATGCCCATAAAGTTCTAGCTCATATTCATGGTTTAAGTCCAAGTCCGGGAGCATGGTTTGAATATGAAAGTGAACGTTATAAAGTTTTAAAGGCAAAAATAATGACAACAAAAGGAAAATCAAGTTCTGTTCTTGATGAGAATTTGACTGTTGGTTGTAAGTCGGATTCAATTAAAATATTGGAACTACAACGCCAGGGAAAAAATAAACAAACTGCTAAAGAATTTTTGTTAGGTAAGAAAATTATTAAAGGTTCGGTTTTTAATTAATGCAAAGATATAAAATAAAAATAGAATATGAAGGAACACCATTTGTAGGGTGGCAATTTCAAAAAAA
>MDTE01046689.1_pt1 | contig 12648 bp, 4 predicted proteins | sample 811231 | NCBI WGS metagenome assembly MDTE01 (sample SAMN05326651, study PRJNA326480) | marine metagenome | isolation source: seawater | place: Indian Ocean: Red Sea | collected 2010
CGGGCAATCGGATCAACCAATGGTGCGCGATCCCCCCGTACAATCCTTTGAGTTTCCCTGATTTGATCGCCCCCATCAGAGCCTCTTTCTCATCTCCATCGAGCTCCCCGTTTCCATCGGCGTCATACTGCTTCTTAATGATTCCAGACTCGGTTGGCCCGGCGACTGCCCACTCATCCCCGTCAATCCAACCGCTCTTGTCCTTGTCATATTTGGCCAACAGTTCTTTGGGATGTCGCTCCCGTGAGCGACCTCTCCGTTCACCGGCTTTCGCCTGACGGGCTAGGCGCATCGTCTCCCGTTCAAGCGCGTCAAGCCGACCATCTTTATTGGCGTCAAACTCGGCAATCAATTGGCTTCGTCGGTCCTCGAATTCCCTCTGGCTCTCGCTCTGCGATAGAGCCAAGAACGAGACCATGAAGGTCATCGCCCCTCCGATCATCCAGTTTTTTCTAAAAGCACTCAATGGGGTCATCATCTCCTCCAATCAACTCTTGCACTGTCAGGTCGTTTCGCCGCAGGTCATTCCCCTCAACCAAGCCTATTTCACTTTGTATTCAACGGTCGCCAGCGCACTCCAGTCCCCGTCGATATAGGTTCGTGCCTTGACCTGGGTGGTCGTTCGAAGCGGGATCGGCTCAGCGTATTCCAATGCCCTCAAGGAGATACCACCGCCCACTGATCGCGGATCGGTTCCATCCAAGGTGAGATAAACCTTGCCAAGGTTATCGGGAACAGAAACCTCTAGAGCCTGGCCCCGCTTGATTCTTCCTCCCGGCCGTTTGAATCGCGGAGGCGCGACATCAGGCCACAAGCCCTGAGCATAAAGCTGCCCCAGAACAATGCCACTTCGGCGGGGAATGTATTCCTCGAGGATTCGTTGAACCTCCGCCTTCCAATCCGTTTGGTTCAGCGGCCCCTCCGATCGTCCCCGGCGGCGCCCTGAGGCGTCCCCCCACCGGGCCGATTCACAAACGACGGCCGTTTCCAACTCACTCGCCCGCTTCAGAAATGCCTTTCGCATCACCCTCGGGGTCAATAAGCCGTCATTGAAATAGAGGGTATAGATGTGATCGGCGACCGCCATGCGGAACTCCGGATTCGCCACGGCCTTTTCCCAGATCCATTGAGGGCTGGTGCGTTCAAATGAACGCCCGGTATTGAAGGGCCCCGTGCGATCCTCGCGGACATCCAGGAACGTATGCTCCGCGTCCCAGACAAAAAACTTGAAACCCTCATTGCTCCCCCGCCGGCGGATCCCATGCCAATTGTTGGGGGTCTGATTCCCTCCGAAACTACTGATCGGCGCATCCAGATTGCCGCCGTAAAAAATCACCATCATGTAGGTAATCAGATTGTCCAAATCGATATAGGTCTGGAGCTCGTCGCTGGGCGTTCCGTCGGGATTCCGTCCCAGAAGGGCGAAGTAGTGCTCATTGTGCTCCAGTCCTTTTGAAACAATGTCGAAGATCCCGCGCCAGGCCTCCATATCCCCGTCAGTGGGAATCAAGGTATAGGTCGCTCTCCGCACGGTTCGCCCGGAATCCACTTTGATGACGTCATACTCGGTCTTGTCTCCTCCCAGATAGGTCTCTCCATAGGAGGCTTCGGGGCGTTCACAGGTATTGTAAATCCCCCAATACATTCCATTGAGGAACAAATGGTAAAACTCCCCTCTCGCCCCAGGTTGCCCCATGGCGAGGTGCAAATCCCGATTGAACTGGTCCCGAATAAAAATGCCCCGGGGATCGCCGGAATTGCTCCATGAGTAGTTCTGAAAGGTTCGCAGATCAATGTTGTCAAAGCGCTTGGCTCCCTTCTTCCCGAACAAAGGATACGTCAACTTGGAGGGCCCGTAGACGTCACGGAAGAAAAAGCGAAAGGCATGTTTCGGGTTGGAAAGATCACGGCTGAATCCACCCCGGATCCGGATCCCCGCCTCCACCTGAAACCCCTCATCGCTGTCAGCCTCGATCATTTCGATTGAACATGGCCGTTCCCATTCACGCCCCTGTTGGCCGGGATTCGAGTAGATCCCGCTCTCCGCACCAAATAAGTGGTCCATCTCGGTGACCACTGAAATACTCGGAATCGATTTGAGCCCTTCAACAAACTGATCTCTGAACCGGGGATCCTCGATGATTCGAGGGTCCATCCCGTAGTCCACTCGGTTTTCCCCCCACGCATAAGGGAAGCCGACTTCGGGCAAATTGTCGGCCGACTGTCGAGCCACATCACTAGCAAAGATGTAGGAGTGGGTCTTGACCTTTGCCGGAAGATAGCCGTCGCGAAAAGCGCTAACCCTGATGACCGTCGTCGCCGCAATGGGAATCGGCTCCTGATAGGATTGGCCTTCTTCAAGGGTCGGTTCCGCCCCGTTGGTGGTGTAGCGAATCTCGGCTCCCTTGGTCTTCGTCTTGAGACTCAAGCGGAAAGGTTCGTCAACGAAGGCCCTGGAGTGGCTTAGCTTTACGGAGGCAACGGTTCCCAGAAGCCGGCCGGAATTGGGTTCCCCGGGGGTCGGCTGAATCAAAAAACCATGGTAGCCAACCGGAGACACCCCATCGCTCCAAGGTGCAGCGACCCCGAAAGAAACGTTGGTTTTCTGCTTGGGATACTCCTTCCCAAAATCGTGGAGGACCGTTTCTCCATCGCGGTCCACAAGGGCAAGGTAGTCTCCCTTGACCTGAAGATTAAACGAAAGCCGACCCTCATCCTCCCCAACTCGACCCTCACCCGCTCGCGCCCACAGGACTAGGTAATCGCCCGCATCGATTGAGCGCGCCGGCAAAGGAGACTTGCTCAGTTTTTTTCGTGAATCCGTCAGGAACAAGCCCTCCAGGCTAACCGATTCGGGGCCGTAATTGTGCAATTCCACCCAGTCGGAATAGTCGCCGTTGGCATCCCTCAAGACAGCGTCATTGGCGGCCATGAACTCACTGATGATCAGCGTGGGTTTTGCCGCCACGCCCCTCACCGCCCAGAGGAACAGAGCGATTGCTAAAAGTGTTTTCAGGTTTTCCTTCATGACAATCGCAATACCAAGTCGCAAGATCACGGTGTTCGAGCGCACGACCCGTTGCTCTGTTCTCTCCGAATGACCGACTTGGCACTGAAATGTTACAGATAAGTCACAATAAAAACCTCGGCACGTCAACGATTACGGAACGCATGCCCCCATCACCCATCCCAGAAACTACTGATCGCTGGATTGGATGGCGCGCGAGCTACGTGATCTTTTTATTGACCGCCACCCCATGTCTGACTGCCCCCCCCCTCTCGATCATCCCCGTGATTGAAGACGGAATGACGACGGAGGTCCCGGCACTCAAGGACCCGGATCTGTGGATCCGGCACGATCTCTGGGTAGAAACTCAATTCGATTCCGATGGCGACGGCAAAAAGGATCGCATGCACGTCGGGGTCACTCGCCCTCGTCAGACGGAAACCCAGGGACTCAAACTTCCGGTGATTTACATTTCCAGCCCCTATTTTGGGAGAACCTCATCCAATGCGACGGATTATTTCTGGGACGTGCGTCAAGAGCTGGGAGGAGAAGTTCCGGCGCGGAAAATAGCGCCCCCGACCGGTTACCGGGGGGTGAGACCAATCCTCTCCAAGACGCATGTCAAGGACTGGTTGCCGCACGGCTATATCATCGTCCACTCATCGTCGCCCGGAACCGGGCTGTCCCAAGGCTGCCCGACCATTGGCGAAGACAACGAATCGCTCGCCCCCAAGGCGGTAATCGACTGGTTAAATCACCGGGCTCCTGGCTATACCAGCCTTGAGGGTAATCAGCAGGTCAAGGCCTATTGGTCTACCGGAAAGGTGGGAATGACCGGCACCTCTCATCCGGGGACACTCGCCCTGGCCGCCGCGACCACGGGAGTCCCCGGTCTCGAAGTCATCATTCCCATCGCCCCCAACACCTCGCCTTATCACTACTACCGATCCAACGGTTTGGTTCGACATCCCTACGGCTACCTGGGCGAAGACATCGATAATCTTTATGACTACGTCCACAGTGGAAACGAGGCAAGACGGAATTACTGCGATGCGGTCGTCCGCGACGGTGACATGTTGACCCGGTTCGACAGACTCCATGGCGATGATAACGAATTCTGGCGAAAGCGCGATTACCTTTTGGATTTGGGCCCGTTGAAGGCGGCGGTCCTCATGTCCCATGCGTTCAACGATTGGAATGTCGTCCCCGAGCATAGCAACCGCATCTACCAGGCCATCAAACCGAAGCCGGTCACCGCCAAGATTTTTTATCATCAAGGAGGCCACGGCGGAGGGCCTCCTAAGACGATGATGAACCGTTGGTTCGCCCGCTACCTTCATGATGTCGAGAACGAGGTTGAATCCGGACCCCGGGCCTGGATCGTGCGAGAAAACGATCCCCGGAGCGAACCGACTCCCTACCCGGATTATCCCCATCCCGATCGCTCCCCCGTGACACTTCATCTGGTTTCGGGTAGTCCCCAACGAGGTCAATTGAGCCTGGAAAGGGTCGACAATTCCAATCACGAAACCTTCGTCGATAATGTCTCCTTCTCGGGCTCGATGCTGGCACAGGCCGAATGGACCGATCACCGGCTCATCTATGTCAGTCCCACGCTGAAGGCCCCACTTCATCTCTCCGGCACGGCCCGAGTTACCATCAGAATGGCAAGTAGCAAGCCCGCTGCCAATCTTTCGGTCTGGCTGCTCTCCCTTCCCTGGAATTCCGACCGCAATGCCAAACTCACCGAAAACCTCATCACTCGAGGTTGGGCAGACCCGCAAAATTTCCGGTCCATGAGTGAAAGCGAACCCCTCACCCCCGGCCGCTTTTACGAAATCTCTTTTGATCTTCAACCGGACGATCAAATCATTCCCGTCGAACAACAGATCGGGTTCATGATTTTTTCGAGTGATCGCGACTTCACCCTCCATCCGACTCCGGGCACTCGCCTTACCATTGATCCCAACGCCACCTCCATCCGCTTGCCCGTCGTAGGAGGGGCGGAGGCCTTAGCACGGTCATTTGAAAGCCGATCACGCTAGATTCCCAATCCCCCAGGGACAACGGGATCAGCCGCCCCCCCTGATCCTAGGGTCGGGGCCCTGGGCTGAGGTGCTCCAACAGATAGCGGACCATGTGCATACGTAAGTGTACCGACGTGCCTTTGCCCTCGCGAATCCCATGGTTCCGATTGGGATAAACCATATAATCAAATGGCTTCCCCAATTCGATCAAGCGGTCGACGAGGCCCTCAACGATTTCCAGGTGGGTATTGGTTTCGCCCGACCCGTGTACGATCAGCAGATCACCCTGCAACCCCTCGGCAGAATTAAGCGGAGCGGACCGGCGATAGCCATCAACGTTGGTCTCGCGGGTCTCCATGTAGATTTCCTGGAACCAGGCGTTGTAGAGATGAGGTTGTGGTTTGGGGGCAACCGCGATTCCCATTCGATAAACCCCGGGCTCCCGAAACATGGCGTTGAGCGTGTTCGAACCACCACCGCTCCACCCCCAGATTCCGATCCGATCCACGTCAACAAAGGAAAACCGACGGGCGAGTTCCTTCACTCCCTGCGCCTGCTCCCGGGTGGACAGCGGCCCGAGACTGCCGAAGACGGCGCGCCGCCAGGCGGCGCCCTTGGGTGCCGGCGTCCCGCGATTGTCGATCGAAACGACAAGATACCCCAAGTCCGCAACCGCTCGATGGAACTGGGCATGCACCTTCCCCCAAGCATCGACGACGGTTTGGGCATGAGGCTCCCCATAAACATAGATCAACACCGGATATCGGCGCATTGGATCGAATCCCGATGGCTTGAGCATCCAGGCGTCCATCACCACGCCATTGGCGATCTCCAATTCAAAAAACTCGGTCGGGCGCTCAATCAGCCCCTCCATTCTTTCTCGTATGGCTCGGTTGTTCTCGAGCCCCCGGACCACGCGATGCTCCTCAAGTGCCACCAAATCGGTAACGGGAGGCGCGTCGAAGCGCGAGTAGGTGTGGAATGCCCATTTCGAATCGGGAGAGATGACGTAGTCATGAGTGCCCGCTTGCCCCTCAGGCGTGACTCGTTCCGGTCGGCCACGGCCGTCGAGCGGGGTTCGGAACAGATACTTCTGAGTCCCGTTTTCCGGGGAGGCGTAAAAGTAAAACCATCCGCCGGTGTGATCCACCTTGGCCCGCTCAATGATGTCATAATTCCCGGGGGTTAACAGCCGTTCCTCCTTACCTTCCCGGGAATAGCGATAGGCGTGGCGCCAACCATCCTTCTCAGTGATCACCATGAACGCACGCCCGTCATCAAGCCACTCCAGACCGACATTCTTCCGGTAACTGGCCACCACCCATGCGGGATCGGACTCCCGGAAAACAGGGGTGACGCTTCCCGAGTCGAGGTCAACCAGGAGAAACTCACGTTGGTCCCGAAACCGACTCAATTTCTCGACCAGGACCTCGTTAGAATTCTCGGCCCAACCCACCTGTCCCAGATAGAAGCCCTCCTCCGGCGCGCGAACCGGGAGCCACAAGACCTCACCACTTCCGGCGTCGGCAACCCCCACCTTGAGTTGGGCGATGGAACCGCCCACCCTGGCAAAACGGGTTTCTTTCAACGTCGGATAACTAGGTTCCCCAGGAATCAACATCGATCGTAAGCGCACCCGAGATTGATCGGATTGAACGAAGACAATCCGCCGGCCATCGGGACTCCAACTGGCCCGCCCCGTCGAGATCCCTTCACCTTGATCGCCGATATCGATCGACTCCCCCGTCATCAAATCCTGGATGCTGAGATGCCCACCCCGGGAAACAAGTTGACGGCGTCCGTCTGGAGAAAGGGTTTCCTCATTCATCCCATGTCCTTGCCTCGATGGGGCCCATTCCGTTCGCTCCCCCGTCGCAACGTCGTAACTATACCACGCAGCACCCTCTCCTTTGCTGCGTTGCTCTAAGACTCGATAGCCTGAACTGTCTGGAAGCCAGACCCCCTGGAATCGACGGGCTCGAAACGCCCCCGCTTCATAAATTGATTTCAAGCGGGGATGGATCTCTTTGAGCGCCGTCCGGACGGCTTCCTGAGCATGAACTTTGTCAGCACCCAACAAAGTGGCCACGCACGAAATCAGACCTAAAGGTTTTTTCATGGCAGATAATCGACTTGCAAATCCACATTGAACAATCCCCATCCGAAATCGATTCTTGAATTAAATCAATCCGGAGGAGCCGTTCTTTGCGGTCCCGCCGGGAAACAGGTGAACGCTGAGCAGTGCCCCCCACCCTCACCCGGCGCGATGTCGCCGAGAAGACAGGCAGAATGTTTGCGAGCTCTTTTCTGGCATTCCCGGCGGCTCGAGATCTCCTTAACCCTGTCGACCTTGCATTATTACATGAGAACCGCTAGCGTCCCACCCAATCCACAAACAAAGCAGGCTAAGGTTGGAACGCACCACCCGGAAGGACAGATGAGGTCCCATCCTTAGGAAGCGACCCGCTCTTGTTATCTAGTAAGCAATATGAATCGATTCAAAACCCGACCGGACTGGTCATTTCTCAGAACAATCTCACGATTAATCCTGATCGCTTGCCTCTCATCGGGGTTCTTGTCACTCGCGGAGGAGCCTTTCGTCGAGGAATTCGACGGCCCTGAACTGGATGAATCATGGATGATTTTCGACAAGGAGGGCGATACCCACAAAGGCTTCACTGGAAAGGGCGAGTACGAAATCGTTGATTCACAATCGACGGCTGATGCCGGTCTCGGACGGGCGCTTTCGGGAACCGGAGACTTCACGGCCGATGTCTCCCTTCGCCTCCAGGACTTCTTCGAGGGACGCGCCGATTTCAAGTTTCGTTTTCTCGCCCCCAAATTCATGGAGCTCGTTTTCAACTCAAACGACCTCATTCGCGTTTACTCGGGTGAACGCGGCGGCAACGCCGTCAGTCTCCCCGCCTTTGGTTATCCGGGAGATGCTCCGATGCACATTCGCTTTTCCTGGACCGAGTCAAGCGGCACGATGAGGGTCGGTGTGGCCATCGAGGAGGACCCGCTGCAGTTGATCACGACCATCGACGGTCTGACAGGCTTTCAACCGACCCGAGTGGACCTGGTCCTCTTTCGGATTGGCCCCGGGGATCACAGCCCTCGATTATTTCTCGATCGCTTCGAAATCCTCGATGAAGCCCTCCCCGTTGGGATTCCCGCCTTCAGCGATGATTTCTCGGGCCCCGACCTTGGGGAAGGATGGAGCCCCTTAGATAACGAAGACGGGGCCACCCAGATCGGATTTGCGGACGGTCGCTACGAGATCAAGGATAATCAGAAAGGCGGGGATGCCGGCGTTCGTCGCCCCGTTGGCGGCACGGGCAGCTTTACCGCCACAGCCCGCCTCACGCTCCAGGATTTCGCCGGATCCAACTCGGATTTCAAATTCCGATTTTTAGGCGGCAAGTTTATCGAGGTGGTCTACAACAGTTTTGACGATATCCGGGTCTTTTCCGGGGAAGTGGGAGGCAATATCGGCCGCTTCAACAAAGTGGGTTTCCAGGACGGAGATGTCCTCGATTTCAAAATGGCTTTCGACAGCGTGACGGGCACCGTCCAAGTCGGGTTCGCCCAAAACGGCGGCCCGATGATTCTTCTAGCGGAGGAATCCAGCCTTTTTGGTTTCGAACCGAAAAACGTGGATCTCATGCTTTTCAAGTTCGGGGACGGCAACGGCAATGCCCCCCGGCTCCTCCTCGACCAGTTTGAGCTCAACAGTGGTTACCTCCCCCTGGCCGTCGAACCGTTCACCGACGACTTCGATGGCCCGGCGCTGGCAGCTGCCTGGAACCCCGTTGGAAACGAGGCTGGCCAAGCGGGCTTCTTGGATGGCGGTCACTACGAAATCAAGGGCGGTGAGGGCGACGAGTCCAACGGGCTCCGACTCCGACTCCCCGCTCCGGGCAGCGTCACGGTGGACCTGATGGCGAAGTTGACTGGCTTTTCGGGTTCGGACGCAGACTTCCGGCTCCGACTCCCTGGCCCGGGCGACACTCAGCTCGCCTTCGGAGGCGATGGATCCCTCCGAGTTTTTTCTCAGGAAAAAGGGGGCGAAATTCTCAAGCTCGATGATTTCAACCTCGGTAATGATGAACCGCTGGACGTTCGAATCGCCTGGAATGCCGATTCCCTCGCCCTCGAAATGGGGGTCGCAAAGAACGGCGAAGATCTGGAATTGATCGTCAGCGAGTTTGATGTCTCATCGTTTGATCCTCGTTCGCTCGAAATCCTGCTTTCCAACAGCGGCGAAACAAGTCTGATGCTGGATAAAATCGCCGTGCGACAGGGATTTGCGGCCGTTCCCGTGGAACGGATCGAACCCTTCGTCGACGAGTTCGACGGTCCCGACTTGTCTCTGGACTGGGCGGAGCTCGACGACGTCGCTCAGATCGGGTTTTCCGACGGTCTCTATCAGTTTTCCGATCCCTCCCGCTCGGCCGGAGTGGCCGGCATCCAAACCCCCATCATCGGGGGAGGCAGTTTCACCGTGGATGCGGATATCATTTTTGATGAGTTCTTGGGAACGGGCTCGGACTTCAAGATTCGGCTTTTTGGGGGAGCCTTCATCGAACTGGTCTACAACAGTTTCGACGACATCCGGGTCCACTCTGGAGAGAAAGGTCCGATCAACCGGATCAACAAGGTCGGGATCACCCATGGGGTGCCGGTTCACTTTCGCTTCATCTGGAACGAGGCCATCGGAACGGCCCAATACGGAATGATGATCAATGACGGTCCGTGGACCATCATCGGGACGGCAACCGGGTTAACCGACTTCACTCCCAATTCGGTTGATATGGTGATGTTTAAATTCGGAGATGGTCCGGTGCCATTAGTATCGATTGATCGATTCGAACTCCGACCCGGCGTGTTCGAGATGCCCACGACACCTCCGGTTCAGCCTTTTCAAGATTCATTCGACGGTCCCGACCTGGCGGAGGGTTGGTCGCTCATCGACGACAGCACCGATGCACAAGTCGGCTTCAGTGATGGCCGTTATCAGGTTCAGGATCCCTCGACCTCGGCGGGAGCCGCTGGAATCCAGCGAAAACTCGTGGGGATGGGCGGCAGCTTTACCGCCGACCTCGCGGTCCGCCTGGATCAGTTCTCCGGTTCGAATTCAGACTTCAAATTCCGCTTTCTCGGAGGACGCTTCTTGGAAATCGTCTACAACAGTTTCGACGATCTCCGCGTGTTCTCTCAGGAACGGGGCGAAAATGTCGCCCGACTCCAAGGGGTTGGCATCCAGGATGGGGACGACCTGCAGCTTCGCCTGATCTGGGATGATTCCGCCAAGGAGGCGGTTGTCGGATTGGCCGTCGGGAGCGATCCCATGATGGAAATTGCCCGGGTCGCCGATCTCAAAGAATTCGGACCAGCGACGGTCGACTTCATCCTCTTCAAGTTTGGGGAAGGCAACGGCAACACCCCGGCGATGACGATCGATTCGTTTGAGATCACCTCGGCCGTGGTTCCCATCCCGGAAGTGTTGCCACCCGTTGAGGCCTTCGCTGACAACTTCGATGGCCCCGAACTCGGAGAAGGATGGACCCTGAGAGATGAGACTCCGGAAGCTCAAATCGGGTTCAACGATCTTGGCGCCTATCAAGTCAACGAGCCTTCAACCTCTTCCGGAGGCGATGCGGGAATCCGCCGCGCCCTCCCCGGCGGAGGCAGTTTCACCGCCGATTTGGAGCTCCAGTTCCAGGATTTCAGTGGATCCAACTCGGACTTCAAGTTCCGTTTCTTCGGAGGCAAGTTCATCGAGCTCGTCTATAACAGCTTTGATGACATCCGGGTCTTTTCCGCCGAAAAGGGCGGTAACGTCAATCGCATCAACAAGGTCGGGATCACCGACGGGGTTCCCCTGCATTTCCGCTTCACCTGGGACGCCGAAGGAGGCACCGCCACCTTCACCCTCTCCATTGACGGGGGGGCAATGCAGGAAATCGCCAGTGCCGACGGGTTGACGGCCTTCACCCCGGACACGGTCGATTTCGTCATGTTCAAGTTTGGGGAAGGCAACGGCAACACCCCCAAGATGTTGATCGATCGCTTCGAGATCCAACCGGGGATCGCTCCTCCGCCCGGGGCCGGCATGCTTGCACCGGTTGAGATCACCGGCATCGACCTTTCGGGTGACGCCGCTCTGACCGCAACCATTACTTGGACGTCAGCCCCCGGGGAATCCTACAATGTCGAGTGGTCAGAGAACCTCATCGACTGGAGTGAACTTGCCAGCGGTATCTCCTCGGCAGGCGATGAAACCAGCGCGAGCGAAATGGAGATTCCTCAGGAAGTTTCTCACCGCTTCTACCGGGTGCTTCGAAGCAGCCCCTAGCCGCCTGGATTGAAGGGTGCCGGCGGCGTCTGCAGACTCCGTCGGCACCCATCCCTTACCAAGCGCCCCGAACCACCACACCTCTGCCTAATGACGCGAGCGGAGTTGCTCGAGCCTCTCCGTCCACTTCGGACTCTTCCGGGCACTGAGGAGCACAATATTATCCAGAGCCATCGCTTCAACATCGCTCCGGATCGTCAAGGTGGTTCGTTCTTCCTTCAACTGGGGATACTGCACGGAGACGACGTGTTGATGATCAACGTGAGCCAGAAGATGTTCCCCGACAAACTCCACCGTCAACGTATACCAACGGTCGGGCTCAAATGCATAGGCGCACTCATTCCTCGCTTTACCCATCTCCCCTGAGACCTCGAGCGAAAACCCATTGGCGCCAATCGAGATAACGGACCGAGCCTTGCCATCCGTCTTGGCTACCAACCGCAGATCCCCCGACCCTCGACGTCGGAAATCGATTCGGACAATCGCCTCTTTCAAGGTGAGTTCATTCACTTGAACCCATCTGGTTTCTTCATCGCTCGGGGTGCTCACCAGGACCCCTGAGGCGACCGACATGCCCCCTGAAACGGTAAGGCGCTGACTGGTCCGCCCCGAGAAATGCTCGGCAAACTCGAGTTGGCCAGCCTCGCTGAGCAGAGGTGGCGAGGGGCGGCACGCCCCGACGCGAACCCGCCAGGCTTCGAGTTGATCACTGAGTTCTCCGAGTTTCAAAGGATTCTCACCAGCCAGGTTGACTTGCTCCGAAGGATCCTGCCCCAGGTGATAGAGCTCGGGTTCCCTTGTCGCAAAGCGCTCGATCATCTTCCAATCACCCTTTTGGATGGCACCCCCGCTGAATCCCCCCAGAAAATGAGGACGGTCAATGGGGTAATGCCAATAGAGCCCATCCCGCTCGACGGAACGGGTTGGCTCGACCCAATGTTCCAGCAATGAGACGCCGTCCACTGCCTGCTCTCCCTCAAGGGGGAATCCAGCCGCTTCCAAAAGGGTGGGGAAAAAATCGGTGTTCATGGTGGCCTGGCGACTGACTCCGCCTCCCCGAATCTTGGCAGGCCACTGCACCAGTAACGGGACCCGGATCCCTCCTTCATAGAGTTCGCTCTTTCCACCCCGCAGGAACGCGTTGGAGGTGACATTTGATTCCCCTCCATTGTCACTACTGAAGATGAAGACCGTATTTTCCAACAAGCCTTGCTCGTCAAGGGCTCCGCGGATCAAACCGATCCCCTCGTCAATCC
>MDTE01067484.1_pt1 | contig 12648 bp, 10 predicted proteins | sample 811231 | NCBI WGS metagenome assembly MDTE01 (sample SAMN05326651, study PRJNA326480) | marine metagenome | isolation source: seawater | place: Indian Ocean: Red Sea | collected 2010
AAAATCACCAACTCTTATCTTATTAATATTATTTTTTAAAGATATTACGAATTCATCAACTAATTCTTTAGAATTTAATGAAATCATGAATTTATCTGTTCTAAAATCCTTAATATTTGGTTTTTTACCGGAATATGGAAAATTCATACTTCTAAAAAACTTATTAGTTTTATCATCATTAAATGTATTAAATAAAAATTGCTGAACTGCAAAAGCATAAATCATCAATTGACAATTTGCAGCTTTTTTAATTTCTTTAACTTGTTCCTTTTTGTCGCTGTTAGATTTATAATCAACAACATGAACTTCTGAAAGAATATCATTTTCATCAAAACATAAATCAATTCTGTCTATCTTACCGCTAATAGGTAAATTAAATATATTAAGTTTAGTTTCAGTTTCTGGTCCAAATTTAAATTCAAATTTAAACGGAAAAATTTTATGGTTTTCAGAGGAATCAAAATCAAATTTTACAACAGAAATTACATATTCTTTTATTTTTTTTTGTTCAATATTCCAGAATTCATTTCTCCCAACTCTTGATTTAGTTTTAGTATCTAGATTAGCCATGACATGATTAAATATATTATCAATTTCTTTATTTAAAAATTGAACTACTTTATCTTTTTTTGAGCTATCAAGATTAAATACTGGATAACAATTTTTAGAAGTCTTTTGTCTAGATAATTTCCAATTCTTTCCATCGTTATAAACCCATCTTTTATCGATATTTAATCCACAATCCTTATCTCGTAAATCAGTATAAATGTTATTTAAAATCTCGTGAACAATTGTGCCTCTTAATCTCTTGTCAGTAAAATCATCTAAAAGTTCTTCGTTTTTAATTCCTAGTATTTCTTCAACTAAAAACACAAAACGAGAATATGCAAGCTTTTCTAATAGCGTAGAACTAAAGCTTTTTTTTGAGTTTATCCACTTATTAATTTTTTCAATAATTAACTGATTTTGAATATGACCACTAAAAATTGACAAAAATTTATCATCTTCCTTACTAGTGGTTCTTTCCTGTTGTATACTAATACCTTTAATTAAATTAGAATAACTTCCGGGAATTTTTTTACTCTCTGTAAATTTATATTTTGATACAGTATTTATAAAAATTTCTTGAAATGTATATGAAAGTCCTTTTGGCACAAATGCTAAATGAGATTCTCCAATCATAGGCGATCTATCCAAATAATTTAATTTTTTTTGGCTATTAAAATAGTCTGACAAAAATGAATCTTCTGAATTTTTAATTCTCCATTTATCGTACTTACTAATTCTAAAATTATTTTTATTTGAAGTCCCAAATAAATTCCATAATTCTAAAAAATAGGAACTTGGCTGTTGAGGCACCCCTTCATTATCAAGCTTTCTGCATGAAAAAACTATATGGTGTGATGCCGATAATATTGCTGAAAAAAATCTTATCCTTTGTTTTTCTATATTTATTTTTGACGTTGTTAAAGCCATTTCTGGAAATCTTGATAATTTTTTCTGTAAAAATAATTTAAGCTTGCTTTTATCATGATCGTCAAACAAAGCATCTTCTGTTTTGATTGATGGAAAAAGGCCTTCATTTAATGCCACAAAACAAACTAGTTTATAATCAACTCCATCAACATCATTGAAACTTAATATATTTATTCCATCATCTCTTTTAATTTTTGGTAAAATGTTAATATTTTTTAAACTTTCAATAATCACCTCCATAGCATTATGAAGCGTTAACTTTTTATCCATTAATTCAATTAAGATATCTTTTAGTTTCTTATATGATGTAAAATTAAAATGATCTTCATCAGGACATGGTTCTTTAATTAAATTATTAAATTTTTCTAATAATAATTTTCCATCAACATAAATTAAATTATTTATAAAAATTTCATTAACTACATCAACAGTTGGTATTTCTTTCTGATAAATTTTAATTAATTCTTCATGATTATTTTTTAAACTAGGATTTCTTAAAAAATCTAAAATTTCATCTCTATTTTTTGATATTGAAATTGAAAGATATGATATAAACAATTTAATAATTGGAGAAGAAAGAATTGGCCGCCCTTTATCATAATAATAAGTTAGGTTAAACCTTTTGAAAACATGTGGAATAATATCGTCTACAAGTGATAAGCTTGGTACAACAATGGCAATATCATTAAATGAATAATTATTATGCTCTACATGCCATCTTATCCTTCGAGCAATATCTTCAATTTCACCGTACGGATTTAATGAATTAGAAAAATCTATATGGTCATAAATTGCTTCATTACAAATAGAAGAATCATTTACAATAATAGCATCGCATAAATCCTCTGTCCATGTTATAGATTTTTCCTTAAATTTATTTGAAATAACTGATGAATTTAATCTTTCTGAAAAATATTCTACATAGGTAATAGGAAGTCCTGATTCAATTTCAATATTGATTTGAGAATTCATCTTTAAAATACATTCTTCTTGAAAGGGTTCTATCCATAAAACATCTTGAAAAATTATTTTATTTTTATTTTTTAAAAAAAAAGGCCATTTATTTTTTTTAGATGTTAAAATATCTAAAATTATTTGATTTTTTTTAACGTTATTCATTATTTGATGTTTGCAACAATAGTCATCCCATAACGAATATAATAGACCTATTTGATTAAGTTTATTATTGGATAAATTATTCTTCATCCATTCTACAATATGATTTTTACAGTAAGGCAGATTTGAAATTTCATTTTCTATTTTCTGCAAAATATAAAAACATGAAAAATTATTCATTCTATTCATCGATCCATCACAATTAATTTTTTTAAAATTTTCAATTAATTGAATGCTAATTAATAATTTTTCAGATTTGGGAATTACGTTAAAAAAACTATCGCTAGTAGAAAAAATTTTATTTTTAAAAGCTTCGAATGTTAAAAAATTTGACTTATTACAAAACCCATTTTTTAAAGCAATATTTTGCTCATATCGTCTTTGTGATAATTTATTAGGAAAAATTATCAAATCTTGACTTAATTTATCTTCTATCATTTAAAACTTTTAACAAATTCCTTTAATTTCACCATTGCTTTTTTAATTTCTTCCAACGATGTTGCATATGAACATCTAATAAATCCTTCACCAGCATCTCCAAATGCAGTTCCTGGAACAACAGCAACATTTTTTTGTTCTAAAAGCTTTATTGAAAATTCTTTTGAAGATAATCCAAATTTACTTATATCTATGAAAATATAAAAAGCACCAGTTGGTTCAATAAAGGAAATATTCATCTCTTTTAATGAGGATTTAATAAAATTCCTTCTTTGATTATATTCAGCTTTCATTCTCTTCAAATCGACATCACCATTTTTTAATGCTTCTTTTGCAGCCTCTTGACACATTACAGGCGCACACAACATTGTGTATTGGTGAATTTTCATCATCGATTCTATAAATATTTTAGGACCAGCTGCGAAACCCACTCTCCATCCGGTCATTGCCCATGCTTTAGAAAGCCCATGGAGATAAATAGTCCTTTCTCGCATTTCTGGAACAGAAATAATACTAAAGTGATTCTGATCATAAGTTAAATCGCTATATATCTCGTCTGTAATAACTATAATATTATTTGAAATAGCAAAATCGGCAATTATCTCTACTTCAGATTTTGAAAGCGTTGATCCTGTTGGATTATTTGGATAATTTAATAATAATAGTTTTGTTTTTTTTGTTTTAAGTTTATCTAATTGTTCACGAGTAATCTTAAAATTATTTTCTTTTTTTGTATCTATTGCAACTGGCACACCATGAGCAAATTTAATAATCGGATTATATGATACATAACTTGGTTCGTGATATAAAACCTCATCACCGGGCTCAATAAATGATCTGATTGCTAAATCTAGTCCTTCACTTACTCCAACCGTTATTAAAATTTCGTCTTCCGGATTGTATAATACATTTGTTCTTGAATTGACATATTTTGAAACTTCATTTCTTAATGAAATGCTTCCCATATTTGAGGTATAACTTGTCTTTCCATAATCAAGTGATCTATATGCTGCATCTCTTATTCGCCAAGGTGTGATAAAATCAGGTTCGCCAATACCTAAGCTTATAACATCTTCACGAGTGCTTACAATATCAAAAAAATCCCTAATGCCAGATCGTGGAATTTCTTGAATAATTTTAGCAACCTTGTTATGGAGAGATTTTGAGTCTTTCATCCTTATCTCCTGAATACATTTCAATTCCATTCAATTTGTAAGTTTTCATCATGAAGTGAGTTGCTGTTGATGTTACACCTGACATTGTTGCAAGTTTTTCGCTAACAAATTTTGCTGCTTCATGCATAGTTTTTCCCTTGATAAAAACTAATAAATCAAATGTTCCAGACATCAAAAATAATGACTCTACTTCGGAATATTTACTTATTCTTTGGGCAATTCTATCAAAACCGCCTTCATACTCAGGAATAACTTTTACTTCAATAACAGTTGTAACTAACGATTGATCTAACATCTCCTCATTAATTATAGCTTGATATGCCTTAATAACTCCTTTTTGCTCAAGCTCATTTATTTCATTTTTTACATCCTCAAGTGACTTGTTAAGTATTTTCGCTATATTTTCGGGTGTTTCATTACCATTTTTTCTTAATAGATCAATTAATTCACTCATTGATAATCTCCAACTTATTTTTAATAGTTTATTATTTGTTATCTTTTTAACCAACAAAAAAAAACGCCTCCTGAAAAAAGAGGCGCTTACTAAATTATGACTATATTAATCAAAAGTCATAAGCAATATTTACTGCACCCCAAATAATTTGATTTGCTTGATAACCGATAGCACTTGCTGCAGTTTCATAAGCACTTCCATTTAAGCTCATGTAATTTAGTGATGCTGCAGCAGTTAATGTATCTGATACTTCATAACTAGCGTTAACATATAGGTTGAAGTCAGTCCAACCAGCATCATTATTACTTGTTGATGGATTAACAGACCATTGTTCATCATTATAAGAGGTGTTTCCATACCCAGCAGAAAAACCATATACCAAGCCTACATATTCGCTTAACTCGTATGGAGCAAATATATCAAACAAGAAATATACTCCAGGATATTCTTGAATGTCAGCATACATAGTTATTGAGGGTGTAAATAAATTTTGAAAAGATAAAATTGTTGAACTTAAAAACAATTCAGTTGTTGATGGATTAGAGGAGTCTCCATTACCTGGATAATTGTAATTAATTAGACCTACATCTATTGCCATTTGATTTACGTCAACTGGTAATGAATAAGCAAAGGCAATGTCAAATTCAGATATAGCATTTCTAACATTATCCATGTTAGCACCTAAATCATAATTAGCCCACAAATTTAAACTGTAATTGTATTGCGATAAAGTTAACTGTGGCTGCAGGACTGGATTATCATTAATAACTTGACCTCTATCAACATAAGCTGATGCCAATCCAATTTCCAAAGTTGATTCTGCCATACCTTCAGTGTAAATAGCACCTTGATCAATAATCACTAGATCATCTTGCCCAAAACAATTTAAGCAACCAATGGCAAGAACTATTATAAAATTAAATAATAAATTTTTCATTTATATCTCCGAACATTTTTTTAAACACATCAATAGAATTACAGTTGTTAAGCATTCCTGCAACATCAATCTTAAAACAAATATATTTTATTTGATTTCTATTCTTGGAAATAAAACGTCAGGTTGATTAATTTTTGAATTAACTAAAATTTGTCCATACTTTCCAATTTCATTCAAACTAACTATTTTATTTGTCAATCCAAGAGACTCTCTAACAATATTCATCTTCTTTGGCATTAAGGGATAAAGTATTTCTGATACTACTCTTAAACATTCTGCAGAGATATATAATGTTGTTTCAACGTCTTCTATGTATCCATTTTTAAAAGCAGTCCAAGGTGCTTTAGTTTCTAAATATTTATTTATACTTCGTGAAGCATCCATAACTTTTTCAATACCAACATTAATTTTCATATTTAAAATTGATTCTTTCATAAATGAAATACTTTTTTGCATTCCATCCCATAAAATTTCTTCATTATTATCAAAATAATGATGTTTAGGAATTTTTCCTTCACAATAACGATTCATCATATTTAAAACTCTGTTGACTAAATTTCCAAAATCATTTGCTAAATCTGCATTATATCTTCTAATAAATGCATCTTCTGTAAAACTTGAATCTTGGCCTAAAGTCATCTCAGATAATAAAAAGAACCTAAAAGAATCAACATCATATTTTTCTATTAAATCTATTGGATTAACAACATTTCCTAAAGATTTGCTCATTTTTGTTTTTCCAGTTAACCACCATCCATGAGCAAAAATAGTTTTTGGAAGTTCTAAACCTATAGCTTTTAACATTATTGGCCAATATACAGTATGTGTTGTTAAAATATCTTTTCCGATTAAATGGCATGAACAAGGCCACAAACTATTAAATAGATTTTCATCTGATTTATATCCAATGGATGAAATATAGTTAATAAGAGCATCAAACCAAACATATGTTACAAACTCATTATCAAATGGGAGTTCAATGCCCCACTTAAGTCTTCTTTTAGGACGAGATATGCATAAATCTTGAAGTTTTTTGCTTTTCAGAAATCCCAATGTTTCATTAGCACGAAAATCAGGTTGTATGAAATTAGGATTTCTTTCAATGTAATCAATAAGCCAATCTTGATATTTACTCATTTTAAAGAAATAATTAGACTCTACAATTGATTCAACAGGACGCCCATAGTCAGGGCTGTTTTCATCATTTAACTCTTTTTCAGTTAAAAACTGCTCAGAACTTTCGCAATACCATCCCTTATACTCACCTTTATAAATTTCGTTTTTATCAAATAATTCTTGTAGGATTAATTTAACAACTTTTATATGCCGCTCTTCTGTTGTTCTAATAAAATCATCATTGGTTATTCCAAGTTTGTTCCATAAATCCTGAAAACGAACAACTGTCTGGTTACATTGTTCAATCGGTGAAATATTTTTTTCTTTAGCAGCAGATTCGACTTTTTGTCCATGTTCGTCAGTACCAGTTAAAAAATATGTTTGATTCCCAATAATTTTATTATAATTAGATAACACATCTGCAAGAATTGTTGTATATGCGTGACCAATATGAGGTTTATCATTCACATAGTAAATTGGAGTTGTTATATAATATTTATCATTCATACTGTTCTTATAGTATTATAATTTATAGATTAAGAGCAATCTTACAAAATACAAACATTGATTTAAAAATATTGAACATATAACATCATATTATGAAATTTAGACCTTGTATTGATTTACATAATGGATCAGTAAAACAAATCGTTGGAGGAACCTTAACTGATCAAAATAATCCGAAAGTTAATTTCTTTTCTGATAATAATCCCTCTTTTTTTGCAAAAATGTTTGCTGATTATAATTTACAGGGTGGTCATATAATAAAATTGGGAGCTAACAATGATGAGGCGGCTAAAGAAGCAATTAAGGCTTGGCCTAAAGGACTACAGATTGGTGGAGGCATTACAATTGATAGCGCTAAAGAATGGTTAAATTTGGGTGCATCTAAAGTTATTATTACATCTTGTGTATTTGAAAAAAATAACCTCAACATAAAAAAATTGGAAAAAATTGTGGAAGAAGTGGGTAGAGAAAATATTACTTTAGATTTAAGTTGTAGAAAAAAAGAGGAAAAATATTTCGTCGTTACAAATAAATGGCAGACTTTTACAGATTTAGAGGTTGAAAAAAAATCTTTGCAGATGCTTTCTGAATACTGCAGTGAATTTCTAATCCATAGTGTTGATGTTGAAGGATTAATGAGTGGAATTGATATAAACCTAATAAATATAATCAAAGAAAGCCCTCTCCAATGTGTATATGCAGGTGGAGTACATTCATTTGAAGACCTCGATATAATAAAAGAAATAGGAAAAGATAAAATTGACGTTACTATCGGTTCTGCATTAGATATTTATGGTGGAAATTTAAAATTTAAAGAAATTATAAATTACTTTAATCAAAAGTTATAAGCTAATCCCATAGTTACCAAAAATTCATTCTTATCAATATTGATCTTTGAGGGTGAAGAATCATAATCATTCCTAATTTCCGAATAGATTGATATAGATTCAAATAAATTAGATTTTAATCCAATAATAATAAGACCATTAAAATTATCTTTGAAATCACTTAAATCATTATTAATTTCAATATGGGCATAAGATTCTGATTTTGAATTAAATGTATAATTCATTCTTGCCGATATTCTTAACGCTGCATAAGAATTTTTTTTGTTCAAGCGTTCATGAGTTGCATTTAATCCTGATGATAAATCTAACTTTATTTTTTCGGAATTCAAAAAATAGTATCCGATATTTGGCCCTAGCTGAAATCTATAATGAATTCCTCTAATAACATCATGTGTACCTTGAGAAAAAATAGATCCAAAATAATTATCATTCTTAAATCTAAGACGATATTCTGAATTTAATCTAACTAATCCTTCGGTTTTAATTTGTGAAGTTTTTCCATTTTCTAAATAGAATGAATTAATCCAGTCTGATTGTGATGAATATGACTCTCTTTTAAGATTTAAAGTAAATAAGGAAGAATCAACAACGCCTGTTCGCATACTAAAACCAGCCTTAGCATGATTCTTGATTTCTGATGCATATGAATCTAATGAGATGAAAACAAAGAGAAAAAAAACGATATAATACTTATAATTAGAAAAAATCATTTTTTACAATTTGCCATTTTATATGGATTAAGAATTTCATCTAGTTCTTTTTTTGTTATATTTAATTCAGATAATTTTTCTAAGCATAGCTCACGTACACTCTTATTTTCGTCAATACTTTGTTTTGCAATTTTACTTGCCACATCATAACCGATTATAGGAGCTAGGGATGTAACCATGGACAATGATTGTTCAATGAGTGATTCGCACCTCTCATGGTTTGCTTTTATACCATCAATGCACTTTTCACGAAAAACTTTACATCCATTGGTAGTTAGTTTAATCGACTCAAGAGCAGCAAAAATCATTACAGGCATAAAAGTATTAAGTTCTAAGTGTCCATTAGCACCTGCCCATGTAATTGTCGTCTGATTGCCAAATACTCTTGCAGCAACCATAGTAACGGCCTCAGAAATAACTGGATTAACTTTTCCTGGCATGATAGATGAACCTGGTTGTATTGAAGGTAAAATTATCTCTCCTAATGAACATCTTGGACCAGAACTCATCAATCTGATATCATTAGCAATTTTATATAAAGAAGTATTTATAGTTACTATTTGTCCATGAGATTCAACAATAGAATCTTTAGATGCCTGAGCTTCAAAATGATTTGATGCTTCCTTAAAATTAATTCCTGTTTTTTGTGAAATAAATTCTATTACAAGTCTTGCGAAATCTTCATGACAATTTAATCCTGTTCCTACTGCAGTTCCACCCAATGGCAATTCTAAAAGACATTCATATGATTTTTTTGCTCTTTCAATACCAATTTCTATTTGTCTACCATATCCACTAAACTCTTGCCCTAAGGTGATTGGAGTAGCATCCATTAAATGAGTTCTTCCTATTTTTATGATATTGGAAAACTCTTTTTCTTTAATTTTTAGAGACTTACGTAATGATTCTAATTCTGGAATTAAAAAATTTTTTATTTGGATCGCTAAAGCAATATGCATTGCAGTTGGAAAAGTATCATTTGATGATTGTGACTGATTAACATCATCATTAGGATGAATCATTTTTTTATTTTTATCTGAATTTAATGGAATGTTGCTTATTTGTGCACATCTATTTGCAATTACTTCATTTACATTCATATTGGTTGATGTACCAGACCCCGTTTGGTAGATGTCCACAGGAAAATGAGTTGACAATACTCCTTCATAAACCTCTCTTGCTGCGGCTGATATTAATTCAGCCTTATCTACAGATATAATACCCAATTTCCCATTTATTTCTGCAGCACCCCATTTAATTAAACCAAAAGCAGAAATAAAATGATCACTTAATGTTTCGTGAGAAATTGGAAAGTTTAAGACTGCTCGCTGTGTTGATGCGCCATACAGTGCGTCCTTAGGTACATTCATTTCCCCCATTGAATCTTTTTCTTTTCTCATAATGTTGAACTCCATTGACATTCGCTAATGATACTCTGCTTATGATTAATTTTTTTCAAGAATAATAAAAAAAGTTGTAATATCGGTATAAAATTATCGAATATATGTCATGAGTATAAAAAATAATAAAAATTTAATCAGAATATCGCTTTTTATCATATTTTTCTGGTTTGGCTTGCTAAAACCTTTGGGTCTTTCTGCTGCAGAACAATTAGTTCTAGATACAGTTTATTGGATGCCTATTTTTTCCGCACATACTTGGTTATCGATTATTGGTTGGTGGGAAGTTATAATTGGATTATGTTTTTTATTCGAAAAAACAACTAAAGTTGCCCTATTACTTCTGTTGTTGCAAATGACTGGAACATTTATGCCATTAGTAATTCTACCAGATATAACTTTTCAAAATTCAAACTTTTTTACACCAACTCTTGAAGGACAATATATTCTAAAAAATATATTAATTATTGCAGCTGCACTAATTATCTCGAATAAAAGTCTAGAAACAAAAAAACAAAATTTTGTTTAGTTTAATTTCGAAGAGATTATAATTTTATAATGGAAATAATAAATAGTATCGCACCCGTATTCTTTCTGATTTTACTTGGTAAAATCCTTGATAATTTAAATTTCTTCCCACACTCATTTTTAGAAGAACTTAATAGATTTGTATATTACATTGCTCTACCTTCTCTCCTAATTTCAAGTACAAGCACTGCACCTTTTAGTTTTTCTTCAACCTCAAATATGGTAACTCTATTTACATTAGGAACACTAGGGAGTTTAACTGTAGCATGGCTAACATCTTACTTTCTTAAATTACCTGCTCCAAAAGCTGGTTCATTCATTCAAGGTTCTTTTAGAGGTAATGGAATATTTGTTGGTTTGCCAATAATTATTTATACCCTTGGAACAGTAGCTGAACAGGATGCATCAATAATGCTAGCACCAATAGTAATAATTTTTAACGTTGTTGCTGTTGCTGTTTTAATCAAATGCGGTAAGCTCAATGAAACAAAAAATAAACCTGTCTTCTATATTTTAAAAAGTTTATTTAAAAATCCAATGATCGTATCTTGTCTAATTGGAATATTTTTAAATATAGTTAATTTTAAAATTCCATCAATGATTTATCGGCCAATGGATATTTTAGGAGATGCTTCTCTTCCACTTATTCTTATTAGCATAGGCGCCTCCTTAGAATTGAAAGGGTTAAAAGATACAGCTGCTCCTACTATTATTGGTTCAATTTTTAAGGTAGTATTGACACCTGTATGTGGACTCCTTTTAATGAATTTTTTTGAACTGACAGAAATGCAAAAAATGATTACTATTATATTTTTAGGTGTGCCGACTGCTGGAACTTCATATGTTTTGGCGGAAGAACTTGGTTGCGATGGTCCGTTATCTGCAAGAATTGTTGCATTAAGTACGTTATTATCCGCCCTTACTCTTCCATGGTTGATATCTTTAAATTTGTAGATTAGGTTATAAATATTATTACAATAAATAAACATTCGAAACGTTTGAATAGTTTAGAAAAAAGGACATTCTTATGAGTAAATTTTATGTATTATTAATATCTTCGCTTGCTTTAAGTGTAATTATTAATGCAGCTGCAATAAATTATTCTTTAAAAATTAAAAATGAAAAAAATGCAGCAGAAGAAAAAGTAAACAATATGACTTCTTTAGTTAGCAGTGTTAAATCAAAATATGAATCACAAATTCAATCAATTGAAGAAGAACATAAAATTAAAATTAATGATTTAAATAACAAAATTGATGAATATCAACATTCAGTAATAATTTATCAAAATTCAACTAATACATTTGGTAATTTAGAGAATGAAAATCAAAATAATCTTAGCTATCTTGAACAGTTGAAAGAAAATAACCCAGAAGAATATAAAAAGGTATTGGAAGAAAGAAGAAATAGATACAACGATATTAAATATACGTTAGCAGAAAGAACCCAAATATTTTTAAATATGGATACATCATATATGAATCCAGAAGAACAAGAAAACCATCAACAACTTGTTAGTAAAATGGGAGAAATATTTGAATTATCTCAACTTTTTAAAGATCCTTCAGAAGGTTCAAATAGAGATGTTTGGCGTCAAATGGGACCCCTAATTCAAGAAATTAGACCAATGTTAAATAATGAGAGAAAAGCGATTTTTAAGAAAACATTTACTGATAAATTTGGTTTGAGTACCGATGAATCATCTGAATTTACCGATTACATTGAACATTTAATCGATGCTACATCTTTTCAACCAGGAAGAAGAAGAAATATAACAAATAATTAATGGCTATTGAGACATTTATTTGTAATCTTCTTTAATCTGACTTATTAATAATTAGGATTATAAGATGTTAAAAAATTACAATGTCATACTTTTACCTGGAGACGGTATTGGACCAGAGGTAATAAATGAGGCCGTAAAAGTTTTAAATACAGTAAGT
>MDTE01043376.1_pt1 | contig 12647 bp, 5 predicted proteins | sample 811231 | NCBI WGS metagenome assembly MDTE01 (sample SAMN05326651, study PRJNA326480) | marine metagenome | isolation source: seawater | place: Indian Ocean: Red Sea | collected 2010
GTCAGGATTTGATTTGTCTCTCGAAGAGGTAATTAATTTCCGCCAACTCGGAAGCAAGACTCCGGGTCACCCGGAATTTGGCGAGACTCCCGGAGTAGAAGCCACTACCGGGCCCCTAGGACAAGGGATCGGCAACGCGGTCGGTTATGCGGTATCGGGTAAGATGGCTTCGGCAAGATTCAACACTGAAAGCCATAAAATCATTGATCACCATGTTTTCGCCCTCGCCGGTGACGGCTGCCTTCAGGAAGGAGTCGCTGCCGAAGCGGTAGCATTCGCAGGTCACTTTAAACTCGATAATCTCATACTCCTTTATGATTCGAATGACGTGACGCTAGATGCGATGGCCGTGAAAACCCAGACAGAAGACACTGGGGCCCGGTTCGAGGCAATGGGCTGGGACACAAATACAATCGATGGCCATGATCTGGACGCAATCAATGAGGCGATATCAAAAGCCAAATCAGACGACAATGGAAAGCCAAAATTGATCATATGCAAAACTGAAATCGGCAGAGGCATCCCTGAAGTGGCAGGCACAGCCGCCGGTCACGGAGAGGGAGGTGCAAAATTCGCCGAATCAGCAAGGTCAGGACTAGGACTCCCTGAAGAAACTTTTTATGTGTCGGAAAATGTAAGGGCCCACTTCACTGAACATGCCAAGGTCCTTACTGAAAAATACAATGCATGGAAAATAAAATTTGAGGAGTGGAGCTCAGCGAATCCAGAAAAAGCTCAACTGCTTTCTGATGGGATCGAGAGTAAGGTCCCCGAAAATCTGATGGATCTGATCCCGGCCTTTGATCCTGGAACCAAACTTGCCACCAGGGCTTCAGGAGGTGAGGTCCTTCAGCCAATTGCCGAAGCAATGCCAATGCTGGTCTCAGGAAGCGCGGACCTTTACGGATCGACTAAAAATTACATCAAGTCAGCGACAGACTTTGAACCACAAAATAATAGTTCCGAAGGTCGCAACATATGGTTTGGAATCAGAGAGCACGGAATGGGTTCAATCATGAACGGAATTGCCTATGATGGCATTTTCCGTGCAAGCGGAGCAACATTTGCGGTTTTTGCCGACTATCTTAGACCCTCAATTAGGCTCGCAGCACTGGCTCACCTGCCAACCATTTATATCTTTACCCATGATTCCGTTGGAGTCGGCGAAGATGGTCCAACTCATCAGCCCGTCGAAACTGTTTCCGGACTCAGGGTCATCCCTGGACTAGATGTGATTCGACCAGCAGACGCCGAAGAAACTGCAGCGGCCTTCGTCGGTGCTTTGCAACGTAAAGACGGACCCACAGCACTGATGTTAACGAGACAGGGAATACCTAACATGGATGGAATTAGCGTAGAAGAGCGCCGGGCAGGAACACTTAAGGGAGGCTACGTGGCAAAGAAAGAAGAGGGAGAACTGACAACGATAATTCTGGCAAGTGGAAGTGAGGTACAACATGCCATTTCAGCTGCTGAACAAATCGGCGATGGGGTACGAGTCGTATCAATGCCATGCTTCGAGAGATTTGAAAGAGAGACTCAGGAATATCGGGAAGAGGTCCTACCAAGTTCCTGCAAAAAAAGAATAGCTATCGAAGCTGGCGTCAGTGGACTGTGGTGGAAATATGTTGGGGATGAAGGTAAAGTCATTGGCATTGACCGTTTCGGCATCAGTGCGCCAGGGGGAACTGTCATGAATGAACTCTCAATGACACCTGAGGCTCTTATCGAGGCCGTTAAGTAACAACTCACTTTTAAATTAAGGTCCTAAGAGCCCCATCGATCCGAGCCAGTCCGCACAACGGTCGGGCCAGGTATGTACCGGATCCTTTGACTTCCTCATTCCATAGCCGTGCCCGCCCTTCGAATAGATGTGTAATTCACCTACGACCCCACTCTTCTTGAGAGCAGCATAGAGGAGCGCTGAGTAGTAGGCCCGGTCCGAATCGTCATGAGTAATTGCTATAAACATTGGTGGCGTATTTTTATTGATATCAACAAGGCCCGACAACTGGTCCCTGTTCTTCCTGTCACCAAGATATGCCGGATAAATAGGTATTAGAAAATCAGGCCGAGAACTTAAGTCATCAGCGTCATCGATCCTTTCATAGGTCTTATCTCCATAGTGAGTCCCACTCATGATCGCAAGATGTCCTCCCGCCGAGAACCCCAGGGCCCCTATTCTCCCCGGGTCAATGCCCCATTCCTTAGACCTTGAGCGCACGATCCGAATGGCTCTTTGAGCATCCTGAAGCGGTAAGGTATGGGGCTTCTCCGGATCACGGCGAGGAACACGATACTTGAGCACGAAAGCCGAAACGCCTAAAGAATTAAGCCACTCTGCAATTTCAGTTCCTTCATGAGTCCACGCCAAAATATTATATCCTCCACCAGGAAAAATAATTACAGAAGTACCATTAGATCTGTCCTTCGGAGCCTTGTAAACAGTAATTGAAGGCTCATCAACATAAGCGATCCTCATTTTGCCAACCTTATCGATAGTAGTTGGTTTCTTTCTTTTCTCAATGCCCTCGGGCTCATCTGGAACAGCGCCGGCTGGCCAAAGATTAATTTCCGGATTCTCATCCGCAGATAATGGAACAAACGAAATAGAGTAAAGAATGACCAGTAAAAAAAGGAACCGGACAGTTAATGTCATCATGGATGAAATATTTGACTCCACTCAAATGATTAAAATCTAATCTACTTTGGAGGCACTTAACTTTAATTGTTTAGCACAGAATTCTATCTGCATACTTAACCACGATTCTCCTTCCTTAGGAACAGGCAATTCGTTCCTCCCTCCTCCAACGGCAACGCAAGGAATTTTAAGTTCTTTGGCCTTGTCCCTAATCATAAGAGCATTGATAGGGTGGTGGATCTTATCTTTCTTAGGAGCATTAGAATAAATGAATAATGGAGCTTCCCCCTTATCCATATATTTCATGACCAAAGAATCGGTCCCTAAAGGCTGAACGTGTCCAATAGCAACCTGAGCCTTGGAGCTGAATCTTGACACAGGATCCTTGGAATCTGATACCGCAAGATCATCGCTATAAGCAAGCCACTGACTGATCAGTGCCCCGGCAGATGCGCCTCCAACGCAAATCTTATCAGGGTCAATGTTCCATTCCTTAGCATTTGATCGGATGAACTGAATAGCTCGGCCACAGTGACGCATAATTTTAAGATACTCATTTCTGGAACTCTGGTGCTCAGGTTCATTCTTCGAAATATAATTATTCTCAACGTATTCATTGAGCATACCATTTCTTAGAACATCATTATTGCGATCAATGTAAGGATAATTACAACTCACGACAGCATATCCATTTTCAAGATAAGTCCTGATCATTTTACCTCCATTTTTCCTAACACTCTTCTTGTCACCTCCACTAAATCCTCCACCATGAAACCATACGTATACCGGCGAAGGATCTCCAGAAACCGTGGCCGGATAATAATCCAACACATTTCGCTGGTGCTTATCAGAGTAACGGATATCCACTTCTTTCTTGAACTCGTTTTCCTCGCCCTCATCTTTGTTCTGACCACTTGCCTTCCTCATTGCCTTCAGATGGCTCATTAGCTCAGTATACGTTAAGATCCCGTCATTATTAGCATCTGAAGCAGGATATCTTTTAAAATAAGCTCTGATCCGCTCCTCATTCTCAGAGCTCGGTTCAGCACCGCACAAGAGGCCAGATGCGCTTAAAATAAATGAACTAAATAAAATGAGGGATTTAAAAAGCATGAGAAAACCTAACTTGATTCCCATCATTGTGCGAGAACCCTTTTATTTAATAATTCATTATTCAAAATTACTTTGGAATAAGACTCAAATCAGTTAATTTTGATTTAGGAATATGTTAAGGAAGCGATCCGATAAAAATAATGGTAGCCCAGCTCCCTTGAAGTTACCGGTAAAATCCAAGTGGCTCTGGATCATCATTCCTCTGCTCTGGGGCGGTTGTTACTCACAGAAAAAAGGGTATCAAAAAATTCGGGACATGCGGCAGCTTGAAAGGATACCACAAACGGATGTCATATCATTAATTCAAGGTGAGGTTAGTATCCGCGGAATGGCAGTCAGTTCGCGTGAAAATGGGCGACGCAGTAATGCAACGTCCCGTAATAACCGAGCCTTTGTAAAGGCAAAATACAGCGGCACGAATTGTTTTTACTGCTATTATGCAAAGGAGAAACGATCTGAGGACTCGGACGGTAACGAAAGCTGGTCAACGGTAGAGTCAGGGACCCAATACGTAAAATTCTTCAGAATCAAAGACAACACAGGTAACGTGCTCGTTTCACTCGATTCACTCATAAATGAAGCAGATGAAAGCCCGAGCCTTGGACAAGACTATTATCGTCGTAGCGGAGATTATCGGTGGACAGAAAGAAGAATAGACATTGGGGAGAATATTTTCGCCTTTGCAATGGTTATGAGCAAGGAAGGTAATTACGAAATTAATTTTTCCGAAGAGGGATCCTATTCTCCAATCCTAAGCGATGGTAATGCCGTAAAGTCCCGGACCGGTCAAGGTGGCAGTGGAGTCCTTCTCACTTTCATAAGTCTAGTTTGTTTTTCTTTGGGGGTCCTATTCTTGTGCTTCATGTTCAGCATTCACAGGATCCTGATATTCCTGTCCATACTCTCGGCACTGAATGTACTGATCCTCACTGTAATGGGAATCAACATGATGGCCGCTGACATTAAGGATGGCGATGAACGACTCAAACGTCATGAAGGCCATGCAAGATTAGCCATCATAAATATACTTGGAAAGTCTTTCGAATGGGAATCAGTTCCTCAATCATTGGAGACGATCAAAGATGAGGAGGCCAAGGCCCGCGCCATTGGAATCAGGAATGACTACGCCGCGGCCATTGAAAGAAACAACGCCATCCTAAAACGGTTCCCGGAAAGGCACCTCTCTAAGTTCTGGAAAATATATGAACGCGAATCCATCTTCGGTCCCGATGAGATACGCCCAAATGACTCAACAATCAGAAATAGCCCCATGCCTAAATGGTTGGCAATAGGCGGTGGATTACTTGCATTGGTCGGTGGCATCTTGGGCACATTTTTCGGTTTCAAAAAAATCAAAACCAAACGGTACATTGAAAATGTGCCCACGTCACTTTCACAGGGACTAGCCTTCGGTCCTGCGGAAATAAAAGGAAGTACTGTCCTTTATGAAGGTGATGAACACAGGGTCATTGGGCCTCTTACCAATGAAAAATGCCTATATTATCGGTACCAAATCACCGAGGAAAGAGGCTCAGGGAAGAAAAAGAAAACGGTAATCATCGAAGACCGTACCGAGATGGTTCCTTTCCTCTGCAAGGACGAGGAAGGATACACGAGAGTCGTTCCTTTCGGCGCTGAATTCATTTGTGAGCTGAAAAAAACACGAAGCTCAGGTCGACGGACCTATTACGAATGGCACATTGCAGAAAATCAGGAAATCTACCTCCTAGGATCAGCAGTGATCGAACCGATCGAGGGAGAAAGCCTGCAGATGGCAGACGGCGATAATGATGGATTTCCTTTTCTAATTTCAGATAGGACAGAGCTCGAAACCATGCTTAAGGTAAGTCGAGCCGGTCTTTTCAGGGTCAGTTGCGGTTTCATCGGTATAGTGACTCTGGTCCTCCTCTATTTTGCCGGGACAGGCTCCTATTCACCGAGCGATTTTATCCTATCATCCCTGACTGCTCCGGCATTCCTCATTATGAGTACGTTTATTCTGATGTTCAATGATCTGATATTCTTAAGAAACAGGGTCAAGAGGGCCCATTCTAACATCGAAGTCTCCTTACAGAAACGCTCAGAACTGATTCCTAATATCGAGTCCGCAGCCAAATCATACCTCGAACACGAGAAGGAAGTTCATACCAGAATCAGCGAATTAAGAACATCGATTGGCCAGAAAAGAAATTTCTCTACAGAAGAAATTGACGCCATCATGCAAACTGAAACCCAATTAACGGAACGACTATTCGCCTTAGCAGAAAAGTATCCCGAACTCAAAGGGCATGAAATGTTAGGTAATTTGATGGAACAATTGCGGATTGTTGAAAATGAGGTGGCCCTCATGCGTCAGGGTTACAATGACAGTGTAGAACTGTACAAAACGACCTCGCAAAGATTGCCCGAAGTCTTAATAGCTAAATCGTTCGGATTCAGAGACTCAAACTTTCTCAGGACAGAAATGTCAGTCCGTAAAAAGCCTGAGATTAGCTTCGATGGATAACCCGCATAATCATTTCCAGGAAAAACTCATCTTTGAGTAATAGGTCGTATCCAACTTCTCTGGGACCGCGGGTTCGGTTTCATATTCATTCTTAATGCCCAATTTCAGACTCCAACGCTCACCATTTCCAATCGGAAAAACGAGCGTACTATCATGAACGAACCGGTTATTTTCCGAACTGCCGATCCCGGGAACGTAACTCAACTGACTGGCAATCGACACCATATCATTGAATTTGTAATTATGAGTCAGACCCAAATCTAGAGTCAGGGACGACTCATCCTCCTTCATAGTTTCATAATCAATGAACCGGTACCCAAGGCCTGAACGAACGACCAGAGTTTGCCTGTCCCTGTTAAGTAGTCTGTAAGAAGCCCCGGCTCCGGTAGTTGAACGTAAATTTACTGAAGTAATCTCATCACTTTCGAGCTCTGACCTAAGGTACCAGCCAAGTGAATCCTTAAAAAAATATTCATAAGAAGCTCCACCGGCTATACGGTCCGCGGTCTTCTCACTGTTCTTTTCTCTATCCTCAAATTCCGCAGTAAACTTAAGTTCGTCTTTGGGTCCCTTCCTTGCAATTAAAGCGTTGGCTCCGAGGCTCATTTCTTCGGTATTTCCCTGCTTACCAAGGAGATCAAAGCCAGCAGAGAAAATCCAATCCTTTTTAGGTTCCTTACCCGGATCCGGTTTTAAGCTCAAGATCTGCGACAAATTCACAAGTCCTAGTGAGTTCTCCTCTCCTATCCTTACCTTATCACCCTTAGATTCCACGGCCCCAGTCAAGGTCTTCCCTCCCTTAAGATTCGCTAATACAGGATCCTCGGTCTCAAATGATAGAACCTCACTCTGCTTTACCTTGATCGTTCCAGCATATGTCGTCTTAAGACTAATTGTACCGTCCTCAACTTTGATGATCTTTCCAAAGAGTCGCGAACCGTCTGATATTTTCAGAACATCAGCAATGACTGAGGATGAAAACGCAATGGTAGATAGGATCAAAAGAAAGGATAGTCTCATGATGAGGGAAAGAGGTTATTCTTAGTAGATATTATTTGAGGGAGAGGCGACATAAAAAACCTCTCATTGTAACAAATGTAAAGTAAATCTCTATAAAACCTTATCCGGAATTTTTCTTCAGGAATGGTCTCGGAGTCAGATCCAGAGGCCTGTATGTATTTGAACCTTCAACAATTTCAATGCTCTGGTCACATTCAATTTCTGTGAATTTCTGAGTTGCGCCTGTCACGGGCCAAAAGATTTCAAGGCTCTGTATCTTTTCTGCGCTACCCGTTCCTATAGTCTGTCGCATGGGATTGGCACCGAAACTGCCGCCAGAACTAACATGCCTGTAAACTGAACGTGCCTTACCGCCCTCATTGAAGGTAGCTTTAATTCTTGCGCCAATCGCGGACCGGTTCGTTTCCTTACCAACAAGCTTGACAGTGATTGAATGGTTCTTAAAGCCGGGATTCTCAAAGAGGGCATCCCTAAAAGCATCGCCAGGATAAGCGCCTCCTAACTGCTCGAAAAGGTCAAGGTCTCCATCATTATCTAGATCAGCAAAAGATACAGCGTGCCCCTTCTGAAGATGACCGAGCCTGGAAGCCATGGTCACATCAACAAATTTGCTACCACCAACATTCAAATACATAAGGTTCGGCATGAGACTACCGAATCCGGGATCACCGGTTCCCAGATAAAAATCAAGGTATCCATCATTGTTAATATCACCAAAGTTTGATCCCATAGGAAGGACAGGGTCCTGGAGCCCCGCATCATTAGCAACATTTATGAAATTTCCATTACCGTCTCCGCGGTAAAGACAAAGCGTTTCAAAATCAGCATCCTCATTCAGACGGTGAGCGGCAACATGTTCAATGTTTCCGGAATAACTTGAAACAAAAATGTCCAAGTTTCCATCATTGTCATAGTCCCAGAACCATGCAGGAAAACTAGAAGAAGGGTCAGTCACCTTTAGTGTTGGAGCAAGGTCCGTGAAAGTACCATCTCCGTTATTATGGTATAGCCTATTTTCAGAACGAAAATTCGAAACGTAAAGGTCTGGATAACGGTCATTATCGTAATCTCCCCAGCTCACTCCCTTAGTGAACCTGTCATTTGTAACTCCAGCGCTCAAGGCAACGTCAACGAAACCCTTCTCTCCATCGTTACGAAACAACTGACAAGGAGCTTTATTGCCGGGGGTCGTTTCATTACCGACAAAAAGATCCAGATCCCCATCATTATCAAAGTCTGCCCAACCTGCGGTCTGGGTCGGACGATGGATATTGGCAAGACCGAGATTAAAACTCACGTCCGTGAACGTTCCGTTCCCGTTATTCCTGAGTAAGGAATTAGGATAACCGCCAGCTGCTGCGAGCCAGGCACCTCGGAGAACAAAAAGGTCAAGGTTACCATCATTATTATAGTCTGCCGGCTCAACGTTCAGGCCTCCATAAATCCCCTCTAGGTGCGTTGGGACCTGCGACTCTGTGAACGAACCGTCCTCGCGGCTAATGAACAGCTTGGGATTCGCATCAGATGCCCATGAAGTGGTAAAAATATCCAGATAATCATCATTATTAAAATCATCGATTACGACTCCTCCAGATAAATTAAAAGTATCGATGCCCAGATCAGAAGCAATGTTATGCAGAACCGGAAACTGATAATTGCTACGGAAGGAGTCCTCAGGAATTAAATAATCCTTAGAAATCGAACCCGGATACTGACCAAGGGTCATCCAGGCAATATTCAATAACCACCTTGCCCTGTAATGCCAAACTGATTTTGCGGGAGCTTTTTTGAGAATTTCTTCAAAGTATCTTATGGCATTCCTGGAACCTTCCTCCTTCGTGTGAAGGCCTCCGCCACGTATAGGAATGATGCAACTCTCGGGTGTGAATCTGGCGCAACAGTTCTCTGTCTCACCCCGTCTCATCCAGGCAACTCCCAGCATGAAAATATTTTCCATGACCCTCTTCTCCTCTATCGAATCTTTCACTTCTGGCAAAAGATCATAGGCAAGCTTCAAATGCTTAATGCCCTCGATCTCATTCCCCAGATTAAGCTCAGCCCATCCGAGTATGCGATGATGAAACCAATTCTCCTTGACCGGCGTTTGCGGAGTTGCATTAGCAAGAAGTTCCCGTGCCTGCCTTGCTCTGCCATCACCCAGATACTGATTGTTTTTGGAAGTCAAATCCCGGATCCCTGCAAGTAAATTAAGCATCCTCTGGTGACCTTCCTCATCCTTTTCAGTGTTCTCTACTTGAAAATTTTCAGGGCCCTCAATCCGGTAATTATTTCCCGATTCTTCTTCAGGGTTTTTGTTACAAGAAACCGAAAAAAACAAAGCACAAATCATTAGAACCGGCACTAAAATCCAGTCATTCATCTTGTGGTTTTGGCAAACGATTCTCTTCAATATCAGTGCCGCTATTGAGCGGTCCGGGTAATAATTACCTTATGATTTCCCGAAGAGTACTGATGATCAGTCTCTTCTCCATCAGGCCATCGCACCTTAATATTTTTGATCTTATTACCAGCGCTAAGCCCAAAAAATAATCCAGAAGAAGACTGGGACAAGTAACCGCCTCCGGCCCTGACCTCATCAGTCTGAGTCGATCCATCGCTCAATTCGACGCGGACCCTTGCCCCAACGCCGGTTGGATTACCGGGCCCATCAGAGAGCCTGATCATGAATGACTTATTTTCAGAATTAGAACTCATTTTATTTTCAAAGAGTTTCATTTTGCCGTCATTGACTCCAACTGCAAAGTCAACCCATCCATCATCGTTCAAATCGCATGATGCAAGTCCTCTCGCATCTTCAGGAACTGTCAGACCACTTCTATTGGGCCAGATCTCATTGAAGGATCCGGACCCATCACCTAACAATAAAACGCTCATGCCACCTGCCATTCTTCCAGTCTCTCTTTGAGGATGGTAAAAGTTTTGTGCCAGGTAAATGTCAGCTTTTCCGTCCCCATTAACCTCAGTGGCAATGACACCGAATCCCGGAGCGATCTGACTCAGTTCCGGCAAAGGCACTGCCTTGAAATTGGCCTTACCATCATTGATGAATACAACGCTCTTAAGATAGTTAACCTCAAATGACTCGGATTGCTGAAGTGCTGTCTGAGTATAAATATCTGTCAGGGTAGCGGAGGCAAACTTGTGGTATGTGTTGAATTTTTCTCTTACGAAGGGCATCGCATTTTGCGAGCAACTCTTTCCCCGGACAGGTAAAATACAGTCCTCAGCAACTTTTGCTTCAACGATACTTGGTGTAGATGAATCACCGAAGGTACCATAATAAATCCGGGACGGTTTTTTCTTGGACGGATGGTACTTGGTATTGAGCCCAAAGTTAGTGGCCACATAATCAATGTCTCCGTCCCCGTCAAGGTCCCTCCCCGCGAGACCATTCCACCAACCTGAATATTCTTTGAGCCCTGAATCTTGAGTAGTCTCTTTTAACTTACCCTCATTGTTTATAAATATTCGAACCGGTCCCCATTCAATGCTCAGCAACAGATCAATCCACCCGTCTCCATTCGCATCTGACCAGAGTGCACTGGTCACCATTCCGCAATTTTCAATTTCAGGACAAAGTTGCTTTGTACGATCAGTAAAGAGCACCTTCTCTCCCTTAACAGTTTCATTAACTAATAATGTACTCTTTGGGCCGGTAGGATATTTTCCGGGCCGTAACCGGCCCCCAACAAAAACATCCAAGTCCCCGTCACGATCAAAGTCAGCTGCCGAAGCGACGGACCCACTGATCATGAGGTCAGGTAAAGCTCCATCAGGCACATGTGCATATGACCCGTTACCATCATTTAAATATAATCTATCTCTCAACTCTTCGGGCCCAGACTCCACGCCTCCACTCACAACAAAGAGATCAGCGTCCCCGTCAAGATCCGCATCAAACAGTAATGGGCTCATGTCCTCGGAGCTGTTGTGAACTGAACTTGCAGAAATCTCTTTCCAAGAAATAAGACCATCACGGTTATGGTGTATTCCAATCGGTTCAGAACGAGCTGAGCCAAGTACGATTTCATCAACACCGTCTCCGTCCGTATCTCCCACCGCTATTCCAGGACCCAAATGAGAAAGCTTATTAGGCAGTAAGGGCTGCTGGGCAAAATCATTGAAGAATGTCTCCTCGTGAGGTGCTGACTGAATGGATTTAACCGGAGCAAACATAGGTTCAGTGCCGCTCTCTTTTTTCTCTTTTTCTGCTGGAGAATTTTCCTTGCTCTGCGAAACAACATAATGAGATCCGGCCGCAATGTTCTCAAAGGACTGTATGGATCCGCCCGGCCACTCCACTTCAAGACGATCGATTCTGTCCTCATCTCCAATTCCAAAATGCATGACAGGCCCATTACATGAAGCATAGCCTGTCATCGGATTCATGATTTTTGTCTGTTTACCTGTACCCGAAACTGCACGGATCACAGCACCGATCCCATATCGGTTAGATTCGTTACCGCGTAGAGAAAGAGTGACTCTGTTCTGCGCACTATCATTACGGAATATCTTGACCGGCTCATCGAGACTCGCAACGATAAGATCAAGGTCTCCGTCCCGGTCAAGATCCCCTGTCGCCGCAGAATAACTTGCCCCTAAATGGTCAAGGCCCCAGTCCTTAGAAACGTCCTTAAACTTTAAATGGCCAAGGTTCTGAAAGACCTGATTCGTATCTTTTTGTAGTCCTGTTTTATACCAAAGTTGCCATTCTTCCCTCCCATGAAGCATGGACTGCGAATAGGGAACAAACCTTTCCTTACCATCGATCAACATTCTAAAATGTGCGTCCGGGTTACGGATATTCGCACTCATCCCGTTAGAAACGAAGACATCAGTGAATCCGTCATTGTCAAAGTCAGATAATTTAGCAGCCCATGACCAGCCAGAAGCTGCAAGACCACTGAGCCATGCGCTTTCAAGGAACCGTGAAGTTCCACTATTAATGAAAAGTGCATTGCGCATCATCTGACGTGGAACAGAGGTGTCCATGAAATCCTTGAAAGCACTCATATCCCCCATGGCAATTTTTGCCTTGTAATGCGTAGTCGCAGCCATGTCCAATACGAAAAGATCCAAAAGACCGTCATTATTTAGATCTGCAACATCGCTTCCCATTGAAAACCACGTAGTATGAGGAACTGCAGATTTGATAACGTTACTGAATGTACCGTCCCCGTTGTTACGATAAAAGTAATCCGGGTCCTGGAAATCATTAGCAACATAAATATCTATCAATCCATCACCATCATAGTCGAACCAAGCGGCTGATAATCCATAGGCACTATCCTCGATCCCAGCCTCTCTCGTTACATCACGGAACTTACCCTTACCATCATTCTCGAA
>MDTE01143567.1_pt1 | contig 12645 bp, 8 predicted proteins | sample 811231 | NCBI WGS metagenome assembly MDTE01 (sample SAMN05326651, study PRJNA326480) | marine metagenome | isolation source: seawater | place: Indian Ocean: Red Sea | collected 2010
CTCGCCGCCATAGTCATCGTCATCGTCGTCGTCGTCGTCGTCGTCGGTCACGTCGTCGTCGTCACCCGCACAGTAAGGCGACCGCTCACAGTCGGGGTCGTCACAGTCCAGGTAGCGGTCGTTGTCGTTGTCTCGGCCGTCGCTACAGTCGCCTGGGACTTGTCCTTCGATGGGATCTGGGCCGCAGCTTGAGAGCACCAAGTAGAGGGGAAGAAGCAACAGCAGCAACCACCGGAAGCCGTTACGGGCCAGCCAACAACGCGAGACGTGCAGCATCAGGGACCTCCACTCCAGGAGCTAAGTGTAACTAGTCAGCGATCCCTCGCGCGCCGTGACGGCGCGCAATCAGCCCTGCTCTTGTGCCACCACCAGGCGGCTGGGTCCTGCGTCCGACACCCACCCAGCTACGCGACCGTCATCGCCCAGGCCAGAGCAGCTACCAGCCACTCAGTGCGCTAGTCTTGCTGCTGGAGGTGCCATGAGGCGCGAAAATCCATGGATCCTGTTCGCGGGCTGTCTGCTGCTGAGTTCACTGGCTGCATGTGACGAACACAACGGCGACGATGACGACTCGAGCGCGACCAACGGCACCGTGGATGACGATGACACCGGCGACGATGGGTCCGGCGACGACGACACCGAGGTAGCCACCTGCACCGGCGACTACCTGGTGGACAGCCTGAACACCGACGAGGACCTTGCCGCACTCGCCGCTTGTTCGGTGGTGGAAGGAGACGTCCATATTGTGGGCAGCACCACCATGGCCAACCTCACCGCCCTCTCCAACCTGACCGAGGTGACCGGCGAGCTAGAGATCTGCCACAACGATGCCCTAATCAACGTCCTTGGCTTGTCCAGCTTGACGAGGGTGGGCGGGGATTTGGACATCTGCCACAACTTCGCTCTGCTCGATGTGGCTGACCTCTCAGCTCTGTCTTCGGTGGGAGGCACCTTGATCATCGAGGAGAACCCGCTTATGTGTCAGAGCACCGCTGACGCCGTCATCGAGGGATGCACCTCGTGTCCCAACGTCAGGACCGGTGACAACAACGAGGACTGCTAGCCGGAGGGAGGAACGACTCGCGAGCGTCGGAACAACGGGCTAGCTCCGCCACCGCCTCACTCGTTCACACACTCTGCCGCGACACACACCATCCCTGCGTCACAGCCGCAGTCCACGGGGCAGATCTGGCAGTTCTCGTGAAAATCCACCTCCGTGGAGTTGCACCAGCCATCTCCACAGGGCTCGTCCGGGTCCAGGTAGCCGGGAATGAGGTTGTCGTTGTTGTCCCCGCCTCCCTCCAGTTCATCGGGGTAGGAGTCTCCGTCGGAGTCCAGGTCGAGCCAAGTGGGCAGCCCGTCCTGATCGATGTCCTGGCCCCAGATGTCCCCGTCCCCGATCTCGGTCAGTGTGGCGAAGCCGTCCCCATCATCATCGGGGTCGAGATAGTCCGGGATCCCGTCTCCGTCGGTGTCCCCATCCACCTCCTCGCTGTCGATGACGGTGTCACAGTCCGAGTCCTTCCCGATGATCGGCTCATGATCATGTCCCGTGTGATCGCAGCCCGGGTTGAGCAGCACGAGCTCGAACTGAACCACATCGGAGTACTCCGTCTCATTGCCGAAACGGTCCCGCATCTTGACCCGGTAGCCATAGGTCTCACCCAAGACCAGGTCCATGTCCAGATAGCGCGGACTCAGCTGCCACCCACTGCTCGTGCCCCCAGAGCTGCCGGTGGTCTCCTCGAAGTAGTACTCCACATAGCCTGCGCTATCCGTCCCCGGAGTCGCGCGCATCAGGGCCATCGAAGGCTGGACCTTCTTCATCTCCTGGTCCTGCATCGCCTGACTGAGATGGGCAGGTCCGGGCACAGTCACTTCAGAGGGCAGCATCTCGAACTCAGCCCTCAGGGGAGTCGGTGGCAGCCCATCATCGGCTAGGGCGAGCCCTTCAATCACGGTGTCGAGCCACTGGGTGACGGCCTCGCGGTCCTCGGCGCCCAGGGTTCGGAAGCGAGCGGGCGGCATGACGCGAAGGTGGTCCCCAGGCAAGTTGATGCGCTCCTGGACCAGACGAAGGTGCCCGACACCCAAGGCAGCGAAATGATCCCCAAGGGCACTGCCTGACCGCCCCCGAGCGATGGGGCCCAGCTTGAACTGGGCGCGAGAGATGTTGGGGTTCAGCGCGTCATGGTGGCACTGGCTGCAGGCCTGCACGAGGACTTCCGGTGCGCTCAAGCCCGGGGCAACGCCCAGCCCCACGCCATCCCAGTCCCGATGGGCGTAGATGTCCGTGACATCCGGAAAGTGGTCGCTCTGGCCGTTCCGATAGGCGCTGTAGTCGTCAATGAGGGCCTGCAGCTTGTCGCTATCGAACGGCTCGAAGCCGCGTCCAGGGGGCGTAATCAACAAGCCCTGTCGCCCCATCTCGTACAGTTCTTCCCATACGTGCCGAAAGAACATGCCCAGACCGCGGTCATCCTGCAGAAGGCCGATCTCGGAGCCATTGGGCTCGTAGGCCGTATTGTCGAAGCCGTTGCCAAAGCCACTGACCTCCACCAGGTCCTCCAGTGACTTGGGCCGCGAGGCATAGATGGCGCCGTCGGGCACGCCCGCGAAGGTCTCGCCCAAGGGCTCCTCCTCGGTCGCGTGGGCGGCGACGTACTGCTCCATCGCGTCATGGAACGGCCCAAGAGCCGTGGGGTTGTCCGTCCAGTTTCGGAAGTGGCGGTTGTCGTACATCCAGTGCATCCACATGCTGTTGAGCTGGAACATCAACAGGGACTTGCGGCTGGTGGGGCTGGTGACGAGACCGTGCTGATGACACTGCAAGCAGTCCAGCGGGGTGTTCTCGATGTCCTGCTCGCCGTAGATGGTGTAGTCGAGCCAGCCCGACTCGTACTGCTCGCTGAAGCGCTCCTCGTCTGTGCAGTTGTCCGGATCTGCGCAGCGATAGGTGAGCTTGAACAAGAAGAAGTCCAGGTCGTCTCGCACGGGGTCGTGGGTGATGATCTCGGCGAAGCCCTCCCCGCGCACGAAGGCGGTGGCGATGAAGCCGGGCACGGGCTCTAAGTGCGTCGTGGTGGGGGTGTGCACGATCACCCGGGGATTGACCGGGCTCACCGTCCGCCGGCTGAGCGATGCGGAGTGCCCAACGACCGACCACGCCGGATTGCCGTTGTCCAGGAGCATCTGAGCGTCCTTGCCGCCGGGGCCCTCGAAGGGCAGCCCCAGCACAGCCAGGAGCTCGGTGGAGCTGGTCACCTGCGGGCGCGGCTCCACACAGAAGGCATCGCGCACGACGCTCTGCACTCCCCGCTCGGCCAGGCCGGCGCAGAGGCTGGCCAGTTGCGCCTCACCCTGCAGCATGTCGTCGAACAGGTTCTCTTCGGTGGGGTAGTCATCGCTGGCGCAGTCCGGCGAGCCCAGGCAGTCCGAATCGTCGCAGTCGAACAGACCGTCAGCGTCGTTGTCGGCCCGGTCCCCACACTCGCCCGGCTCGTCCCCCTCCAGGCTCGGAGGCGCCGCCTTGCAGGTGCACAGCAACAGGCAGGCAGCAAGGATCACAGAGCTTTGTGTGGTGTTCACGCTCTCTACTTTAGATGCTGCAGCGCAGAATGGGCTGCAGCCTGGATGCTTGACTCTTGTTGTCCGCTGTATTTGGTGGGTGTTGACGGTGCTGTGGGGGCCCCTGGGCGTTCTCGCAGCGGCCCGGTCCAGCTATTGTCCGCACGGTCTTCAACAAAGGGGTGCTGATGCGTCGTGTTCTGATTACTGGAGCGAACAAGGGGATTGGCTGGGCCCTCGCGGCTCGCATGCTCGAGACCGTCCCTGATGCCTTCGTCTTGTTGGGCTCCAGAGACCTGCAGCGTGGGGAGGTGGCTATTGGACGTCTCATCGAGCGCGATGCGTCCTGGTCGGATCGACTCGCGCTTGTCTCGCTGGACGTGTCCGACGACGACTCGGTTCGTGCGGCGGCCCAATGGGTCGTGGAGCGCTTCGGCAGTGCTCCAGCGCCGCTGTATGGCATCGTGAACAACGCTGGTGTGGGGCTTCCCGCTTCCGATCTGGAGCCTGTGCTCCAGGTCAACACTTACGGCATGCGGCGGGTTTGCGAGCAGTTTCTACCCCTGTTGTGTCCAGACGGCGGACGTGTCGTCAACGTGACCTCAGCGGCCGGCCCCAATTACGTTGCCACCTGCAGTGCGGAGCGGCAGGGCTTGTTGATCAATGACCAGGTGACCTGGGATGAGATCGAGGCCTTCATGCAGGAATGTCTCGCGGTGTCCGGCGGACCGGATGCCTTTGCTGGCCTTGGTCTCGGCTCGGGCTCCTCGTACGGGATCTCCAAGGCCTGCGCCAACGCGTACACCTTGTCACTGGCTCGGAGCTATCCCGGCCTAGTGGTCAACGCTTGCACTCCGGGCTTTATCGAGACCGACCTGACCCGTCCCATTGCTGATGCCCGGGGCCTCAGTCCCGCGGAAATGGGCATGAAGGCCCCCGCAGCGGGCACTGTAAGCCCCCTGTTCTTGTTGTTTGGCTCTCCCGAGGGCACGGGCCACTACTATGGCAGCGATGCGCTGAGGAGCCCGCTCGACCGCTACCGGTCCCCAGGCGATCCACCGTATACGGGCGACTGAGCCGCACTGAGACCACCTGAATGGCGGGTGGTCTGGACGCGCGGCGGGGACGCGTCGGCGTGTTGCGAGCAGCTTCACTTGTTGTGGCGTTGTGCAAATGTCAGGTTTTTGCAAAGTCGACCTTGGTGCTGCGGTAGCTGTCGCTTAGCGTCGATGCCATGACACGCTTGAACATCCGAGATAGGTCCCCCTTCCAACCATCAAGGCGGTCACCCTGTGTGCGGGGAGCTCGGGCTGCATCCGGTGTGCTGTTAGGTCTTGTCGTGGCTCTGGGGGTGCTCGCGACGCCGCGGCCCCTGTCGGCTCAGGTAGAGGCCTGCCGCACGCCTTGGGAGATGCACCCAGGCGAAGACCTGGTGACTTGGGGCTTCGACATTGGCAGCCATGGGAACATCAACGAGTACAACTACGCGACGATTCCTGACCCGTGGGCGACGGACTGGGTGCCTGCTCCCGACCCGGTGGCCATTAACTACGACCTCAACAGCAACTCGACGCTCTGCGACTCGGCTACCGAGTGTCGGCATGGGGCAGAGTTCACGTACTTTCGCACGGCCATCTACCTGCCTCCGTCGATGCAGTTCTCGCAAGCATGGATCGAGGTGGACGTGGTGGATGATGGTGTCCGTGCGACTCTCTTTTCTACGAGCTATCCAGCGGGTGTGACCGATCCTGGGGCCTATGCCTTTCTGGGTGGAGGGTCGAGCTCCGATCTGCTGCCCTACATGACCGCAGACTCCTACACGACGCTCGTGCTGACGCACGTGGACGATTGCTGCAGCCAGTCCTTCATCCATGGTGTCGAGCTCTATCTGGAGACCGATGGCCGAGTGTCTGAGGTGTCCACCGAGTGCGATCTGGATGATGAGGACGAAGATGGTTACCCACCTGTGGGTGGTGACTGTGACGACGAGGACCCCGCCCTGAATCCAGGGGCAGAGGAGATCTTGGATGGCATCGACAACGACTGTGATGGCTTGATCGACGAGGGCACCGAGGTCTACGACGATGATGGGGATGGCTTGTCCGAGGTCGAGGGCGACTGCAACGATGACGTCCCGATGCAGGGGGCAAACCAGCAAGAGATCTGCGATCAGTGGGATGTGGACTACGACTGTGATGGTTGTCCTGGTGCTACCGACCCAGACTGTGGCGGCACTTGTGGCGAGGACACAGGGGACGATGACACGTCGGACCCCACCGATGATTCGGCCGATGACGGTGGTGACGATGGCGACAGCGGGAGCTCGGGTGCTGAGGGTGGATCGGGTGCTGGGGATGGATCGGGTGATGTGGACGGCTCAGAGGACTCCGCGCAGTCCGATGCTGGGGGCTTTGACAATGCAGAAGGCACACCTGGCCTAGATTCGGCTCCCTCCGGTTGCAGCTGCCTGTCCCAGAGCCTCTCGGTGTTTCCCATGGCGCCCTTGGTCTTCGGACTTGGCTTCTTGGGTCTGGGACGACGTCGGACCAGGCCTCTCTAGCGGCAAGGAGGCTGCTGCACTGTATAAGGGTAGGCAGTCGTTGGATCCGGTAGAGGTGGAGCGTGGGCAAGAAGAAGCGCAAGTCGAAGAGATCGAGAACCGAGAGCCCAAGCGATGGGCCGGATGCATTCTCCGGTGGCTTCGGCTCGTTGATGGAGGATCAGGGTCTTCGGTCCAGTGGACACGAGACCAAGAGCGCGGAACTGCCCCAGCGTGGAGCCTCGCCGAGTGGTGCCCCCCATCAAGAGATCGTGGCTGACGCCCACCGGTGGATCGTCCGCATCTCGAAGAAGGGCAGGGGAGGGCGGGAAGCCACCCTGCTCAGCCCACGTGGACTCTCTGAGGGCCAGGATCTCGGCGCCCTCGCCAAACGTATTCGTCGGGAGCTGGGCTGTGGCGCCACACTCGAAGGTGATGGCATCTTGGTTCAGGGAGACCAGCGGGACCGCCTCGAGCGCTGGCTGGACGCCAATGGTGCCCGGAAGGTCACCCAGGGCTAGCTGGCACGGAGAGCTGGGGGCGACGAACCAGAGGCCCGGCCAGGGGTTCTCGCCAAGCTTCAGCCGCTGTGCGCGCATTGCTTGTGCAACTTGCTTGTTAAGTCGTATTATTCCAGCAACTTAGCTCTTGGTCGCAGGAAGTTTGGGTTGGGCTCGGTGGAGCCTGGTCGAGCCGGTGGATGAAGAATCGATGGCATCCTCGGCGAGCCTGTGCACAATGGGGCCGGAATCAGCGGTGGGACGATACGGTTCGTGCCACATCGTTGCAGAGGGACAGAGTGATGATGAAGCAGTGGTTTCTTTCGCCAGCACGTTGGCTTGTTCTCGTGGCAGTCGCCCTCTCTGGGCTCTGGGGTTGTGCTGAGCCGGATTACTCCGATTATTCGTTGCGTCCAGGGTGGTATCCCAACCAGGAATTTCACCTGGAGACGCGGTATCGCACGATGGCTCCCAGGACCGAGCGTGGCGACGCTACCGCCGATCCAGCCGCTGACGACCTGAGTGAGACCGTCGATCTAGCCGATGACCTCAGCGCACCTGTCTACTGGCGCTATCAGGTCATCCGCAGTGGCTTCGAGCCGGAGGCCGGTGACGACTTTGAGGAGTTCGCCACCAAGGGGGGCACATCCAGCCCGCTGACGGTGATCAAGGCCTCGCTGGATCCGGCCATGAACGTGGGCTCGGAGCTGACGCATGCGGACCCCAAGGTGTACCTGGTCATTCGGGAAGACCGCTTGCGGATGGCTGGTCTCGTGTACTTCTACACACTGGAGGGAGAGCGACTCTCCGAGGCCGTGACAGTGGACGACGAGGACATGAACCGCTCGTTCAGCTTGCTGAGCCAGAGCCGCTTGTCCGTCATCCCCCACTTCATCCCGCCGTTCCCCATTGCTCCCGAGGATCGGGAGATGACGCTCGAGAACGGTGAGCGAGTCTCTTTCTCCAATTCGACGGAAGCCAGCGTGGATGTGGTCTATGAAAATGCCATCGACACCACCCTGATCGCTGAGACTTGGGTCGAGGGCCAGCCTTGGGCCACCCACAGCGTCAGTCCCACGGTGGAGAGTCGGCTCATGGATGAGGGGGAGGTTGCTGATCTGCAGCGGGGCAACGAGAGCTTCAGAGATGATCACGAAGACCCCGAGGACTTTGACTTCGTTGCGCTCCTGAAGGCTGCCGTGAACCTGGATGCGGCTCTGAACATCACCGACATGATTGGCTCGAACCTGTTCGAGGTCCGCGAGGGCTATCGGCCCTGGGCTGGTTCCTGGTGGCGACAGAGCGAGGGTGCGCTGATCTTTGGCCACAAGACCGAGCACTTCGGCGGGAGCGGTGCCTTCCCCGATAGCATCAACGCACGAGACACGATCTCCGATCTTCGCGCCGAAGTGTTCACGGAGCATGGGACTGACATCCAGAACCTCGGGGAAGAGCTCCGAGATCTGCGAAAGAACGGGGAGTCTGATTCAGCGGCCTACTCCACGGCCCGCGACGAGTACGGGGACAAGCAGGACGCGTTCGTGGAAGAACTGTCGGACTTCTACAACGCCGTTCGCACTGCCATCGACGGCGGGCGCATCACGATCGAGGACGGAAAGATCAAGGCTGAGGCCAACTGGAACCAAGACGAAGACAACAGCTACCCAGCGTTCAATCTGCCTCTCGATGGGCTGTCTCCGCTGGACAAGTTCGCCCTCCTGCAGCAACTAGAGGGGCAAACCCATGGCACCAACCCCTGGTTTGGTCCGGCCTGGGAGATGTTGAACCACTGGAGCCCTGCCGGGTCCAGCTGGTGGGGCCACTGCAATGGCTGGGCCGCTGCCGCGATCCTCACGCACGAGCCCAGGACGCCGATCACCTTGTCTGTGGGTGATGGTGACAAGTACGACATCGAGTTGTCGGCCTCGGATCAGAAGGGCCTGCTCTCGGAGAGCTTCTACAGTCAACTCAGCAGTTTCTATGGGGCCCGCTACAACGGCGACGAGGACGATGACATCAGCGATCTGAGCCCCCGGGCGTTGGTCCAGTTGGTCTCCATCTACATTGGACAGCGGGGAGTGCCCATTGTCTTCGATACCTCCGCTGACGAAGAGGTCTGGAACTATCCGGCCTGGTCCTATCGGCTGACACTGACGGAGACAACGAGTGGGGAAGCGTCGGGACGCATCAACATCAACACCGCGGGGGTCGATGAGTTGATGACGCTGTGGGGTATCGATGACACTCGCGCGCAGCGCATCATCGAGTACCGACAGCAACATGGCGCCTTCCAGACCACCGAAGAGATCATCGAGGTCGAGGGCATTGGCCGCGGCATGTACGAGCGCTTCGCGGAGAACGTCACAGTCAGTCTGGACACCGATCTCAGGACATTCGATGGTCGCCTCGAGATTCGCTTCGCCACCGATGGAGTCGGCTACGAGCACATCGACACCAATCCAGATGCGCCGCTGGGCTTCTGGAAGAACTACGACTTCGAGCTCCAGTCGAACCCCACAGGGGACATCGTGAGTGGGAGCTGGGACTCCGACGATTCTCATCCTGACTTTGGTTGGGTTCCCTACGCCAACACCGTGGACTCGGGCCGGTCGGAGAATCGGTACCTCCCGTGGCAGAACCTCAGGAACTACCTCCCCGACGCGCTTCGCTATTGAGGGGGCCGTGGACGTTGTCCTGGATGGGGTTTCTGCCGTTCTCTAACGTGACAGCTAGGCCAGAGTGTCCTCTACGAGCGAAGAAGCGACAGATGAACAAGTTCTCTTTGCTCTCGGTCCTCGCCCTTTTCTTCGTGTCGTCAGGCTGCAGCGTGTTCGACGCCCAGTGTGACCTCTTCACCGAGGTCGAAGCACAGCTGGAGTGCCTCGATCAGGCGTTCATGGAGCTCAGGGCCGACGCCGACACCTGCTATGACGGTCGGCGCAGCCGCTTGACCGACTGTGAAGAAGGCGATGAGGCCGAGCGTGGCGAGAGCGTCTACTTCTGTCGGGGCGGTGAGTGGTATGCCGAGGGTGACGAGGACGTAGAGCGCAACCTCGAGACCAAAGGCGGCGTCCGAGAGGGCACGGAAGAGGCTGTCCGAGAAGAGGACACCGAGGCCGATGAGCCTCTCCGGGACCGACGCGCTTTTTGCGAAGGCCTCGAAGCCGACGACGAAGGTTATGAGCGCTGCCAGGCCGCTATGTCGGATCTGGATGGGCTCCACGTGCGCACCCGAGAGGGCGTGGAGCGCAGCTCGGGGGTCGATGAGCGCAGGCAGGCGATTCGTCGTGGCTTGAGGGCAGGTCGCATTCTGGCGGGTTGCGATCGGCCCATACGAGGCGGAGAGCGGCCTGTTCGCTGATTGAACGCTAGCTCGGGTAGAGCGCTGTTCCTGTGCCCGCTCGAGATTGGTGCAGGGGTGCCGGCTTCTGCCAGTGTTGGGATTGACTCAGCAAGGGGCTGTGGACGAACCTGATCAAGAGCAACCGCAAGGAGTTGCCGAGGTCCCATGACGCAAACGCTTCCCATCATTCAGGCCGAGAGCGAGCCCCCTCGACAGGCGGTCTCGTCGGACCTGATGAACCTCCCTCGGCCTCGAGGGAAGGTCGCCAAGAGGAGCTCGTCCTTTCTGCCCACCTCGGCGAGAGAACTCGCCGACCGTGGCTGGGATTGGGTGGATGTCGTTTTTGTCACGGGTGACGCCTACGTAGATCACCCCTCGTTTGCCATGGCCTTGCTCGGTCGCGTGCTGGAGGCGGCAGGCTATCGGGTTGCCGTGCTGTCCCAGCCCGCCTGGAAGAGCGTGGATGCCTTCCTGGAGCTGGGTGCTCCCCGCCTGTTCTGGGCAATCTCGGCCGGGAACATGGACTCGATGATCAACCACTACACGGCGGGCAAGAAAGTACGGAACGCCGACGCGTATTCGCCCGGGGGCAAGAGTGGCAGGCGGCCGGACAGGGCAACGAACGTCTATTGCCAGAGGGCTCGAGAGGCCAACAAGCGCCTGGGAAGCACAGCGCCTGTGGTCGCGGGCGGAGTCGAGGCGAGCCTGCGCCGCATTGCCCACTACGACTACTGGTCCGATTCGGTGCGTCCCTCCATTCTGCTCAGCAGCAAGGCGGATCTTGTCGTCCACGGCATGGGAGAGGTTCCGATCCTCGAGATCGCCCGGCGCTTGAAGCGAGGGGAGACGGCTCGGGATCTGCGTGACATGCGCGGAGTGGCTTGGCTGGCCGGCAAGAAGGACCTGCTGCCCACCGAGGACATCGTGGAACTGCCGTCCTTTGAGCAGGTGCGGGACAGCCGACGTGACTTCGCACGGGCGACGTTTCTCTTCCACGAAGAGATGAATGCGCTCAACGGGAAGGTCGTGCTTCAGAAGCATGGCGATCGGACGCTCGTCCAGAATCCGGCAGTTCCTCCCCTCAGCGAAGCCGAGATGGATCGCATCTATGGCCTGCCTTTTGCGCGAAAGCCTCACCCTGGCTACGACGGGCCGGTGCCCGCCTTCGAGACCATCAAGGACTCGGTGACGGTCATGCGTGGCTGCTTTGGTGGCTGCACATTCTGCTCGATCACGATGCACCAGGGACGGCCCATTCAGAGCCGAAGTGAAGAGAACATCCTTCGCGAAGTGCGTGCGCTGGGCCAGAGCAAGGACTTCAAGGGCACCATCAGCGACATCGGCGGCCCCACGGCCAACATGTACAAGATGCGCTGCACGCGGCCCGAGATCGAGGCCCGGTGCCGCCGCCCTTCGTGTGTTCACCCCTCAGTGTGCAAGCTGCTCGGCACCGACCACGGGCCCATCGTGCAGTTGATGCGCAAGGCCCGTGAGGTGCAAGGGGTCAAGAGGGTTCACATCGCCTCCGGCGTGCGCATGGACCTGGCCCAGCGAAGCGACGAGTACCTGGACGAGCTGGTGACTCACCACGTGGGAGGACACCTCAAGGTGGCTCCCGAGCACGCCTCCAGTCGGGTGCTTGATGTGATGCGCAAGCCGACGATCGATGACTTTGGGAGCTTCTCCGATGCGTTCACGGCGGCGTCACGACGTGCTGGCAAGGACCAGTATCTCGTGCCCTACTTCATTTCCAGCCACCCGGGAGCGGGTCTCGGCGACGCCATTGAGCTTGCGGTGTACCTGAAGAGCAATGGCTTCAAGCCCAGGCAGGTGCAGGACTTCATTCCGGCACCGCTCGATGTGGCGACGGCGATGTATTACACGGGGCTCGACCCGAAGACGCTGACTCCGGTGCCGGTGGCCAAGAAGCTGGCTGATCGCACGATGCAGCGGGCCTTATTGCAGTTCTTCAAGCCCGAGAACTGGTTCACGGTCCGCGATGCCTTGAAGCGTGCCGGGCGGCAGGACCTCATTGGCCATGGCCCGGATTGTTTGATCCCGCCACAGCCTCCCGAGCGGGCACTGCAGTGGCGCCGCACGCAGGCCAACAAGGGCTTTCGAGAGTCGGCGGAAGACTACAGCGACAGCCTCATGGGCAAGGACCCGGCGAGCTATCGCCCGAAGCGTGGGGTTGAAAAGAAGCGAGGCAAGAAGCCAAGGCACCGTCGCGACGGGTGACGGCAACCTAGATCAGGGTGCGGTCTCGAAACCATCGACCACTCCTTACTCGCGATCGAATTCCCATTGACAAGTTCCAAGGGGTGCTCACGTTGAGTGTGCAAGGGCGGGAAGTTCCCTCCCGATAAGGGCAAACCGGTGGCGACGCCGGGACGCAAAGCCACGGGCCTCACGGAGGCAGCCGGGCCGCCGAAGGAGGCTCTGATGACCAAGCTCTCATCCAATTCTTGTCCCGTTGCTTTCGCCGCTTTGCTGGCTGTTCTGGCCTGTTCGATGACCACTGGCTGCCTGGACCGCCCCGCTCTTGAAGCGGACCAGTACTCGTTCTTGGATCAAGACGGCGGGTCGGGCATTGACGGATTTGCTCTGGGTGATGACGACGACTCGGCCGGTGACGACCACGACTCGGCCGGTGACGACGACGACTCGGCCGGTGACGACGGCGACTCGGCTGACGA
>MDTE01201818.1_pt1 | contig 12644 bp, 14 predicted proteins | sample 811231 | NCBI WGS metagenome assembly MDTE01 (sample SAMN05326651, study PRJNA326480) | marine metagenome | isolation source: seawater | place: Indian Ocean: Red Sea | collected 2010
ATTTAATTGTGGAATAGGTATGATATTTGTAATTAACAAAAAGCATTATAAAAGATTTATTAAAAGGAAATTGTTTAGTCTTATCGGTGAAATTAAATAATTATAAAAAAGTATCCTTTTTATTATCAGGGAGTGGTTCTAATCTACTAAAAATATTAAAAAAAAATTATATAAATAAAGATTTTAAGGTAATTACTATTATTAGTAACAATAATATCTCAACAGAAATTAAATCATATGTGGGTAAACTTTATAAAGGTATTTTAGTTAAAGAATATCAAAGAACATTACAAAAAGAAAATTTCTATAATACAGATGTTATTTTTTCAATTGGTTATATGAAAGTTATTGAGAAGAGTATTATAGATAATTTCGATGTTATTAATTTACATCCATCTATTCTACCTCATTACAAAGGACTAATGACACAAAAAAGGATGCTTATAAATAATGAAAAATACTATGGTTTTACCATTCATAAAGTTTCTCTTAAATTAGATGATGGTCAAACTATTTCTAGTAAATCCAAAAAAATGAACACTAAAAATGAGTCAGAACTTTTAAAAAAACATAAAAGTTTGGAGCATCAATTTGTATATGACCAATTTGTTGATTATTTACTAAACTAGCTCAGATCCTGAAAAAAAGAAACTGATTTCAATTTTTGCGTTTTCCTCAGAGTCACTTCCATGGACTGAATTTGCTTCTATAGACTCAGCATAAAGCTTTCTTATAGTACCCTCTTCGGCTTCAGCCGGGTTGGTGGCACCCATTATTTTACGGTATGTTGCCACAGCATTTTCTCCTTCTAAAACTTGGACCTGAACTGGGCCAGAAGTCATATACTCAACCAAGCTACTAAAAAAAGGTCTTTCCTTGTGTACTTCATAGAAGATCTCTGCTTGATTTTTAGTTAAATACATTTTTTTTGAAGCTAATATATTTAAATTTGAGCTTTCAATAATTTGATTAATATGCCCTATTAGATTTCTCCTTACAGCATCAGGTTTTATTATTGAAAATGTTTTTTGCATATTAGTTTAATTTTTGAAATATTTACTTATAAAATCTGAAATCAATGTCAAGCCGAAACCAGTAGAACCTTTATTGTTCATTATATCTCCTCCATTTTTCCATGTAGTACCAGCTATATCAAGATGAGCCCATTTTGTATTTTTTGGGACAAATCTTTGTAAAAACTGAGCAGCTGTAACTGATCCGCCATATCTTCCTGCTCCTATATTTTTTAAATCAACAAAAGGTGAGTTAAGTTCTTTATCAAAATCGTCATGGAGAGGCATTCTCCAAACTTTTTCATTTGTGTCTAAGCCGGATTGATAAAGTGTATCTGCTAGTTTATCGTCATTACAAAATAAACCAGCATAATGTTGTCCTAAAGCTACCATAATAGCACCAGTCAAAGTTGCAAAATCAATTACTATTTTTGGTTTATATTTTTCACATCCGTAAGTGATTATATCTGCTAATACCAGCCTTCCCTCAGCGTCTGTATTCAAAACCTCAACATTTATCCCTTTATAAGATTTGATTATATCACCAGGTTTGTAAGCGGTCCCACTTGGCATGTTTTCCACAAGGCCTACTATACCTGCGTAAGAAAAATTTGTATTTATTTCACTCAAATATTTGATAATTGAAACAGTAACTGCTGATCCAGCCATATCCCACTTCATGTCTTCCATACCAGTACTCGGTTTAATTGAGATACCTCCGCTATCAAAGCAAACACCTTTGCCTACAAACAAAATATCTACGTTATTTTTATTTTTATTTTTCTTTGAAAACTCCATAACCATAGGCTCTCTATGACTTCCTTGACTAACTGCCAATAAACAATTAAGGCCAATACTCTTTATGTTATTCTTGTTTAAAGTTTTTATATTTATATTTTTTTTGCTCATATGATCTAGTGATCTTTTAACAAAAGATTTTGGGTAAATTATATTGCTTGGCTCAGAGACTAACTCTTTTAGAAAATAAAGTGAGTTTAATAAACTTCGATTTTTTTGGGAAAGTTTAAAATTTGTTTTATATTTTGAATTCTTAGAATTTTTTTTATAAATAGAATAAATAAAATCTTTTTGTAAAAAACCAAAGACCAAAGACTCTAAGCCTAACTTATCTTTTGAATTTACAAACACATTTGTGGCTGAATATTTAATAGAAATATCATAAACAAATGATCCCAAAACGTTTTTATAAAAGTGGCTCTTATTAGACCCCTCAGGATAAATATTTAAAACTAATTGAGATTTATTAATATTAATTGAGTATTTGAATATAACTTTTTTGTTATAAGAATACTCAGATAACCCTTTTTTTTTGGAAACCGTGTTTATAATATCAACATACAATTTAATGCTTTGATTAGGTAAATTTATTAAGTTAAATTGTGCTTTCATGCTTGGAGGAACTAGATCATATATAATTTTTAACTATTTAAAATATATTTCAATAAATATAATAATTTTTATTGGCCTCATATGGCTATCACAAATCTTAAGAATATTAGAATTACAACAATCAATTACAACTCAAGTTGTGGATGTAATTTCAACAACTTTATTAGTTTTGCCAAGTTTTATTAATCCCTTAATGCCTTTTTTGTTAATTTTTGCTAGTTTCTTTTTGAATTATAAGTTTAATAGTAGTAATGAGATAATTATTTTAAAACAGTATTTTTCATTTAAAAATAATATTTTTTTATCAATAATTTTAACTTCGGGAATTATAGTTTTTTATTTTTTAAATAATGAGTTATTTTCGGTACATCTTTACGAAAAATATAAAGTAAAAGAGTTAGAAATAAGAAATAATTTAAAGTTAGGAGTGCCCTCGTCAAGAGAGTTTCATATTGAAGATGAGGTTAGTATATTTTTTGAAAAACAAAGAAATAACAAATTTTTTGATGTAGAAGCAATAATTTTTGAAGATGGTCAATTTATTAATTCAAGTAATGTTGAAATAGAAATAGATAAAAAAAATTATAATTTAATTTTTAATAAGGGTGAAAGAATAATCTTAAATGATACTGAGAAAAGTAGAACAATATTCGATAAATTTATCTACAGTATTGAAAATAATGAAATTGAATTATTAATGATGGATAAAGAGCACTTCAATACCCTTCAATTATTAAAGAAAAATGATATTGATAATGAGTTTTACTATCATGGTCATAATAGAATATATCAATATTTTTTAACATTAGTCATAGCGCTATTTTCTTTTAAAATAATACTTTTATTTTATTCCAAGAAAAATATTTTTAAATATTATGGAGCTTTGTTTTTAGTTTTACTTTTTATACAGGTTATAAATTCATATCTAATTTTTCTTTTAAATAATCATACTAATTTTAATTTGTATTACTATTATCTTATAAACTTTATGGTGCTATTAACTTTTTGCTATTTCATATTTTTTAAATTAAATGAAAATCATTAATCTTCTCTATAGAAAATATATTTTGTCATTATTCATTTGTGTTATGTCTACTTTAATGATTTTTTTTATTTTTTCATTAATTGGTAACTTAAACGAAAATTATTCTTTTTTAGTTATACTTAAAATTAGTTTTCTAAATTCCTTGCAAATATTAGCTTATGTACCATCTTTTTTATATTTACTATCAATTGTTTTATTTTGTATTTTCTTAAGATCAAAAAATGAGATTACTGTTATAAAGAGCTACTTTAGTTTAAAATTGCTAATTATTTTTATCTTACCAATAGTAATGTTCTTTACTTTTTTTGAGGTAACTAAAAATCAGCTAAATTTATTAATTGAAGATTATAAAATACACTCAATAAATGATGATAATCTATCAAAAGTAAAAATATTTATAAAAAAAGCGGGTGATGAAAAAAACTACATGGTGCTTAAAAATTTTGGACAAATTGACGAAAGAGTCTCTGAGTATCGCTCTTATAAAGTAACAAACAATATTATAGAAACAGCTGAGTTCAGTAATAAGATTATTCTTGGAAAAGACTCTTTTTTTATTGAAAAATTTACTCAGTATAAAAATAATTTTATTAAAGATATAAATACTTCAAAAATTATTGAGCTAGATTATTTAGATACAATTCAAAATAATTCTATTGTTAAAGATATTTCAAAAAAACATTATTTCAAATTAGATATTAACTTAGTAAATTTTATTATATTTTTTGTCTTATTTTTGATGTGTTTGTTTTTATATTTTTTTAGTTCAAAATTTATTAATATAAAACAAAGTTTAAAAAATCCAATATTTATATCAATAATTGTTCTTATATATTCATTTTTTGTATTTAATAATTCGTTGAGTTTTTTTCGGCAAGAATTTGAAATAATTGCTAGTTTGATAGCAGGAATGTTTTTTATAAAAGTTTATTCAAATGAATAAATTATTGATATTTTTTTTAATCTTTATTTTTTTTTTAAGACAAATAATGGTTTTAAGTGCAAATAATGATACCTATATAAACACAACAAACATAACCTATGATGAAGAAAAAAATATTGTTGAGTTGGCAGATGACTCTAAAATTAATATAAATGACACCAATATCTTAGTTGACAAAGGAATTATAGACTACAACAATGATTTAGTTGAGGTCTATGGAGACTTTTATTTATACCAAGAGCTTAATATTTTAAGTGGTAAAGATCTAGTCGGTAACACTAAACTAACAAGTTTTGAGGCAAATGAAGTAAGTTATATCTATAACAACGATTTAAAAATTGACTCAAAAAAAGTAAAGAGGTCTGACGATATAGTTAATTTCTATGATAATTTTTTAACACCTTGTGAATTAGAGGGCTTCTTTAATTGCCCAACTTGGTCCCTGAGGATTGACAAAACTAAATATAATTTAGTAAAAGACAAGTTTAACCATTATGATACTTTTTTACAAATAGCTGACTACAAAGTTTTTTATTTACCATATTTTTCACATTATGGGAGTAAGGCTCCAAGAAAAAGAGGTTTTTTAACGCCTACTCTTGAATTTTCACTTGGGGGCGACACTGAAACTGGAATTGTAACACCTTACTACCTTCCTGTTAATTTAAGTACTGACATTCTATTTAAACCAAAATTGTTTTTAGATCCCAATTTTGAAATTGTTGAAAAATTAATAATTAATACCAGTTTGAATAGCAAGAGACCCGGGGGTAATGTTTCTCTAGAGGTTTATAATGAAAGAAAAGTTAATAAAGATGTTTATAGTTCAGCTAACCTTAGTGCGAAACAAAAAGTAAATAGAAATAATATACTATCATTTGAAGCTCTTATAACAAATAGCATATCAACGACAAGATCAATCAATGAAGAGCCAGTTAATTTTGAAGATATATTTATTGCATTGGACAGCTATGATGTTTTAAAGAAAAACGACTTTCTAAGAAGTGAGATTTCATATGTTGCTGCTTTAGATACCTCTGACTCAAACTTAATACCTGTAACTCCATCAATTAGATATATGAATATTTATAATCCATCAGATAAATTATCAATGGTTAATAATTATAATATTGGGATTTTGAAAAGAGCAAATTCAAGTGCTGAAAAACCTTCGGATACCTACTTTATCAAAATAAATAATGAAATTTTTAATAGCAATAAATTTAATAATTTCAATATTTACAATAAGCTAAGTTTTACAAATAATTTCAATTCTTACGAATTTAAAGATAACTTAAATTTAAATGAAGATGTTTTTCAAAGTAATTCCGTAATCTCGTCAGATTTATATCTCAATACTTTTGACAATATTAAACCAAGATTAAAAATTATTCATAATGCTAATTTAATTTCTGACGATGTAATTAATGAAGATAGTAAAGCGATATCATTTAATTATCAAAATCAATTTTCAGATAGTAGATACTATGGTGAGGACTTACAAGATAATTCCAGTAGGATAGTTTATGGATTAGAAAATGAATTTAATTTATTAAACCAGAAACTAAATTTTAAATTTAATCAATCTTATGATTTCATTGCAAAAACAAACTATACAAGAGATATAAAACAAAACTCAAACTTTTCTGATTTTGCTGTAGAGGCAAAAACAAAATTTAAAGATGTTTCATTTCAAATTGATAGTCGTTTAAATAATACCAGTTTATCCTCTAAAGAAATGAATTATGATTTAAGTTATTCAAATTTATTAGATTTTAATTTGATTTATAATGAAACAGATGGTAACTCATATAAAACTTCCTCATCAGACACTGAATCCTTGGGGTTAGGAGTAGGTAAGAAAATTAATGATAATATAAGCTTATCATTTAACTCGAATATGGATATAAAAAATAATTACAGCCCCTATTCGCAATCGCTTAATTTGAACCTTACAGATGAGTGTTCTGAGCTAGTCATTACATATAGTGATGTTAGATATAATGATAACTATAATACAACACCCAATGAAACATTAAGTATTAGTTTTTATATGGATTATTTAGGATTTTTTGGATATGAACAGAAAACAAATATTTTTTTTGAAGAACCAGGAAATCTAAATTATGGTTTATAAAATTTTTATTAAAATAATAATCTTTCTGTTTTATTCGTTAAATTCATTCTCAAATATTTTGTATGACAATAAAGGCTTAATCATTACTGATATAGAGTTAAATATTTATAAAGATTTTTATTTTAAATATCATAATAATGAAATAAATGATGCGAATAGCTTAAAAGATTTAGTTCTTATTAAGAGTGTAATTAGAGAATTAAAAAAAAACAATTCAGATTTTGTATCTAAAATTGATGATGAATTAACTGGCAAGTATGGTAGAGATATTCTAAAAAATGAAACAATTTTGAATTTTTATAGGTTTTCAAGAATTAGAGACGAGTTTATTTATGATTACTTTCGAAATAAGTTAAGTGTTGAAGAAATTGAATATATTTTTAAAAATTTAAATGAATTAAATTTACCAATTAGTGAAAATAATTGTCTTGTTATTAGTGAAATTATAAATTTCAAAGAAAATAAAGAATTTATAAATAATTTTTTTTTTAACTTAAAAAATAATACGAATAACTACGAAATAAAAATAAATGGATTTAATTATAATGTATGTATCGATTCAGCAAAATACTATGAATTAGAACAATTAATTGTTTCGTATATTAGATCACAAACTGATAAAGAATTTGAATATTTCGTTTATGAGAAAACTAGAAATTAAAAATAAATACGTATTATTAGGAGATGAAGACTCAATTAACACTGAGATAATTTTAAAGTCTTTTCAATATCTTAAAAATAAAGTTAGATATTTAATAATTTGTAATAAAAAAGTCCTATTAAAAAAAAGCAAAATAAGAATAAATGAAATCTTTGACCCCATAAGTTTTAAAGAATATAAAAAAAATGAATTAAATGTTTTAAATGTCGATGATGTAAGTAATCAAAAATATTTAAACATACTAAATCAAATTAAAATAGCTAACAATTTGGCCAATTTGACAAAATATGACTTGATAACTTTACCTATAAATAAAGCTATATTTAAAAGAAATTTAGAATTTACTGGAATGACAGAATATCTTGGTAAGATAAATAAAAAATCAACTATTATGATGATGCATGGTGATAAATTCTCAGTAGTTCCATTTACAACTCATATTAACATCAAGTTTATTCATAAATTCGTTAAATCTGAAAAATTGAGTAAATTTTTGAAAAATCTATTCATAAGCTTAAATAATGAAAAATATAATCTTAATTTTAACGAGATAAAATTCTTATGTTATAACCCTCATTGTGGAGAAAATGGAACTTTAGGAAATGAAGATTTTATATTAAAGAAAACAATTAAAAGATTCAAAAAAATTAAGGGACCGTATCCAGCAGACAGCTCTTTTAATCAGATAAAATTTAATTCACTTTTTATATCATCTTATCATGATCAAGTATTAATACCTTTTAAAATATTAAACAAAAAAAGTTTAAATATGACACTTGGATTAAATTATAGAAGACTGAGCCCTGCACATGGTACTGCAAAAGATATTATCAATAAAAATTTAGCAGATAATACTTCTTATTTGGCATGCCAACTATTTTAAAGAAAAAATACGGTCAAAATTTTTTAATTGATAATAATATAATAAATAAAATTGCAAACCTTATACCATCAGAAAATTTGAAAACTTTAGAAATTGGGCCTGGTAATGGAAAATTAACAGATAAAATAATTACAAAAAAACCCTCTTCATTAACTTTAGTGGAGATTGATAAAGACCTAAACGAATACCTCGAAAAAAAATATTTAGATGTTAGTAAAATTACATTAATAAATGATGATATTTTGAAAACTAATCTTAATGAAAAATATCAACTTGTGATATCAAATCTGCCATATAATATTTCTTCTCAAATTCTAGTGAAACTATCAACTCTTAATTTTAGACCTGACATTTTAATATTAATGTTTCAAAAAGAGTTTGCTAAACGTTTGTTAGATAAAAATTTAAATTCAATTAATTCTTTAGTAAGGTGTTTTTATGATATTAATTTAAATTTTAATGTGAGTAAAAATTGTTTCAGACCCATACCAAAGGTTGAGTCTAGTGTATTAACATTTAAAAAATTGAGGAAAAAACTTATTAAAAAAAATGAGTTAAATGAATTTATATTATTTAAAAGAAAGCTTTTCTCTAATAAAAGAAAATCTCTTAAAAATATTTTAAAAAATTATGAGCTAAGAGATAATTTTGATTTAAATTTGAGAGTTGAAAATCTTAATTTAAATGAATTAATAAGACTATTTAGAGCGATTAAGTCTGAAATTTACCTACAAAATTAGTTAAATTAACTAACCTTGATCTTCTTAATCTCTCTGCATTGATAATATTAATAATCTGATCAACACAATTTTTTAAATTTTTATTTATTACTACATAATCATATTCTGGAAAGTGTGATATTTCATTTTGAACTAAACTCATTCTTTTTTTCATCTCATCTTTTGTATCTCTATCTCTAATTTTCAACCTATTTATTAATTCTTTTTTGCTAGGAGGAAGTATGAATATTCCCACAACCTCTTTATTACTGTGTTTTAATTGCTGGTATCCTTGCCAGTCAATATCAAATAAAACATCCTTATTTTTTTTAAAAAAATTATTTACTGTTTGTTTTAAAGTGCCATATCTGTAACCAAATACCTTAGCGTGTTCAATAAATTTATTTTGATTAATTGCCTTATTAAACTCTTTATCAGATAAAAATATATAATCTTTTTTACTAACCTCTCCTTTTCTTTTAGGTCTCGTAGTACATGATATAGATAAAGATATAGATTTATCTTTTTTTAAAAGCATCTTTGAGATTGTAGTTTTACCAGCACCAGAGGGTGATGATAACACTATACAGAAATTGTTACTTTTAATGACCAAAGATAAGACTTGCATTTGTACCACCAAAACCGAATGAATTTGATATTACGTTTTGAATATTTATAGAAATTGCATCGTGTGGTATAAGATTAATTGATGTTTTTGTATCAGGATTATCTAAATTTAGTGTAGGAGGAAGTATTTTAGTTTGAAGGGATTTAAAGGAAAATACAGCTTCAACTGCTCCAGCTGCACCTAACAAGTGGCCTATTGCAGATTTGTTTGAACTCATAAACATTTTGCTATTAGATTGAAACAACTTTTCCACGGCGTTCAATTCTATTATATCACCTAATTGTGTTGAAGTACCATGTGCATTTACATATCCTATACTATCTGAATTTAATTGAGACTCTTTTAGAGCCATCTCCATAGCTCTGTATCCTCCATTTCCATCTTCAGAAGGTTTTGTTATATGAAAAGCATCACCAGACATCCCGTAACCTTTCACCTCTCCATAAATTTTAGCATTTCTTTTTTTAGCATGTTCTAATTCCTCAAGAACTAAAATCCCCGCACCTTCTCCCATTACAAATCCCGATCTTTCTTTATCCCATGGTCTTGATCCTTTTTTGGGATTTTCATTAAAAGTATCACAAAGTGCTCTTGCAGCAGAAAATCCAGATATACCCAAAGGACATATTGCTGCCTCAGCTCCTCCACAAACCATCAAATCAGCTTTATTATTTTTGATAATTGTAAATGAGTCTCCAATAGCGTGAGTTCCTGTAGCACAAGCTGTAACAGGAGAGCTATTTGGACCCTTTAGATTATACTTAATCGAAATATGTCCAGATAATAAATTGATCAGAGAAGAAGGTATAAAAAAGGGAGATATTTTTCTTATACCTTGTTTATCTAGAATTGAGGAGTTCCTATAAATAGTGTCAAGTCCACCTATCCCAGACCCAACCATTACTCCAAATCGAAAAGTATCATCATTATTTTCAATACTAAAGCCCGAGTCTTTAATCGCTTCATCAGCAGCAATCAGACCTAAAGTTATAAACCTGTCAATTTTTCTTTGATCTCTTGAGCTTACAATTTCTCCATCTATTTTTGAGTCATCTATTGACCCTGCTATTTTACAAGGATAATTACTAACATCAAATTTAGATATTTTCGAAATACCACTTTCAGAGTTGATTAAAGAGTTCCATGATGACTCTACATTATTACCTAACGGGTTTACAGTTCCAAGTCCGGTAACTACAACTCTTCTCAACTGATATTGTTTCTTATATTAATTAGAATTAGCAGTTAAATATGTAACTGCATCTTTAAGTGTTACAATTTTTTCAGCAGCATCATCAGGTATTTCACAACCAAATTCTTCCTCAAAAGCCATTACCAACTCAACAGTGTCTAAACTGTCGGCACCTAAGTCATCAATGAACTTTGAGTCACTTTGAATTTTAGACTCTTCAACACCTAAATGCTCAACCACAATTTTTTTTACTCTTTCTTCAATATCGCTCATTTTAAAAACCTCTTAGTAATAAATTTAAAAGTTCGTACCACATTATGGTTAATATTCAAATAATTAAATTAACGCTAAACCGCCGTTTACATGCAAAGTCTGACCTGTAATATAATTAGCATTTTCAGAGCATAAAAAACCTACTGCTTTGGCAATATCCTCAGAATCACCGAGTTTTTTCATAGGAATCCTGTCTAATATGGTGTTTTTTTGATCATCATTTAATTTATCTGTCATATTTGACTTTATAAAACCTGGTGCAACACTGTTAACTGTAATATTTCTAGTTGATAATTCTAAAGCAAGTGATTTTACCATTCCTGAAATAGCTGCTTTTGAGGCAGTGTAGTTCACTTGACCTGGATTCCCAGTATGGGCCACAACAGACGAAATAAATACCACTCTACCAAATCTATTTTTTACCATTTTTTTTGTAAAATGTTTTAGTAAATGAAAAGAAGAATTTAAGTTAACATTTATAACACTATTCCAATCCTCTAAAGACATTCTTAGAAAGATGTTATCTTTATTAAGGCCAGCGTTTAAAACAAGAAAGTCAATATCAAAATCAAAAAGTTCATCTAGATTCAAGTTTTCAATATTATTGAGATCAAGTTCTTTGAATTTAATATAATTTTGATCAGATTTTATCTTGTTTATATTTGTAGTTGTCGAATATATTTCTTTACAGTTATTGTCATTAAAATAACTACATATAGAACTTCCAATAGAACCAGTGCCCCCTGTGACTAATAATTTTTTATCTTCAAACATTTTCAATATCCTCGATACTAGAAAATAAATATTTTTTACCTTCAAAATCTTTAGGTAAAAAATTTAATAATGTTTTTTTTGGTCCAATCTCTATAACTGTATCAATTTCACTATTCAAAATTGTGTTCATAGTGTCTGACCACATTACTGGAGAGTGTATCTGAAGTGATAATTGATTACTATATTCATTTATAGGTATATCTTTATAATTAACAAGTTTGTGATTGGATAAAAGGTTAAAATTTATTTTTTTGAACAAGATATTTTCAATATTTTTACTGAATATTTTTGCGCTTTCTTTCATTAATTCAGAATGAAATGGAGCTGATACATTTAATGGTATAAATTTTCCAATTGGATTTTGTTCTTTGAATTTTTCAACTTTGTCTTTGATACCACAGATAACAACTTGTCTATCAGAATTAAAATTAGCTATAAAAACACCTTCTCCAAATAAACTATCATCAATTTTAAAATCATCTTTTTTTAAAATTGCATACATCACATATTTATCTGGATCTGAGACAATTGACATTGAGTCTCCTCTACATTTTACTACTTTGAGCATTTCCTCAAATTCTAATGAGCCAGCAAAGTACAAAGCACAGTATTCTCCCAAAGAATGACCTGCCAAAGAAATATTTGAGAAGTTTTCAAGGCAATAATTTTTACACAGATCAATTATTATTGAACTAAATACAAAAATCATTGGTTGGCTATATTGAGTTAAATTTATCAAACCAGGATCACTTTGTGCTTCTAATAAATCATAGCCAAGTATTTCTGAACTAATAGAGTATCTTTTTTTGGCCCAATCGTATTTATTAATAAAATCAGTACCCATTTGAGCAAATTGTGAACCCTGACCTGTAAAAAGCAAAGAAAGGTTTTTATTTGACATAGTTAAATTATATCTGTAGACACTCTTTTTACATGAGTAACATATATGAAACAACAATTATAGTA
>MDTE01163819.1_pt1 | contig 12642 bp, 6 predicted proteins | sample 811231 | NCBI WGS metagenome assembly MDTE01 (sample SAMN05326651, study PRJNA326480) | marine metagenome | isolation source: seawater | place: Indian Ocean: Red Sea | collected 2010
ACAACTATATTTGGAGAAGAGAAATCTGAAAATATTTTTTTACATGGTAAACCCCTCAGAATCTCAATAGAAATTGAATCGATTATAAAAAGTAAGAGTGCCAATTTCGGGATTATGCTTTTCAAAAATGATGGTCAATTAATTTGGTCTAGTTATAACGAACATCATTTAAATGATGAAAATGAATTAGTAAAAACAACTTTTCAGATAAATCCTGGAAGAAGTCTAATAGAAATGGACATTCCAAATATTTACTTAAATAGTGGTAATTACTATATAAATGTTTATATAGAGCCGAAATTTGATACTGCATTGATAAATGACTATCATGATTGGAAAATAAGAGCCGCAAAATTTGCCATTACAAAATCCGATAATTTGATTGTTAACAAAATATTTGATAGTCCTTCAAAATGGCATATGAAAGAAATTTGTAATAAAAATGAAAATATTAATTTTGTAGATAATTTTGAAATTGAAATTCTTGATTACCCTTATCCATTTAAATCTGCTATGGCTTTCAGTATTGATGCTGAAAATATTTCTAAATCATGCTACCAAGATTTATTTGATTTATTTTCAAAACCTAATAGCCTGTGCCTTAATCCATCTTTTAGCTGTTTTTTCTATAAAACAAATTATCAATTCAAAAATTCCATTTCATATTTTCAAAATAATAATGGAGATGAATCACAAGAAGCAGATTTTATATATGAGAGTATCAAGAAAGGTTATATAGATACGCTCCATGCATATGGAGATTTTGATAATGGAGGGTTCGAAAGAAAATATGCAAAAAAAGTCTTAGATGTTTGTTTAGAAAAAGAAATAAAATTACCTATTTGGTCTAACCATGGTTCAAATAAAAATTTGCAGAATATTGGCCACAATAATCTTTTAGGTTATCAAGAGGGTGATAATCCTTTAAAAGAAAGTTATCATATTGATTTAACAAAAAAAATTGGATGCGAGTGGTTCTGGGTTGATAATGGGATACAAGAACATCCCTGGAATAAAGAAAAAATTATTTATGAAGAGCAATGTAGAGATGGTTCAAAAATTAAACTTTTTAGTAGATATCGGGGCTTAGTAGGAAGAGAAGCACCAAACTGTTCAAACTTTGATATTCAATTACCAATTCACTCCATTGATAAATTAATTGAACAAAGATCATGTTCTATAATCTATCAACATTTTGGGGTGGGAGAAAAATTAACTAATGGTAAATTCACAAAATCATCTCCTCCTTATTTTAGTAAAAATTCTTTAAAAATTTTTGAATACCTTTCAAAATGCAAAAAAGAAAATTTAATTTTTATTGAGAAAGCTTCAGATATTTTAAGATATTTGAGCATAAGAGACTCAATTAAATGTACAAAAAAAGATAAAAATATTATTATTGAATCAAATTTAAAAGCTGAGCCTAAAGATTTTAAAGGTATCTCTTTAAAATTAAGTACAAATTCATTTAAAGAGAAATTAATATTTAAATCTAAAAAATCCGAATACATTTTATCTTATGAGTATTTTTCAGATTCCCATAATTCATCTATAATCAAAATATTATGAGAAAAGATAAATTAAAAGATTGGAAACTTCTAATTGATTTAGCCAAGAAAAAAAATGACCTAAGTTACGCAAATTTTATAGCTAAAAAACCCCTTTCCTATTATATAAAAAGGATAAAAAATTTAGGCTTTACAGGCAAAACAAATGTCTTAGATGTTGGATGTGGATATGGGCAATGGAGCATAGCAATGTCAACTTTCAATAAAAATATTACAGGATTAGAAAAAAGCAATTTAAGATTGTCAATAGCAAATAAATACATTAAATCTCTCGGAATATCAAATATAAATTTTGTATATGGTGATGCTTTAGACATACCATTTCCTGACAACTCGTTTGATGCAGTTTTTTGCTACGGAGTGTTTATGTTTTTAGATAAAAATAAGGCATTAAATGAATTTAAAAGAGTTTTAAAAAATAAAGGGAAGCTTTATATCTGTACTAACTCTGGGGGATGGTGGTTAAGTTTATTTTTTAAAAATCTTTTTGTAAATAGAAAAATAGCAATAATTGCTTTAAAAGCATTCTTTCATTCACGAAATAAACAAATTCCAACTTCAATTAATAGAAATGAAGCTAAAAAATTACTAAAAAGAAATAAGAATTGGGATAATATTCAAATTGATTTTGAAGGCTGTATCCAAAATATCGAAAATCTTAAAAGTAGTTATCCCAAAAAATTTCTATTTTTTGATAACGTCATTGAATTCACATGTAATTATTTTAAATAAAAATTTTTTATGGTATACGGAAAAATTCTTTTGAAAAATATTCTGCATGATTATGATACAGAAAACTATTCTTATATAAATAGTTTCAATAATCTATCAATATTTAATGAGAAAAATAATAGTTTTTCTTCATTTATAGATTCCAAAATTGCACATTGTGAAACTATATCTAAAGAAATAAATAGAATTAAATTTTTAAAAAATATGTTTAAATCAATCACTAAAAAAGCAATATCAAATGAGGAAAAAATTATTAAATGTTTAATCTTTTCCCAAAAACATTTTTATCATCATTTTGGGTATTTTGCTCATAAACCAAATGAAAATATAATTCAAGATCCTATAGCAAATTTAATTTTCAGAGCCTGTAGATGCGGAAACATTGCTAGGTTTCTAGTAGATATCCTAATTATAAACGGTTACAAAGCAAGGCTTATTACTAGCAAAAGTCATACTTTTAGTGAAGTATTTTTGAAGGGAAATTGGAGATTACTTGATGCTAATATTTTTCCACCTGGTGTTTTTCCAAAAGGTTCAGATAATTCACTTTTAACTATAAATGAACTTTGTGAAAATCCAGAAATTTTAGATAATTTCCCTTCTTTTATTAACTACCATAGCGAGCATGCTGAGTTATATAAGAAATATTTCCCAAATAAATCTAAAGATAACCTACCTTGGTTTAGAGAACCTCTACACCCATCAAGTGCTTATTTCGGAGAGATAAGTTCTATATGTAATAAAAATAATGCTTATAATGATAATAATTTAATAAGAAGATTTGAGAAAAGGTATGAGCCTAGTTATTGGAATAAAGATGATAATTTTGGATGGGACAATTTGAAAGAATTAAAACCAAAATCAGCCAAATCAGTTAATTTTTCTCAAAGACCTCAAGAGGTTATTTCAATTACGAAGGATGAAAATTACATAAAGTGGGACAAATATAAATTTAGAAATAAAGATATAATTTTTTCCATAAATATTAGTTTTTCAAGGAGAGGTTGGGATTATAAAAATATTAAAAATAATTTTAATTTTAAAACTTTTTCAGAATTCACTTTTAATACTAAAAAACCTTTTTTAAAAATAAATAAAGATTTGAAAGATAAAAGACTTTTTATTACAATTACTTCAAAGCATTTAAAAGATTCTCACAAATTTGCTTTGCCTTCAAGAGAATTTAAATTAAATACAAATTAAAAAATATATAAATCAATAATTGATAATGGATTCTTATAAACAAAACTCTATTAATTTTCAGATTGAGAAAGATAATTCATTTGAGGATTGCATTTTTTGGTTAGAAAATTTTAAAAAAAAGAAAGGAAGACCACTAAAAATTTTACATATTGGAAATATTGCAAATAATGCTTATTTAAATGCAAAATTACAGCGTGAACATGGCATAATTGCAGATGTAATTTGCCATGATTATACTCATATAATGGGTTGTCCTGAATGGGAAGATGCTGAATTTATTGATTCTTGGGGAGATGATTTCTATCCTAATTTCAAAATTGCTTGTTCTAAAGATTTTAAAAGGCCTGAATGGTTTTATACCGGAACAAGAGTAGAAGCCATAAACAAAATTTCAAGGGAATACAACATACGCAAATTAAAAGTAAATAAAATATCTCAAATATTTTTAAGTCTTGCAAAATCTTTTTATAGAAGTTTATTTTTTTACTATGGAAAAATAATTTTATTTTATAGTCGCTCAAATTTCCTTAAATCTATAAAGAAAAATTTATATAAAATATTTATTTTATTTTATAGTCGCTCAAATTTCCTTAAATCTATAAAGAAAAATTTATATAAAAAAAAATCATACTATAAATTTTATTTAAAAAAATCAAAAAGATATTTCAAAATAGCTTCTAAATTAGCTTTAGTATTTATTGCTGAACCAAGAAAAATAAAAATAATATATTTATATATTAAATATATTATTTTTTACAAAAAACATATAGACGAAAGTTATTTAGAAATATTTTTAAAATTTTTACCATATTTGGATGCAGCGATAAGATATCAAAAAATTTTAGATAATTATGATATTGTGCAAGCATATGGTCTTGATCCAATAATTATTACTCTTAGTGATCAAAAGACTCCAGTTATTGCCTTTGAGCACGGCACAATAAGAAAAATACCTTTTGTAAAAGATATTCAAGGATTTTTAACAAGATATGCATATAAAGAATCTAATCATGCATTTATTACCAATGCAGATAATATTCTTGCAGCAAAGAAATTAAAATTAAATTCTTTTTCTTTTATTCCACATCCAATTAATGAAGAAATTAAATTCACCTACAACGCTAAAGAATTTCGAGAAAGTTTAAAATCAAAATTTTCTTGTAATGAAATTATTTTTCATCCCTCTAGACATGATTGGGGAGTTTATTCAAAAGATAAATCAATGCATAAAGGAAATGATTTATTAATAAAAGGTTTTAATTTACATTTAAAGAAAACAAATCCAAAATCAATTTGTATTTGTACTGATTGGGGCATCTCGACCGAAGAAACCAAAAAACTAATTAAGAAATTAGATATTGAAGAAAGAATTCATTGGATAAAACCTCAACCTAATAGTGAGTTTATGAAATATATATCTGCTTCAGATATAATCGCCGATCAATTTTCATTAGGAGCATTTGGTAGTTTAACACCTAAGGCTCTTATGCTTGGTAAACCAGTATTACTATTTTTAGACGAATCACTACATAAATGGGCATTTGATGAATTACCACCGATACTAAATGCATCAAATGAAAAAGAAATTTATGAATTATTAAGAAGATGTTTTATGGATGCAAATTTCAAAAAAAATATCTCTCAAAAATCAAAAGATTGGTATTTTAATTATCATTCAAATAAAAAGATTCTAAGATTACAATGTTATCAATATTCCAAATTATTATTTGAAAAATAGCTTAATTTGTTTTTAAGTCTTTATTAAATAATCAATTATGTTATTTTTAATATATAGAAGTTATTTAAGATAAGTTTTTATTATGTCTTTAAAACCTTATTTTAAAACTTTAACTTCTTGGGGGCTTCTTAGGGTAATTGAAAAGGAGTCATTAATTGATGAGGCAATAAAAAATATCTCTTTACCTGATAAAGAGATCCAAAAATCATTGAAGGAAAATTGGTGTAAGAAATTCAAAATCGACTCTAATGAGAAACTAAAAATATGGATTGACAAAAATGGATTCACTATTGAAGATTGGGAGATTTTTATCTCTAGAAGATGGAGATGGGCAAGTTGGTGTCAAAAAGAATTTAGTGAAAAAATTTCAAGTTATTTTCTTGAAAGAAAAACTTTTCTTGATAAAGTTACATACTCAATGCTCAGAGTAAAAGATGAAAATTTATCCTACGAACTATTTCTTAGAATAAATGAATGTGAAGAAAGTTTTTCAAATGCTGTTAAGAATTTTTCAGAAGGAAATGAGAAGCTTAATAATGGAAAAATCGGTCCGATAAGTCTAAATCAAACACATCCAATTATTGCAAGGTTACTACAATCAAGTCAGGAAGGTAAGCTTTGGGCTCCTAGAAAAATTGAAGACTGGTGGATCATTGTGAAACTTGATAAATTTGAGAATGCAACACTAAATAATGAAACGAAGCAGATTCTATCTTTGGAATTAGGTGAAAACTACCTAAATCAAAACATAGATTCAAAAATTAGTTCACTTTATAAAAATGGATAATTTTTAGTTTAAAAAAATGAATCAAAAATTAAGTGACTTAAAAATTGATAAGAACTGGAAAATCTTTCTAAAGCTTCCAGAAAATCTTTTGAAAATATTCAAGGAAAATTTAATGGAAGTTAAATTCTCTCCAGGACAAAAAATTAGCAGTTTTAATGAATTAATTCCAGGAATTTTCCTAATTATTGAAGGTAAAGTAAGACTTATTGGTAAAGGAAAAGAAGATGAATTATTTACATTGGATACATTTATAGAAAAACAAATTTTTGGGGTAGAGTCAATTTTAAATTGCAATAAAAATCATTATTATTCTGCCTCTTATGAAACAAAATGTCAGTTTCTTCCACTAAATATATTTAATGAAATATTAAAAAATAAAACTGATTTTATTGAAAATTTTAATTACCTTAAAAGTTTCGAAATTTATGAATGTTTAGCAAGAATTAATGACCCTGATTTACCAAGCAATAGAGAATTAGTAAATTGGTCAAAATTTCTTTGTAATCAAAAAATAAAAGTTTATCATCATTATCAAAATCAAAAATTATCGATTAATAAAACAAATAATATTTATTTAATAAGTTCAAATAACAAGAATCATGAGATAGGTAGCTTACTAAAAGATAAAAATGCATTTGAAATATCTGGTTCATTGCCTATCAGATATATAAAATTAAAAGATAAGCTACAAACGACTTTATATAAAAAATATCTAAAAAATAATATTTCATCAGAAAAAATTACTGACAAACAAGTACAAAACATAAAAGAAGATAAAACAGAGCAGCTTAAGGCATTAGAAGATATGTACGGCAGTCTTCCAAGTTCAATAAAGTATCCCGAGGAAAGAGGTAAGGGAATATTGCTTGAAACGCTAGCATGTATAAGAATGCTTTCTATCTTTTTCGATCTACCTTTTAGAAAAGATGTCATTCATAAGATATTGGCAGAGCAAATTAATAAATCTTCTGAAGAATTTTTAATAGTAGAACAAATAGCTGCAATTATAGATTTTGTTGGATTAAGATCCACTTTTTTAGAACCTAATTCGAAAGATTTACTAGAAAGAATACAATTGCCGGCTTTAATTCTCATAAAAAACCAATCTTCAATTTTATGGGAAATCAATGATGGAATTTTTATTCAAAGCGATCCAGTAAGAGGGCAAAGAAAAATATCTAGTAAAGAAATCTTCAATTTAGCGAAAGAAGACTCGGTCAAGATATTAACGATTGAAAAAAATATATATACTCCAAAGTCTAGATTTGGATTAAGTTGGTTCATACCTGCTTTAAAAAAGCATAAATCAAGTTTAATTCAGGTTGTAATAGCAAGTTTTTTCGTGCAATTACTTGGTGTTTTTAATCCATTATTAATACAACAGATTATTGATGCAGTAATCAACCAAGGTAATTTAAAAAGCTTAAATGTACTTGGAACTTTATTAATTGCGATGGCTTTAGCTCAAGCATTATTAAGTTCACTGAGAATGTACTTATTTTCGGATACTACAAATCGAATTGATCTGTCCTTAGGAGGAACAATCATAAGACATCTTCTAAGACTTCCTTTGAGATATTTTTCTAGTAGACCAGTTGGGGAAGTTAGTAGCAGAGTAAGCGAACTGGAAAAAATAAGGAAATTTTTAACTGGCACTGCATTAACTGCCCTACTAGATGCATTATTTGCAGTTATTTATATAGTCGTAATGCTTTTATATTCTGTCAAATTAACGATTTTCGCATTAGGTGTAGTTCCATTCTTTATAGGATTAACCTTAGTTGTTTCTCCGATTATCCGAAAACAATTAAGAGATCAAGCAGAAGCAAATGCAAAAGTTAATAGCCATTTGGTTGAGACTATTTCGGGAATGGAAACTGTCAAAGGACAAGGCATGGAACTTCAAAGTGAATGGAGATGGTCAAAACTCTATAGCTCCCAAGTTCAGGCTGGATTTAGAAATATCGTTACTAGTACTGCTGCAAGTTCAGCAAATAACTTTTTACAACAATTATCGGGCCTATTAATAATTTGGGTTGGAGCTTTATTAGTACTTGAAGGTGAAATGACTGTTGGGCAACTTATAGCTTTCAGGATACTTTCAGGATACGTAACAAGCCCATTATTAAGAATGGCAAGTCTGTGGCAGAATTTTCAAGAGACTTCTATTTCACTTGAGAGACTTTCAGACATAATAAATAACAAAGAAGAAATTGAAATAGCAGGAGAAGACTTACCTCCTCTCCCAAAAATAAAAGGTAATCTTAAATATGATGGTATTAATTTTCGCTTTAAAAATAAGGGTCCTCTACAGCTCCTTAACATTTCTTTTGAGATTTCTGAGGGAACATTTGTTGGGATAGTAGGAAGTAGTGGTTCAGGTAAAAGCACACTTGTTAAATTACTAACAAGATTATTCGAACCACTTGATGGAACCATTAGAGTTGATGATAATGATATTTCAAAAGTTGATCTTTACTCACTGAGATCGAACATTGGTGTAGTTCCTCAAGAAAGTTTACTCTTTGAGGGAACTATTCAATTTAACATTTCTTTGACGAAACCTGAAGCAACTTTTGAAGAAATTACTAATGCCGCAAAAATAGCTTGTGCTCATGATTTTATTCAAGAACTTCCATCAGGTTATAGCACTCATTTAGGTGAAAAAGGATCAGGTTTATCAGGAGGTCAAAGACAAAGGATCGCAATAGCAAGAATGATACTCAAAGATCCAAATCTCCTCGTACTTGATGAAGCAACAAGTGCATTAGATGTTGATACTGAAAGAAAATTAATTAATAACTTGAGAGAAAAATTCAAAGATAAAACTGTATTATTCATAACTCATAGACTTACTAGCTTAAGAAACACTTCAAAAATATTAGTAATGCATCAAGGTACACTTCAAGAGCAAGGAAGTCACGAAGAATTAATGCTTTTAGATGGTAGATACGCAAATCTTTATAAGCAACAAGATATTAATTAAAATAATGAAAATAATTGAACTCATAAATAAAAAATTTTCTAAATTAAGAGATCAAAAAATTAATCAGGAGATTAGTTATAGAAGCTCAAACTTATGGACAAAAACTTTAATTTGGTCGATCATGGGTAGTCTTGGATTTGGTATTGTTTTTGCTTGTGTCGCAAGAATTGATGAAGTCGTTGTTGCAAGAGGCGAGCTACAACCTACAGGTGCCAAAAGGCCAATAAAGGCTCCCTCTTCTTCAATTATTAGTGGAATTTACATTGAAGAAGGTCAAGAAGTTTCATTAGATCAAACACTTATTACATTTAATGATGAAATAATCCAAGAAAAATTACGAGGTTTAAATAATACCCTCGATAGTTTAAATATTTCACGAAACCTACAAAAAGAAATTTTAAAAAGTTACTCTTTTGCTTTTCAAGAAGGTGCTTTAACAAGACTAAATGTTTTAGAACAAATGGATAAATTACAACAAATCAATAACGATATTACGAAAGTCGAATCACAAATAAAGGAAATAAAAATTGAACAAAACCAAAAAGCTTTAAAATCTCCAGTAAATGGAAGGGTTTTCAACTTGATACCATACAATGAAGGTTATTCCGCATCCGAGGGTGAAGTTTTATTGTATGTAGTACCTTATGGCCCTTTAGAAGCAAAAGTATATTTATCAAACCAAGATATTGGATTTGTAAAGAAAGACATGAAAGTAGATGTAAAAATCGATGCATATCCGTTCACTCAATTCGGGACATTAGAAGGAAAATTAACAACTATCGGAGATGAGGTTATACCTCCAAGTGAAATTGATCCTCAAAAAAAATTTCCAGCTTACATTACACTAAACAAACAATATTTGGATAAAAAAAATGTTCAGTATCCACTGAAATCGGGCCAAAGTATCTCTGCAAATTTACTTGTTAGAGATAAGCCAGTAATAACGCTACTTACTGATGCAACAGGCAAAATTTTCGAAAGCCTTAAATCGATAAGGTCAAAAAAAGATTAGTATTTTAGATAATTAGTACAAAATTACATAAATTTTCTAGAAATCTAGATAATTTTGTTTACAAACTGTAATAAAAGACCGGCAATGTAATCGCTTGTATTGTTAGAAATTCAATCACTTCAGTATATTTGAGAATTAGCAAAAATTATTAATATGTCTTGAGTATTTATGTCCAAAATTTACCAACTTAAAGCAGCCTTTACTAGTTAGAATACCAGCCATGTAAACCCCCTTCCTTAGTTGTAGTCTTTTCATTCGTAAAAATGGATGATGATGCCTTACAAATAAATCCTATAGATCCGATTGTTACTGACCATGAACGTAACTTCGAAGATATTGAGCTGCCTTTAAAAAATAAGCGGAACAAAAATAGTGATGAAGTAATTATTGGTGATGATACTGATAATACATTGGAGGGTTTTGGTGGGGATGATCAAATAAGTGGAGGATCTGGGGATGATGGAATATATGGTGGAGAGGGTGATGACGAACTAATAGGTGGTTCTGGTGAAGACACTTTTTCTGGTGGTGATGGGGATGATTACATTTCTGGAGGATCTGGAGACGATGAAATTGACGGGGGTGATGGAGATGACTACTTAAAAGGTGGTTCTGGTAAAGACACCATTATTGGTGGTGATGGGGATGATGAAATTATCGGAGGATCTGGAGATGACACAATTCGAGCCGGTGACGGGGATGATTACATATCGGCAGGTTCAGGAATTGATTTTATAAATGCAGGGTATGGCATAAATGAAGTCAGAGGGGGTAGTTCAGAAGATACTTTGCAACTCAATGCCAATAAAGAGAGTTACGATATTTCAATTTTTTTTAACGGAACAGTTTATCTAAGAAATTTAAATGGTCTTGAAACTACAACAGCAAGTGGTGTAGAAAAATTCAATTTTGCTGATGGCAGCTCTTATTCACTAATTTATGATCAGCAAGGCTTCCCTCAGTTAGTTAATGACAACGAACCAACGAACTCAGCTCCATATTTTGATGTTCAATTTTATCCACAGTTAGGTGAGGCTATACACGCAGGTAGTTCAAAAGGTATTTACTACGGTGAACTAATTCAAGGAATATTAGATGATGATGGAGATTCTTTAGAAATATTAAACGGATTAAATGGCATAACGTTAAGCAATGGAAGTCTTGATTACAATTTTATAACCCAGCCCATTGACCCTCCGAATGACCCTCTATTTATTTTTACAGCACCAGAAAATTTTGAAGGAGATGTCCAATTAAATTACACCCTTAGTGATGGTAAAGGGGGAGAAATAGATGTCCAAAGGATCATTAAAATTGTTGAGCCACCTAACAGCAACACTCCTCCAGCATTAACTGGAGAAAAATTTAGCTTTACTGATTCTGCTCAAGGCCAGCCTATCTTTATTTCCCAAGAAGAGTTATTGCAAGGATTCACTGATGTAGATGGCGATAGATTACAGATTACAGAACTTGATATAACCAAACATGGAGGAACTCTAAGTTTCCAGACCAATCCTGATGGATGGATCTTTACTCCAGATGAAAACTTTACTGGTAATTTAGATTTCTCTTACGTGATTCACGATAATAATGGCGGATCTGTCTCTGTAAATAATTTTCTGAATATTGTTGGCCCAGAAACAAACCTAGCTCCAATAATAAGTGGACCAATTGATCTTGGATCAATTGATGAAGACAATTCGCTAGTTATTACGGCAAATCAACTTTTATTCAATGCATTTGATCCTGATATGGATCCCCTTTCAATTGATAATCTTTCTATATTCGAAGGTCAAGGACAACTTATAGATAACCAAAATGATACTTGGACATTCAATCCTGCCAGTGATTGGAATGGTGAAGTTAAGTTTTCATACAACGTAACTGATTTTAATATATATCTTCATGATGAAACGTTATTACCCAATGGGTTCATAGTTCAAGGAAATGATCTGGGAGCAACCTCAGGAAATGATTTTATCAATTTAGATAATTACAAAGACTTTTTATCTTTTAATACTTCAGAATATAAATTAATGGGTTCCCCCCATAACCCAGGGGAAATCTCAAGTATCAGAAGAAACTCAGATTATGCATTTATCCCTCTTGCTGAAGATAATAGGGATTATCAAATCTACTTAAATTGGTTAGCTGAAGGGAATAAGCCTGATCCTATTTTCACTTATGAAGAATTAAGACTTTCAGGATTTGAAGGTGATGATAACATTGATGTAGCAAATATTGGTCTCCAAACTGGAGATGCTATTAACTTCGTTTATGACGGAGGAGATGGAGACGATACTTTTGTTATAAGACCTGGGACTAATACTGAAATTTTCGGTGGCAAAGGATATGACGAAGCCTTGTTTGATTTCCAAGGTTTTTTAACAAACGAATTTAATATAAGAGTCCAAGAAGATAAAATTTCCTTTGAACCGGTTAATACAGATTTATCAATAACAGTTCATAGAGATGTCGAAGTAATTAAAGATTTTGCCAATAATTATTTTGTTGTTAGTGAGATTTTAGAAAAAGGTAATGTTGAATACTACTCCTCTGATGATATTCAAAGATTTAAAGATGATCCTTTATGGATTAATAACTTTGAAAATGAAG
>MDTE01021258.1_pt1 | contig 12637 bp, 10 predicted proteins | sample 811231 | NCBI WGS metagenome assembly MDTE01 (sample SAMN05326651, study PRJNA326480) | marine metagenome | isolation source: seawater | place: Indian Ocean: Red Sea | collected 2010
CGAGACAGACACGATGGACACCTTCTACGACTCATCTTGGTACTTCATGCGCTTTTGTGATGCCAACAACGACTCAGCCCCATTCGATCGCGAGGCAATCGACTACTGGATGGATGGAGGCGTCGACCTCTACATCGGCGGTATCGAGCACGCGGTTATGCACCTACTATACGCGCGCTTCTTCACCAAGGTTACCCGGGATGCAGGGATGAATACGGTCGGTGAACCGTTCGGCACTCTAGTCTGCCAAGGCATGCTCAACGCACCAGCTCCGTTTTGCTCCGAATGCAATGCGGAGTACCATGTGGATTCGTTCGGCGCTGACTGTCCGACCTGCGGCAAGAATCTGGGCACCCGCTCAGTGAAGATGGGGAAGTCGCTGGGTAATACAGTCAGTCCCGGAGAGATGGTCGGTAAGTATGGGGCTGACACAGTCCGTCTGTTCATCTTGTTCGGAGCCAATCCTGAGGCCGGGATGGACTGGTCGGACAGTGCTCTTGAGGCCAACCACCGTCAACTCCATTCGATTATCGATGCTACGGAGTCGGCCATGACTCTAGGAGAAGTCCCCGGTCCACTTGATGACTGGCTGCTTGCAAGAATGAGAGCCAACCAGACTGCTTGGAAGCATTCGATGTCGAACGTCAGCATCCGCGAGGGTGTGATGATAAGCCACTATGAGATGCTCTCTGACTGGGCTTGGTACATCAGGCGTGCAGGCAATAACCGAGATACTGCAATACAGTTCTTGCTGGGGTGGATTCCTATGCTGGCTCCAGCGACTCCCCACATTGCCGAAGAGTTCTGGCATTACATCGGTGGCGAGGGCATGCTAGCCACACATTCTCTCGAAGAATCAGATTATTCCTCTGAGGATGATGCTGGAATACTAGCCCGCGAGGCCTACCTCAAGGAACTAATCTCTAGCGGCAGAGGATTACGTGAACTGGCAGAGAGGCACGCCGAATCAGAGATTACCCAAGTGGTTATTCAGACCTCACCCGCTTGGAAGGATGAGTTGGCTAGAGAATCAATCCGTCTTGATGCAGAAGGATTCGACTTCAAGGCAGGAGGAATGAACCATCTGAAGTCGATGAAAGCCTTCGATGATGAGAATATGCGTGGGGAGGTGATGCAGACTTGGATGGCACTTACCATGGGCAGTAAGAAGAAGCGTGGACGCATTCACACTTGGTCGCAGGGCGAGAAGCAACTCATTATGAGTGCCATAGACGAGGCCTCAACCATCAACACGAACTCGGATTTCATCGCCCACTCTTTGGGAGTCTCCTCAGTCAAGGCTTACCCTGCAGGAGAAGCCGAGGATGTAGCTGGCAAGGCTAGATTCGCCTTCCCATTGGAACCGGGAATAGCCTTCCTATAGGAGAAAAATGCCTTCAGTAGTTCTTTTTGATGACGCATGTGGCACTTGCAGTCGCTGGGCTTCTTTCATCAATCGATACGACAGATCTGGCAACCTCCACACACTTGGACAGGACTCAGATGAGGGAACCAAGTTGCTCTCAAACAGGCCCGAAGAGATGCAGGACGTGGACTCTGTATTCATCATCACTGAGGATGGTCAATGGTATGCCAAGAGTGGAGCGGTCTGGAGAATAGCATCCAAAATGGGCCTACCTTGGTCATTAGGAGCGGCCATGTATTTGGTTCCATATCCCATCAGAGACTTGTTCTACGACATCTATGCCAAGTTCAGGTAAGCCCGCACACGGTGGGTTCAAGGAGCCCCTTTCTCTCGAAGTGTCGTTGAGTGACGAGAAGAGTGGCAAACGACGACGTGGGCGTCGTCGACGCCGCCGAGGCCCAAGGGGCAGTAACGGAGCCCCCCAGAAACAGAGCCCGGCGGCCGATACAGAAGCGGTGGAACGTGCGATAAACCGCTTCAACCAGAATCCGCTTCCTATGGGCATCCCCGTCGAGATAGATCCTCCTCCTCGAAGGATTGATGTCTCTTGGAAGACCAAGGCGGTACCTAAGAATGTCCAGCGTAGGGCAGGAGATATCGCATGCATTCCTGGAGAGTTCGGCTTCCTGCCCGAAGAGAGAGTGCAGGAGATTGCAGAGAAGATAGAACACCTTCCAATCACCTTGGAGCAGGCACTTTCACTTCGCAGTGCCCTAAATCAGGAGAAGAGCGTTTATTCACACTCTCGACTAATGAGGAGGGCAAACGAACTCAGCCGCAGGTACAACTCAGGTGAAAGCGCGATTGCTCTCTCCAAGCGTTTCGATACTCCTCCGGTCAATACTTTCAGGGCAATTCTGACCGGTCGCGGCTGGTCTAAGAACCGAATCAAGGAGACTCTGAATAAGCAACCTCACAGACTCAACAAGCGCGACCGGGAGCAGTTTGAGTTAGCCGAATCTGTTGACAGAGTCAGCTCTGTAGATCAAAGTGACACGCAGAGCGCTGCTGAGGTCTTTGAAGACATTCTCTGCAACCACTTCGAGTCTTTAGGAATCAGGTTTCGCCGACAAGAGGAGTTGCTGGCCGAGCAGAAGGATAGTGAAGGCAGGGCTATCATCACTCCCGACTTGCTGTTCTTAGATGATGTGAGGATCAACGGAGTACCTTGCGCTTGGATTGATGCCAAGCATTTCTTTGGAGCTGATCTTAAGTTCCCACGTAAGAAGACCCAGAAGCAGGTGGACCGCTATGTAGCCGAGTATGGCCATGGAGCCATAGTCTACAGGCACGGGTTCTGCGACGGACTACGACTCAAGGGAGCGTTACAGTTGGACTCCAATCCATTGGACCTGTCGCCCTTGGATGAATTCCATGAGAAGGCTAGGTATGACTCATGAGAGCCCGCCGACCTTGGTCCCCAGTCCCTTAAGTCCGGCCTTTTCCAACTCTGCAATTACACTCTCAATCCATTCGCCTTGATCTGCCGGATCGGCTGGAACTATCGCAACACTCTCTCCCAACATGCATAGCATCACTTTGACCTCCTTAGTCTGTCCAGCATTAGAGACTGCAGTTTCAGCCATAGTCACCAATTCATTGCGAGAAGAATCGTCAATAAGTCCACTATCTTGTGAGAACGCGTATGCTGATTCGATTAGATTGCTCCATCTTTGAGGACCCCATTCGCCCCGTGAGAGGGTTTCCATTTGCCTGTTTCCAGCATCACTGATTACACGCTTCCATTCCGAATCATCGATATACACTGAGGTATGCTTGCCCGAACCCCGTCTCCAAGCCAATATCAAGGGGGTTGCAAGACTCCAACCTTGGGCTTGTCCCGGGCCATTCTGAAGGTCAGGACCGTGGTACGGAGAGCCTGCCAACAGTCGCCTCTCAACGCCACCAGCCGCTAGAGCAGTCACATCACCCAAGCCAGTAGAGCGTGACCTCTCGACCTTATGGGCGACAGAAAACGCCCTACGCAGACTCTCTTCGTAAGGCAGTCCAATCGCTCTCTGGAAAGCCATAGCGGAGGCTACCGCCCCCGAAGCGGAAATCCCAAACCCCTGAGCAGGTGGAAGGGAGATTGTGACCGAAACGCCCCAAGAAATTTCCGAGACCTCCGGTACTTCGTCTACCAGCACATCTAGAACGGCTTCGTAGAGTTCGGAATCTCCTTTCATAGACTCGAATGTCACAGTCAGTCCGAAGTCCCCATCCTCGCCGTAAGCCACTACTTCGACCCCATCATCGACACATAGGCCCGCCCCTAGGCTGCCTTGTCGGATGGGATCATCAGACTCATCGCTGACAGTGAATAGTAAGGTTATGTGACCTCCACAACGACCTCTGCCTAGGTACCGATGCATGCTCGCTCATGCCCGTTCAAGCCAAGAATGCTCGGACTAATCAGAAGACGGCTGCAATGTCTTCTTTAATCTCTCCGAACCGTCCGGAGAGTTCAGAGATTGCCTTTTCAAAAGCTACTCTGGGAGTCATTGAACCATCGGTCTCAAAACTAAGAATGAATTCTCCCGGTACATCCTCTAGAGTGATAGCGTCCTTGAAATCCCGCGACTCTTCAGTTCCTGGCCCCACATGGTTCAGGTCATCCATAAGCAAATCGACCTTATCAAGATCCTCTAGCCTACCGTCACTGTCGAAGTCCTTCGCCTTGATTGAGAGCTTCAAATTCCACAAAATCTTGGACTTCGTCTTATTGTTCATAACTCCAACCTTCCTTTGTATGAATGTAGTTCCGCTCACCGGCGACCATTTCGCATGCTCACTACCTCGACCCATAATCGCGGTCGCGTAGAACTCAATCATCTGGCCCTTCGACAGTTTAGTAATCGGTATACTGCGGTACTTCTCGGGTACATTGAGGCGCTCCTCGCCTAGATAACTCATGTCTCCTGCAGTAATCATTCGGCCTCCATCGGTACCGAACTCCTTGCAAGTGTAAATCATTGTGCACAGTGGACACCCTCTGTCCTTAGGAATCAAGTCAGCGCACTCTGGGCACTCGTCCTGAAAGTGAAACTCGTCGTGGACAGTAGGGATTGGAATCATCGCCAGTCTCTGAGCAACCATCTCATCAGGCAGCGGGCCGTTGGTTTCCCAGATTTCTCCATCCTGCTCAATGGTTCCCATCTCAAAGCGAACCTTGTCTATGGCCATCTTTGGAGTGTCAGCAATTAGAGTTCGGCGAATCGCGTTGACGAAGGAACGGTCGGTATCTGTGAGTAGGATCCGGATTTTCTCATCATTCTCTTCGATAATTTTCGTCTTCACCATATAATCACCTCATACACGACGCCCTCGGCGCCCTCCCTTGCTCTTCGTCCCATCCGTTGCTACGGGGGTAACGTCTTCGATTCGGGTTATCTGTACTCCGGCGCGAGTCAAGGCTCTGATTGCAGAGGTCGCGCCAGGTGCGTTGTGAGAGCGATTGCCTCCTGCGCCACGATATTTTACGATGACCTGACTGAATTCCTTCTCTGCCAGCATCTCAGCCATCCTCTCAGCAGCTCTAGTCGAGGCGAACTGGCCTCCTGAGTCGCTACCGCCCTTAGTCACCATACCTCCTGAGACCTTGCATATTGTCTCTGCACCGGTTAAATCGGTGGCTGTCATGAGTACATTGTTGTGAGTGGTGTAAATGTGAAGTATAGCCTTCCTAGTCATCTGACTCACCTCCTTCCTCCTTAGGGACAGTATCCTCAACAGTAGGCGCATTGGCTGAATCTGACTTGATTTGCTCTACAAAATTGGCACCCGCATCGCGCTCAGAAACTTCTTCATCTTCAATCTCAGATACCATAGTTAGGCGCAGTTGTTCCATGTCCTTACGGAACTGATGCTCAGGGTCGGCATATGGGGAGTTGGTCGAGTACTGGATATTGTCCTCTTCTATTCTCAGAACGTGATACCCCGGAACCGTCATTCGCTGATCGCCGATACAAATGTGACCGTGAACGATGAGATTCCTAGCAGAACGCATCGTCGGAGCCAGTCCCTTGTAGTAGACAACCGACTGGAGCCTTCGAGAAAGCATATGCTCGACATCAATCTGTAGTACATCGTCAATATCTGAACCCTCGCTCAATAGCCCCTTACTGTATAGTGAGTCAATCAGGTCCCCCTTCTCGCGGGCGAAGTGCCCCTCGCTTGAATCAACTCTTCCTATGAGTTTCATCGCCTGATTTCGATGACGGCGAAGAGCGGATTTCTCGCGCCAAATCTCGCGCATTCCTCCCACCTTCTTCAGACCATACTTGTTCTTGAGTTCGTGCTCCTCTTCGATTCTGGCCTGCTTCCAAGGGTGAGTTGGAGTACTAGTCTTGGGTCTTGCAAACTTTGGATCTCCCATCTAATCACCTCACTTCTTGCGCTCTACACCTAGAGTCGCACCACTCCTGCCATTGGAGCGTAGCCTCTGTCCGCGAACTTTGTGCCCACTCCTATGCCTCATACCGCGGTATGCCTTGACTCCTGCCATCCTAGCGATGTCGTCGTCGCGAGTCATCTTGACCTCCAAGGCGACGATGTGAGCATCCTCATTGGTCGCGAGATCGCGCTGGCGGTTCACCAACCACCAAGGAACAGCAGTTGCGTAATCGTCCACTGCAGTTCTCAGACGGTCCTGCTCATCATCGCTCAGATGTCCGCCCAGTGTCTTGCCATCGATTCCAGCTAGGCGACAGATCTGATTAGAGGTTCGCATACCGATGCCCTTGATTGAAGTCAGCCCTATCGAGATAGGTCGCAGACCGTCGATGTCGCTATCCGCCATTCGCAAGATGTAAGAGAAATCATCTCCTAGTTCGGCTTCATCAGGCATAGTGTACGGTTCTCCCGTGTTCACCGGTTTCCCAGTGGCCCATTGGGCAACTGGGCGACCTACCTTCCCTATTTGAACCGATTGGCCGCCCCATAGGGGCGCCAAAACCTACTCCTTACACACCACATACAGGCTCTGAGTGCCGGATGAACGCTCTAGGTTCAGGTCGACCATGAATCCCTTCAAACCCTCAATCTGCTTGAGTTCGCTGTCAAGCCTTCGCTGGATAGTAGGGTGCACATCCGGGTCGAGGGAACATCGCAGAGTGATTTTACCAATGCCGTTCTTCGCTATTGAAGAAGCGACCTGATCGATGGTGTGAAGCTCAGGAGGCCTTAGCCTGTGTTGTACAATCTCACCGGTAGCGACAACAAATCCACTAAGTTTGTCAGAATTAATCAGTGGGTCGGTATGAATGAGCATCGGTCTACGCCCCTCCAATCTAAGCCAACTGTACCCCGAACCATCACTCATCACTTGCTCCAGCCAAGCCTCTTGCAATCCGCTTTGCACAAGTGCAGGATCGACTATTGTCAGATGGGCACCGTATGGTGGAGGTTCACTAATCACGACGGTTTCGGAGTTTGTAGGATTACCTTCAATCTCTGCAATAATGTTCTTCCTACCCATCCTGACACAACGATGACTTGTCTCAGAAGCCAGTGAGCCAACCCAGAGGGACAGCCGGTCGACGCGACCGCCGCCTTGGCTTAACCACTCCCAGGTGAACTCGGCTCCGGGTAGAGCCATCCTGACATTGGCTTCTACCAGCCCCCGCTGATCCTCCCCAAGTCTAGGCGAGAGGTCGAGCAGAACCGCTGGACCCTTGGGGCCACTCTGCAATTGATCCGACCAACCCTCTAGTATGGAAGCCACAGAAGGCTCCATTTCATCGATTTCGTGATTCTGAGCATCAGTCGGTCTTGCAGGGTCTAGGTGAAGCATTGCGATTGGAGGATGAGCTCTGGTTCCAGCCTTTCTTAGGCTGTTCCAGTACTCTGTAATCGCTCCTTCTGAGTCTGAACCATCTCCGATTACTACTCTATCCATAGTCCTCTGCAATTCATCTTCTTTCGAGTTCAGGTACATGTTTGCTGCGCACAGAACTGCAATATTTCCGTCCTTCTCAATTCCTAGAACGGGTCGCACAAGCTCCCTGCCATAGGCTATGAGTTGAACTCCTGAACCCGCAGCAGCATCTAGGATTACACCTGCAGGAAGAGAGTTACCATCTATCCTCTGTGCGCGAGCGAGAGCGACGAACCAAGGCGTAGAGAGTCTACGCATGTCTTCAGTCATATGGAATTCAGGCTCACCCCTTCTCGCAGAAGACGCCTTAACTCTCTTACTGGCCTCATTGGCTATGCCCTTTGAAGGGTTGAGTGCCGTATGCCCACCAACATCAGTCACGTCTCGCCCTCCTACAACTCAGTCAAGTCACTTTCGTGCACCTAGGCTATCGGGCCACGATTGATGGTCAGCTCGAAAAGCAACCAGGAATACTCCAATTCATGCCCTTCGTTGTTACCGTATGCAATAGGTGGTGGAAGCAGAGTGGTATGCGAGGTACCTGTGGTTATTCCAGGTAGAAGACCCCTATCTCCATCTATGTCGAGACCAATTGCGGACCACCCAAAACCATCGATGTATCTCTGGTCATCTCCGGCTGTGACAACCAAGTCACCCTCATCGAGTTGCTCGCCAGTATCTGCATCCCAGACCACGTAGTGAACCTCAATCTGGTCATTGTCGTTGATGTGAAGCTCTCTGTCTTCGGTTCCCTTGAACACGGCGACATCTAGGAGCACTTCGGCATTGACCACGGAAAGATGACTGGCCACAACGGTGAATTCACTCTCTGTTAAGTCCTCAGTCAGTTCGATTTCCCTGAAACCACTCTCATTGGCTCCAAGACTGATTACATCACTAACATCGCCCTCATCGGAGAACAGAACTCCGGAACCAATAATCTCTAGAACGAGGTCTACCGACTCATTCCCTCTGTTGTGCACTACTAATGTGGCCCTGTCACCATTTCCCTGATGCTCCCAGTCGCAACGCAACTCGCCCGGATAAAGGAACACATCATCCTGTCCAGAGAGATTCTCGGGCCACTGCCAGTCGCCTTCTCTGGCTGAGCACGTGTCAAATAGCAAATCGACCTCCCAAGCGTATCTGCCATCAATCAATGGGGCCTCAGCAGGGGGGCCGAAGGAATCCTCAAGATTAGCACTGAAATTCCATGCAGCTAGACCAATCCAAATGGCTGATAGCAGTAGCACAATGGCAGTCCCTATTGAGAGCATAAGAGTCGCTCTAGGAACCACCATCTCGTTGATCCCGAGAGGTATTGGAGGGTGTTCGACCTCGTCGGGTGTATCCGATATCCAAGACCTCGTCACAGTAACCGTGTAACGACCGTCTGCCATCAACGTTGGCGTAACCGGTTATGCAGAGAGCCGAGAATATCAATCAGTCCTGCAGAAGCGCTTCTTCGTTGCGCTGACCCAACCACGAGACTAGGCCGAGCTCGGCGGCTAGTACCACCAAGGCAATCAGAAGCGTGACAGGATCAGTGATTCCTTGAACGAAGATTAGAGCCACTAGTACAGCCAGAATCAAGTCTACAAGCCCCCAGATTCTGAGAGTTCTGCGAAGTTGCAGTATACCAACCACCCAGGTGGTAGTGGAAAGGACAATCAACATCATAGGGAACACAATCGAGGTGACATATCCAGCTAGACCTGCCAGAATCAGTAGCATGTGAGAATTCACAGCCAACATCATCGTCCATTTCTCGCCCTTTAGAGGTACAGTCATTGCGCACAACCCCAGTAGCATAATTCCAGTTGCTATTGTGGCCTCAGGTAGAATCTCCCATGCTGTCTCGAACCATACTCCTGTGGATACAAAGGTAAGCAGACCCGCAGGAATAGCCATACCCACTGAAGTCGGCTGGCGGTATCTCCAGCCCTGTTCTATGCAACTGGCTACGGCAAGTATGCCAGCAGGGCCAAACGAAAGCAAAACGATAAACAGACTTCTTGCTCCCCTCCCCGATGCCCTCTTCCAGTCTCCTCGGCCCAACTGAACTCTCTTCCTATCGACTAGGATGTCTGCGACTACACAGATTATCAGCACAGCCTCAAGAAGCATCCATGGCATCTTCCATTCCAGCATGCTTCCCTCAAACGGGTTTATTGTTAGCGGAAACGGAAGTGCCTCGACCATGACAGCTCCAAGCATCCTACCAGCGAGTAGTGGTAGTATAATCCAATCTAGGGCGATTGGAATTCTGTCTAGCAATCTGTCCTTGCCGATAAGCGATATTGCTGACAACTCAAGTAGTAGAGCAATCAGTACAGCCATGTCGAGCAGGTCCATTTTACTGCTACCCGGGCCCAAATGTGAGAAGACATGAATCGCTACTAGGCCAACTATCGCTGCTGCAATCGGCATCTCCATGCCAAAGATATGAGGCAACTCGAGATCTAACCGCTCAGTCCTCGATCTCGCGATGGCAATCAATGCAGTCAGGAAGATTCCAACTGATACGAGCAGCAGCGGATTCGGTCCCGTCAGCAGACTAATGATTACTCCTGCACCGAGTACCAAGGAGAGGATTACAAGAACTACAGTCGGCTTATGACTAACATCAGTAGTGTACAGTTCAGCCAAATCTCCAGCCTCACCTTTCTCTCTGCTTCGCTTTCTCTTAGCCTCCAACTCACCGCGAATCGGGTCGTATGTCGAAATCCCTCCATCTTCCAATTCATTAGTAGCCTCTACGGCCATCTGTATTCTTGCATCCCTCTTGCCAAGGCTCCTGAGTTCGGCACGAACTTCTCCTCTGGCTACCAGCCATAGTGAGCTGCCCACGAACATTGCTAGCGAAGCAGTCTGGGACATAGTATTGTCCTGCGAGTATGCCAGAGCGGTAGTAATCATGAGAAGCCAAAGGGCTGCGAGGGCAGGATTGAGAAGCCTCTCGATGCTACCTGAGCGGGGCAGATAGACTGCGAGCACCCCAGCGGCGATAGCAACTGATACCATTGAAGAGTCTAAGTCCGGGAGGATATCTGTGGAAGCCAGTTCCAATACCGGGTCCCTGCCAGATAGAGCCAGCACTATTGGCATACTCATCAGCGCTAATCCACCAGTGTAGAGATCCTCACGAGCGCTCCCTCTCACGAACATCAGAACCATCAGACTCACGCACAGTAGGACTGAGAGAGGAACGAACAGACCGTTCCTCCATTGCATGGCAACAAGTGAAACAGTGAGAATCGCTGCCATTACCATCGAGTCTCCTATTCTCAAACCCATGACTTCACACGCCAAATGCAGAATGACCACCATCGAGACTAGAATCACCAGAGTAATTGCGTTGAAACCTCCAAACTGCGACATTAGTAGAATGGTCAGCATTGGAAGCCACAGCCCGATGGACCACAATTGAAGGGCACCAGAGTCTCTGATTGATGCAGAGACTTCGCTTAATCCCAGAAAATTGGATGCCAGATTGACACCGTTCTCACCCATCTTGACATTGACTACTACCATGAGGATGCAGGCAGTGGCCAGATAAGCCCCCAGGGGAAACGGCTCTAGATCAATCATCGTACCTGGATCAACCTTGTTGTTGGCGACTAGAAGGGTCCGGATCGTTTCTTCTAACAACTCCTCAATCAGAACCCAGCTCCAAGGGAGCAATACGGTTATTCCTGCCAGTGCAGGAGATTTCCTTTTGACAGCTAGAACAGCCGTTCCTATATGTATCGCAGCGAGTAGACTCAATAATAGCACACCCCCATCACCACCAGAGCCCGAAGCCTTTGTTGGAACCAGTATAACTAGCAGAGCCAGCACCACCACAGATCCCAACCAGAGAACCCTATCCGTTACCTTGTCTTGGTCTCTCAGAAGTACGAACCCAGTCACTATTGTAGCTAGGACGGTGAATGCCTCATACGAGTCCATCCATACAACAATGTTCCCGGAACCATCTCCGAGGACCAGTATTGCCACTAGTGGGACTGCTGCTATTGCTAGAGGCATCATTATTCGCACTGAGTCAACTCCTCTGACTGCAAGATAGGAACCACCGAAGCAGGCACCTAGGAACGATACCATTCCCAGCGCGTATCCAACATCCTCTCTACTGGATGCGACTGCAAGCAGAGCTCCGACCATTCCCATAGAGACGGACACACCCCAGAGCCCAGGCCGACCTAAACCGACTGCCTTGAATGCCTGTGAGAACCAATTCTCCTCGCGCGCGTAGCGGGCTGCCATGGTTGCGTTGATGGCTGATACTACCATCAGCAGAATGAACAGAAGGAGTGAGTTTTCAAGTGCTAGAATCCGGAGTGAACCAAACTCAAAACCTCCTGTAATCGCATGCATGCCAATCCATAGATTGGATGCTGCCACTCCTAGAGCAGCCAGATTGCCGGATTGCCGGTTCAGAGCCAACCCGTGCACTAGTAGGGTAGCAACGAGAATCATCCCAGCGACACCCATCTCATCGAGTAACGAGCCCGCCGTGGATCCGATTGCCAGCAGAACTAGAGTGGATTGCGCTGCAATGGCGTCATGGTCATGGCGATAGGCAACGAACACGTTAACTGCAACTAGAGCTAGAAGAAGTGCCCCTAGCATCTCGAGTCCAATGTAGTCCCATCGATTGAGCTCAATTGCAAGCCCGTAGAGGACCTTCATCGAGATAATAACCCAAGTGACCCCGAGGATTTTCATCTTGGGATTAGGGACCCATATTTCTCCGAATACGAAGCCCACTGAGGCGAGCAGAACCAGCACTGCTATGGCCAGCAGTGGAGGTAGTGCCATTCCGGCCTGTACGCCGATGGCGCTGAAAACTAGAATCATCGCAATCATCAGGCCCCAGTTAACTCCTCGCTCCCCTTCGGCGGCAATCTCAGTCACGATATCTCGATCAGGGGCGACTGGAACAGTACCATCTTCTTGGATTGCCCCGGCCTCGCTACCGTCGGCCTGCTTGAACGGGTCGAATACTTCTCCTAGCGCCTCATCAACAGCAGAAGCAAGCGCCTCTCGCCTCTCATCACTCCTATCCTCGGGGACCTTGATATCGCCCAGATCGATGTCGATGGATCGTCGAAACTCCTTCTCGCGAATGATTCTGTCATCAGGCTCTTCGCCATCCATTGGTACGATACCGGGGCCTCTATCGCATAATCGCATCCCCGCCGAGAACCACAAAATAGTCGGCTTCCCCTAGAGATTCTAGGTCACGGCCGAGCCGCAACGCTTGAAGGGAGAATCTTGGCGTAGGGCGTCATGGAGTCATCCACCATGTCCGGCGACTCCCGCAACTTTGCCAC
>MDTE01121511.1_pt1 | contig 12637 bp, 13 predicted proteins | sample 811231 | NCBI WGS metagenome assembly MDTE01 (sample SAMN05326651, study PRJNA326480) | marine metagenome | isolation source: seawater | place: Indian Ocean: Red Sea | collected 2010
TTACATTTTAGAGCAACTGATTCTGATCCAAAAAACCGTCCTTCACAAAAAGACTTAGAGAGTTTGATAAGCGTGTGTGTCAAGCAAAATAAAGTAATTAAAGTTGCAACTGATGATAGAAAAAAAACTATTTTTGTATTTCAAGAATTTAATCAAAATATTTCGTTTATATCAGATGATTCAATAAATGATTTTAAATATCTAGCTGCGAGTAAAAATATTTTTTTATCGAATTCTTCTTATGCCTTTTGGGCTGGAATTTGTGCAAAAAATATTAGAAGTGATACAAATTTATTTGCATCTAAAATATGGCAGTATAAAGATTTTCTTTCAACAAAAAAATTTGAATAATTCAAATAGACCTAAATGATGATTTACTTAATTTCATTTCTTAGTCCATTCATATCAATTTTTAATTTCATCATTCAAATAATGCTGGTTAGGTATTTTGGATTGAGTGAAATCTTAGATATTTACTTTTTGTCGTTGAGTCTACCAGTATTGTTCTCTCAAACCATCCACGCAGGTTTTTCTTATGGAATAATGCCAATGTTAGCCCAGTCAGACGAAAATTCTAGCAAGATTTATTCTAATCAAATTTTCTTGGTTTTTTGCATTGGAGTTTCATTAATTTTTTTAATAGCAACCTTGTTTGTTGATATCCAGCTTAATTTTTATTCAAAATTCAATAGTCTTAATTTAGATGACTTCAAAATAGTCTTCATCTTAGCTTGGTTTTATGGAGCTTTAACTGTTGTTCTTGCTGCTTTAGGAACTATTTTTATCGCAGAAAAAAAATATTTCCAAGGGATTTTACTGCCTTTTAGTCCCCAATTAGGACTTCTTATTCTTTTACTTTTCGGAAGTCAATTATCAGTATCTTGGTTGTTATTAAGCTTAATAATTGGAGCCATTGCGGGAGTTATCTTCTCCTTAAAGGGAATTTATATTTACTTGAATTCCATTTTCGATTTAAAACTATCATTTGAAATCTTTAAACCATATTTGATAAAAATTCTTTATGCAGGGATTGGATCTAGTATTTTTGGATCTTACCTTTTTATCGATTCTTTATTAGCAATACAATTCGGGACAGGCTCTTTGACAGCTCTTGGCTATTCTCAAAGAATAGTTATTGGTTTTGGAAACATTGCTATTTTGGGGATTTTCACTGTAGCAATTCCAGAACTAATGGAAAGTTTAAGAGAAAGAAGGTGGCTAGGGTTTAGGAAAAAATACCTTAGTCTTATAAAAAAAGCATTATTGTTTTCTTTGATACTTTCAATTTTTATTTTACTTTTTATCAACTTCTTCATTGAGTTTTTCTTTATTTCTAGCAACTTTTCACAGTCTGATGCTGATTCCTTATCAAACATTGTGAAATATATGTTGCCTGGAATGGTCGCAATGCTTGCAACAGCAATAAATGGGAAGGCACTCTATTGCCTTAAAGATTTTAAAATCATAAGTATATTTATTGGGTTTGCTTGGCCTGCCATTTATTCTTTTTTTATAATCTATTTTAGAGATTTAAGTTTAATTTCTTTTGGAATTGCATACTCGATTAGTTGGATTATAATTTTTTTAGTAACTTTTTCTTATATTTTCATGAAAATCAGTGTCGAAATTAATAAAGATAAACAATTAAAAATATAAAAAAATGATTCAGGAAAGAAACTATTTAAGATTCTCACTTTTTATTCTTTTTCTTCCGCTTATTTTTAGCAGTCTTGACTTCATAAGTGTTTTTGCACCCGAAAACATTAGTTCGGTTCAGGCTTATTCGGGGCTTAGCCCTTTTTCAGCATTGATATATTTTTTCTATACTATTTCTTTTTGTTTTTTAGCTTATCTCTCTTTTATTTTTTTTTATAATTCTCTTCAAAAAAATATATCTTTCAACAAAACCTTAAATCAGCGTTCCATAAATACCCTGCTTAATATTTTCTCTTTTATTTTTTTCGTTTTTTCGATATTTAGCGTTTACAGAATTTATAACATTGGATTCGTTACCTTTTTACTATCTGCTAGAGAAGGAATAATTTCAATTGGACCGATCATATACTTCACAATAATTATGTGGCCAATGGTGTTGGCTAACAGAATTTATGAGAATGGATTTAGTATATTTAATATTATTTCTCTCTTACTAATTGTCTTTCTAAATCTGATAACAGGCTTCAGGCTAATTTTAGTATGGGGTTTATTCATGATAATAATGTACAACTGGCAATACATTGTTAATTATTCAAAAATAAGACTTGCTATTATTTTTGGCATTGTTGTTTCTCTATCCTTAATCTATGAGGGAATCAGGATAAATCTCGCTGGATTTGCAACTTCAGATTTAAGTTTTTTCTCTTTTATTGACTCTTTAAATAGAACTTATCCGCTTCAATATTTAGAGCTTATAATTAATAGCAATGTAGACTTACACTTTTTTGATATTTTATTTTTTTGGGTCAATCCAATATTTGTTTTTTTAAATTCTTTAGGTTTCCCACTTGATCAGTCTATAAACTTAAATTTTTTTATTGATGAAGTTTCTACGCCACTTTTTTCAGATTTTTTGGCCTTTAGAGGCACTCCAACTTACGAAGCAACCGGCATATCTATTTCTATTTTAAGTTTTTCTTTTTTATTCAGCTCCTTCATAGGATTCTTAATTTTTGCATTATTTTATGGGTTATTCTTAGCCACGGGAGCAATCCTAATAAAGTCCGAGGCTTTCACCATTAAAACTTTAGGCATATTATTATTTACTGGATGTCTTTTCTGCAATGAGTCAGTTGTAGTTGCATCTCAACTTTTAGTATTTTCTTTAATCTTTCTAGTCGCTTTTATATTTTTCACTTTATTTTTGGGGATATTTCTTACAAGAAAAAATGCAAGAAACTCTAATCACGAAAACACGAAAATTATTTCAGAAAGTTGAGTAAGTTCATGCAAACAAATTCTACATCTTTTTTGCGCATCTTTGGGTGAAGAGGAAGCGTAAGCTCTCTGTCAGTAATTTGATCGCACACAGGAAGTTCACCCCTTTTTAGAATTTTCTTATAAGCTGTGAAAGAATGAAATGCAGGATAATGAATGCTAGTCTGAATACCTTTTGATTTTAAGCTTTTCATTAATTTAGACCTGTTTACTTTTTTAGGCAGGATAATAGGGAATATATGATGCGAACTTTTGTAAGTATTATCCATTTTAGTGAAAGGTAAGATTATTTCACTTTCTTTTAAAAGATCAATATAGATTTTTGAAAGATATGACCTTTTATTGTTCCCTGCTTCAAGTTTTTCCAGTTGAACTAACCCTAAAGCAGCTCTTATTTCATCAAATCTATAATTTAAACCTATCTTATTCACATCATATGAAGTGGCCCTTCCTTTATGTCTGTCCAACGTCATGGATGTCATACCATGACTTCTTATATTTCTAACACTCTCTATAAACTTTTTATTTTTACTTATTACCATTCCACCTTCGCCACATGCAAGATTTTTATTGCTAAAAAAAGAATAAAAAGATGAATCCCCAAAATTTCCACATTTAATATTCTTAATTGATGCTCCAGGCGCATGAGCTACATCTTCAATCAAATGGATACCCTTTCTTTTGCAAATTTTGTTTAAATTAGATATCTCTAAAGGAAACCCTGCGAAATGAACTATAACAATTGCTTTGGTTTTAGCTGTAATTTTGTTTAGGATATCTTTTTCTGAAACATTCAAGTCTTCCAAACTTATCGAGTCAGCAAAAACAGGTTTAGCCCCTAATTGCAAAATAACATTTGCATCAGAAACAAAAGTTAATCCAGGAATGATTACTTCATCCATTGGTTTTGTTCCAATTGCCATCAATATCAAATGTAACCCTGCAGTTGCACTAGAAACTGCCACGGCATGGTTTTTTTTCCCAATATATTTACCAAAGTTCTGCTCAAAATTGGTGACATTTTCACCCATTGTTATCCATCCAGAGTTCAAGACCTTGGTTACGGCGTTCTTTTCTTTACTATTATAGTTAAGCTCACTTAACTGTATTTTCCAATTCAAAAGGACCTCATGAGTTTTTCACTAAGTTTTAGAAACTTTCTCATCTATATTTTTATTTCTTAATACTTTCCAAGAATTTTTTATCAACATCTCTTGTATCGCCGATAACTTTTGCTGGGATACCCCCAACTATTTGAAAGTCTTCAACATCTGAAGATACAACCGCATTAGATGCGACTATACAATTTTTACCAATATTTACTCCAGGAAGAATTTTTGATCCTGCTCCGACAAAAGAGAATTCTCCAATAGAAATAGGACCAAAAATATATCCTTTTCTTTCTTGATAAGGGGTATATATATATTCTGTACCCATGTATCTTAATGAATTGTGACTACCATGGCTAAAAATTCCAACATAACCTCCAATGTGACAGCCTTTACCTATTTTTACGCCTGCAGTCCCATCGATAATAGTGTAGTGCCACACCCAGACATGATCATCTATATTTATATTTTCTCTTGACATGAGAATTGCCGAAGAACTAATTCTGGTATGTTTTTGAAACTTTTGTATTACTTTATTTTTGTATCCATAAACCATAAATGGCTTATGAAAAAAAGACAAAAAGTTTTGTATTAAAGATACGAATCTTGCTAAAGGGGACAAATAAATTTTTCTTAAAAAATTTTCAAAATTACTCATAATTTGTTGATCAAAAAAAGCTTCTTAAGAACTCTTGGTATAGCGCTGAACATTATTCTTAAAACAATAAAAGAACTTATAATATAACCAAATCCATGATTATCTTTATAAATATTAAAAATGTATTTCATTACCATTATTTTATTTGATGACATAGAGTCATGAACTCTAAAATACAACAAATTATGAGGACATTTTTTACCCTCACACATCTCTGAAAAAACTGACAAGAAAAAAAAATGTTCGGTGTAAGGATAATGATCACCGAAGAAATGAAAAGAATTATCATTTTTTTTATAAATGCATGAGCTCAAGGCAATGCCTGTATTTTTCATTAAATTGGATAGATTATATTTTTTTGGACAATTAACTTTTTTTCGTCCCTTTGTTGAAAACACTGTGTAATCTGTATAGGAAAAATTTGTATTTTCTTTTCTCATGAAATTCAAATGCACTCTAAGTTTATCTTCGTGCCAGACATCATCCGCATCAAGAAATGCAATATAGGTGCCTTTAGATTTTAATTGACCAGAATCCCTACTCAGCAAGGGCCCAAGGTTTATCTCGTTTTTGAAAGTTTTTATCCTACTATCATGATAGGAAGAGATTTTTTCATGAGTAGCATCATTACTCGCATCATCAATAATAATCAATTCCCAGTTTTTATATGTTTGCCCTATAACTGATTCAATAGATTCTGAAATATTTTCTTCCCCATTAAATACTGGCATGATTACAGAAACTAATTCCTCCTCAAGCATTTTTAACTATTCTCTTTAGATTTGCTGTTACATATTCGATTTCTTTTATTTTTAGTCCAGGATAAAAGGGTAAGCTTATTTGTCTTGAACCAAGCTCTTCCGCATTTTTTGACTTGAAATTTTGGAATGCACTAAGTTGAGTAATGCTTCTAAAATTTACTGCCACTCCTATACCTGACTTATTCAGTTCGTAAATTACTTTATCTCTAATGCCTGCATCTACATAAATTGGAAATAAATGATGTGCATGTTTAATTTTCTTTGGGTCATAATCAGGAGGAAGACCTATTGCGTTTTCATCTCTTAACATTTTTCTATATGTTTTGTAGATTTTTTTTCTTTCTTTGTGTTTTTTATCAACATTATCGATTTCTTCTAATAACAAAACAGAAAGTAAATCAGGAAGATTTGCTTTGAAACCATGTTCTGTTACATCATAATGCGAATAAAGTTTCGAAGAATATCTATCATGCGCATTTTTGCTCATACCATGAAGACGTAACTTATGACACTTCTCTATGTATTTCTTATTTTTACTGATAATTGCTCCACCTTCTCCACAAGAAACATTTTTGGTTGCATAAAATGAGAAAATTGCAGCATCAGAAAAACTTCCAGGTTTTGAACTATCAAAACTACTTTCGAAAGCGTGAGCACAATCTTCAATGATATAGATATCCTCTCTACTGATTTCTTTCAGTTTCCTCTTTATTTCTTTTACATCAATCATAAGCCCATACATATGTACTAATAAGATTACTTTAGTCTCTGGCGTTATAGACTTTTCAATGTAACTCCATCTTAGATTGCTATCTTCTTTATCAACATCAACTATTTTTAATTTCATTCCAGCTAAGATAGGAACATTTGCTACAGAAACAAAAGTCATTGCGGGTATGATTATCTCGCTATTTTTTTCTAAATCTAAAGCTTTTAGGGCAACAAAAAATCCATTTGTCCAACTATTTGTTAAACAAGAGTAAGTAGAGTTGAAATAATTATTAATTTTCTTTTCTACAGTTAAGCCTATGGAGCCAGAAGTTAAAAAACCCGAATCTAATATCTTATCCATGCCTGAAAGCTGAGATTGAGAATAAGATCTTTTGAAAAATTGAACTTTAGTTATATTTTCGGTTTTTGACATTTTTTAGTAAAAGTTAAAAACTTTCTATATCTTTTATTATTTTTTGATAGTACTGCAAAGTGTTCCATCTTATATCATCAGGGTTAATTTTATTCTTTTTTAAAGCTTCACAAATTTCATTTACTCCATCTTCAATGGAAATGTTAGGCACGAAATTTAAATTATTTTTAATTTTTTTAAATTCAACTCTATAGGATCTTTTATCATCATCATCTGGAACTTTTATTAGCTCTATATTGTCTGTCATAGTATCCGATATTTTTTTTGCAATCTCTGATACTTTATAATTCAGATGATTTCCCCCAACGTTAAATGCTTGACCTGAAATCTTTTCTTTTGGAGCCCTTAGAAATATCATTGCTGCATCAACTAAATCTTTTACATGAATTAATGGTCTCCATTGATTTCCACCTCCAAGAATATATAAACGTTTTTCTTGAAGTGCAATTTTAGTCATTATGTTAACTACTAAATCAAATCTCATTCTAGGAGCCAATCCAAAAACTGTGGAATTCCTCATGCATGTTGTCGTGAACTTTTTTGAATTTTCCCTAAATACGTAATTCTCAGCATTTATCTTTGCTTTAGCATATTCTGATACAGGATTGAATGAACTATTTTCGTCTACCTTTGAGTTTTCACCAGAACCATAAATTGAACAAGAGGAAAAATAAATATATCTTTCCACTCCCGAATCTTTTGCAAGTTTTACATTCATTTCAACAGAATTTGAATTGATTGATTTAGTCAATTTTGGATCTAGGTCGCAACTTGGGTCATTGGATAAACCTGCAAGGTCAAAAACAATATCAATTTTATCGAAATGTCCTTTGGATAAGCTGCGAATATCTTTTTTAATTAATTTAAATTTATCTTTGAATTGCGAAATTTCATTTAGAAGAAGATTTTCTCCGAAAAAAAATCTATCAAGACAGACGACTTCATAATCATTCTCAAGAAGTTCTTTTACAAGGGGAATTCCTATATATCCTCCTGCTCCTAAAACCATAATTTTAGACATAATTTAATTTCCTAAGGTAGAGGATATAGATTTTATAATTTTACTTGGCGGTAAAATTGCATTTCCAACTTTTACTAAATTTAACCTTAAAACACCATTACCAGTCAAAACATCTACGTAACCTTCACTTTTTGAACTATGCACAATCCTACCAGATACAGAACCAACATAACTTGATCTATCATCGATAATCTCGCAGTCTAGAATATAAATCTTTTTGTCATTAAAAAAGGTAAAACATCCTGGGGCAGGAGGGCTTACAGCTCTGTACAGGTTGAATATTTCTCTCGTATTCTTTGACCAATTTATTTCTCCATCTTCAGGAGTTCTCCTACAACAGTATGAGGCTTTGGATTCATCTTGTTTTTTGCCTCGAAAATTCCTTTCTTTTATCTTCAAAATTAATGATTCAATTAAATCTAGGTAAGTCTCATACATAAGATCATTTATTTCACCAAATAATTGATCTTCTTTTATTCTAAAACTTTTTTGGTCTAGAATTTTTCCACTGTCCACATTTTCATTTACTTCAAAAAGAGTTGCACCAACCTTAGATTCTCCATTAGCTATTGCCCAGTTGAGAGGCGAAGCTCCTCTGTATTTTGGTAACAAGGAATCATGAATCGCGAAACAACCATATTTTGGAAGATTTATAACTTTATTTGAAAAGAGAAATCTCCACTTTATTGCAACTAAAATATCTACATTTGATATCTTTAAAAGATCATTTTCATCTTTCCAATAATCACAGCTTATTTTCTTTCTACTGCAAAATTCCTTTATCTTTTTTGAAAATTGCTCTTTCTCATGAAGATCTTCTTTAAAAATGTAAACCTTTGAGACATCAAAATTATCTGAAAAGATCTTTAGGCTACCGAGACCATGTTTTTTTCCTATGAGAAGAACTATCTTCATAATTTATAGTTTGAATCAAATACTATTCTTAATAAATTCGTTATGAATTAATAAATAAAAAATTTGCGTGTATCATACACTATCAATTAAGTCCTTAAACGTATGGAAGTAATTTCTTACAAAAAGATATTGAGAAAATAAAAAATATTCAAGATTAAAAGCGTTAAAAATGAATTTAGACCAGTTTTCTTTGAATATACTTAATCGAAACTCATCACTATTTGAATCAGATATTTCTTCTTTAAAAGAAAAGATTGAAGATAAAATTAAAAATAGCAAATTTCTTGTAATAGGAGGAGCCGGATCTATAGGACAATCTGTTACAAAAGAATTATTCAAAAGAAATCCAAAAAAAATTCATGTAGTAGATATTTCTGAAAATAATCTAGTTGAACTTGTTAGGGATCTTAGAAGTTCAAAGGGCTACATTAGTGGTGAATTCAAAACTTTTGCTTTAGATTGTGGCAGTCAGGAATTTGAAGCAATGTTTTTAAGTGAAGGTAAATATGACTATGTCTTTAATTTATCTGCACTAAAACATGTAAGAAGTGAAAAAGATCCCTTTACTTTAATGAGAATGATTTCAGTAAACATTTTGAATACCTTAAAAACGTTAAAGTTATTCAAAGAAAATGGGGTAAAAAAATACTTTAGCGTATCAACAGATAAAGCTTCAAATCCAGTAAATATGATGGGAGCCAGTAAAAGAATAATGGAGCTTTTTTTATTTCAGAACAGTAAAGATATAGATATATCTATGGCAAGATTTGCTAATGTAGCTTTCTCAGATGGTTCATTACTGCATGGATTTAATCAAAGATTTTTAAAAGAACAACCTTTTTCAGCTCCAGATGATGTGGAAAGATATTTTATAACTCCTCAAGAATCTGGCGAGCTTTGCTTAATGTCTTGTTTGTTGGGAGAAAATAAAGATATTTTTTTTCCTAAGCTAAGCAGACAAAAGGATTTAATTAAATTTTCAGATATAGCTCTAAAATATCTTGAATTTAGAGGCTACACGCCAGTGTTATGTTCCTCTGAAGATGAAGCACGAAATAACTTTTCAAAATTTAACAAAAATAATCAATGGCCATGTTATTTTTTTTCAAGTGATACAACAGGTGAGAAAAATGAAGAAGAATTTCATACAAATACAGAACAACTGGATTTATCTAAATTCAAAAGGATAGGTGTAATCAAAAATGAAGGGTCTTATGATTCAGATAAGCTGAATAATTTTTTAAAAGAAATTTCAGATTTTAAAGAAAACAGGAATTGGTCAAAACAAGATTTGCTTAATTCTTTTAATCAAATTCTTGATGATTTTAATCATGAGGAAAAAGGTAAATTTTTAGACGATAAAATGTAGGATGATACGCTTTTTTGATTTTCTTTTTTCTTCTCTTGCCATTATTTCGATATCTCCCTTTTTGATTTTATTGTCCATCATGTTGAAGTTTTCCGGGGAGGGAAAGATTTTTTTTCTTCAGGAAAGAATTGGAAAAAATAAAAAAAAATTTAAAGTTATAAAATTTGCAACCATGTTGGAGAATAGTCCAAATATGGGAGCTGGAAGTATTACTGAGTTTAATGACCCAAGAATACTTCCAGTTGGAAAAATTCTCAGAAAAACAAAAATAAACGAAATCCCTCAATTATTCAATGTTTTAAAAGGCGATATGAGTTTGATTGGACCAAGGCCTCATGTAGAAAGAGATTTAAAAGGCGTAAATAAAGAAGTTTTAGATAAGGTGCTCAGTGTAAAGCCCGGATTAAGCGGCATAGCTTCCATAATTTTTAGAAATGAGGAATCAATTATTCATGATTCTCCAAATGGAAGAGTTTTTTATGACGAAAATATTGCTCCCTTTAAAGCAGAGTTGGAATCATGGTATGTAAAACAAAATAAAACTTTATTATATTTCCCTCTAATTTTTCTTACTGTTATTGGGATATTTAATAATAGAATTGTGAGTATCAATAAAATTTTTCCTACTCTTCCGCCTACTCCAAATAACCTGAAAAAATATATTTAAATCTTTAAAAATGAAAATATTTAATTTTTTTTCAGAGCTTTTGAAACAGAAAAAGCCAATATTTTTCATAGATTCTTTAGAAAGTTGGAAATTGCTAATTTCTTCTTTAAAAAATCAGAAAGAAATAGGAATTGATACTGAGTTTGATTGGAGAACTACTTATTTACCGAAATTATGTACTATACAAATTTCAACAAAGAAAAAAATTTTCATACTAGATTGTATGGCTCTAAGTAACTTCCGAGAGCTTAAATCCATTTTAGAAAGCAAATCTGTATTAAAAATATTTCATTCAGTAAGGAGTGACTCAACCGTTCTTTCTAAGTGCCTTAATATTTTTGTGAATAATGTTTTTGATATTCAGCAGGCAGAAAAAGAAATAACAAATGGAGAAGTTAGTAATTATGGTCAGATCGTAAAAAAATATCTTAATGTTTCTATTGAGAAGGGAGAAACTAATTCAAATTGGCTCAAGAGACCCTTAACAAAAAATCAAATGAAATATGCTGCTGAAGATGTTGATTTTTTAATAAAAATTTATCACATCCAAAAAAAAATACTTTCTGTGAGGAAATTTGAGAATGTTTTAAAAAATTCAAATCTTGAGCTTGAACTTGGTAAGGAAAGCTTAGTTAAATTGAGATTAAAAAAAAGAAAAAAAAGATACTCAAAAAAAGAGCAAAATATTTTTCTATGGAGAGAAAGAATAGCAGAAACAGAAAATATCCCTCCTAATCATGTTTTTCAAGAAAAACATATATCGTTTCTTGCAAACTCTTTTTCAAATGAACACCCTAAATTAAGATCAAAGCTTTTAAAGATTATTGGTGATTCAAAATATGTAGAAGAATTTATAGTAAAATTTCTATAAATGTTTTGGATTGCTTATATTTTTATTTCTTCTTTTTTAATCTTCCTATTATCTAAATTGATCAAAAATTTAGTCATCAAAATAATATCCTTAAGTTTCTTTTCTGCTCTTTTTTTAGGAGTTTGGTTTATTTCTCCAGGATCAAGTGAAATTGCTCCTGTATTCTCAATTTTTATATTGGAAGCATCCATTTTAGAAAGTAATGGTCTTCAAAGAATTTACAGACCTTTTTTGACTATTTTTCTATTAGCTCTCCTAAGTTTTTCTACTTACTACTTTTACAAAAAAACTAGAAGTTAATTATATTTGCATCAAGAGAGTCTAAATTAACAATTCCAATCTGATTTTTATCTTTCATAAACCCTGCGCACTCTCCAGGATTAAAAACTAAAGATTTGCCTATTTTTTCCTTTCTGAATCTGTGAGTATGACCATGTAAAATTAAATCAGACCGATCTATCATTCTAGAATCTATCAATTCAGGATGATGAATGATGGAAATTTTGGTTTTATTTAATTTAATAAAATGAGGTTCATCAAAAATTTTACAGTTGAATTTTTTTGCTGCTTCTTCTAAATCATCTCTTTCTAATACGTCATTATTACCGATGACTGCTATCATTGGACAATTTAATATATTGAAAGCTAATAATGATTTGGGAAGAGAAATATCTCCAGTATGTATTACTAAGTCCACACTATTTTCATTGAAAATAGTGCAGATCTTTTTAATATTGTTTAAATTATTATGCGTATCACCTGTAACGCCAATAATCACTAATCAGTTTTTTCTAATATATGAATACCACAAGCAGTTCCTAAGCCGATTACATGTGTCATTCCTAATCTAGCACCTTCAACTTGACGTTTACCAGCTTCGCCTCTTAGATGAGTGCAAACTTCATAGATATTAGCTATACCAGTTGCTCCTAGAGGGTGTCCTTTTGACAAAAGACCTCCAGATACGTTCACAGGTACCTTGCCTCCAAGCTCAACATGACCTTCATCAATCATTTTTCCTGCTTCACCGTCTTTACAAAGACCAAGATTTTCATAATGCAACATTTCAGCAGTTGCAAAACAATCATGAAGTTCCACAAGATTTATATCTTCAGGACCAACTCCAGCCATTTCATAAGCTTGTTCAGCTGCCAATCTAGTACAAGCATTTACATCAGGCATTACTAA
>MDTE01109113.1_pt1 | contig 12636 bp, 9 predicted proteins | sample 811231 | NCBI WGS metagenome assembly MDTE01 (sample SAMN05326651, study PRJNA326480) | marine metagenome | isolation source: seawater | place: Indian Ocean: Red Sea | collected 2010
CAAAAACTACCATTTACAACCTCAAGAGAAATGCTTTGATGAGAAACAATATGATCACCATATACAATTTGGACCCCAAATTCTGGTCGGTTCGATGGCTTTAACGATACTTTTCGCTCTTGATCTAAAACTTCTATCTCCTTTAATACTCGAAGTACACGCCTTGCTTCATCTAACTCAACAACTCCACTATCCCTTATCATTTCTACAAAGCACGCCGAGGACCCATCCATTATAGGAACTTCCGGGCCATTTATCTCCACTATAGCGTTATCAACTCCACATCCTGCAAAAGCAGCCATCAGATGTTCAACTGTGCCAACTTTATCACCATTGCTGTTCCCTAGAACTGTACACATTTGGGTATCAACAACATATTTCCAATTGCCCGGAATAATACTATCACCCAAATCACTACGCTTAAAAATAATACCGGAATTTTCTTCAGCTGGGAGAATCCTAAGGCTGATTTCTGCTCCTGAATGCAGGCCTACTCCATTACATGAAATTGGGCCATTTAGAGTTCTTTGCCGAACTGCAATGGGAGACGCATTAAGTGAATTTGGAATCTCGGAACCTAGCATTTGCTTTCCGGAAACTTTTTGTATTGCTTTCATTAAGACTTATTCTTACCCTAGCTTACTTTCGCAAAAAGCCTTACTTTCATTTCTAGTAAAGCTTACTTATCAACACTACAGTGAAGGCTTAACAACTTCTACACAATCCCTCAAATCAATATTTATTTCTAATTGTTACCAATTTATTATTCGGTAATTTTGTAGAAACTGTTTAAATCAATTAATTTGCCTGTCGACGAAGAAACGCTGGGATATCTAGCAAATCATCACCCTCATCCACATTCTGGCTGTCTTTTCCTTCTTTGATTTCCCCAAAGTGTGGTTGAGTTATTTCTTTATTTTCCTCATGGGCCATTTTATCATTGCCACCCGTTTCAACCTTTAAATCTGTGCCAGGTTCAATATGACTCTCTTCAAGCCTTTCATCACCACCTACTTCTTTTACGCCCTGACTTATACTATTAATAGCAGATCTCCCACCCCTAGTTACAAGTTCAAAAAGGCTTGAGGTTGCACCAGTAAGCTTATCTTCTTCAGAGTCTACCTTCGAGCCATTCGATAACTCTGCAAGTTTGAAAGGGTCTGTCTTCCCGTCAATTGCCAACTCTCCTGAGGTTTCTTCCGATTCTTTAGGTATAAATGCGTCGTTAGAATCAACCCTAGGCATTGCAATGGGAGGACTTGCCTCTTTGTCATCAGTTTCTTGCAACGTTAGACCATGGTTTGAATCCAAATCACCATTTTTCTTTTCATGATCGAACGAATCAATTTGGTCGTTAGGTTGACCAAATTCTGCTTCGTTTTCACCACTAGCAGAGGATCCTTTCAGCATATTTCCATCCATGCTCAGATTATTTTCATTGCCTTTCTCTAAATTGACATCGTGCCCTTCTGTTTCATCTTCTTCACTAATATCGGCATCTCTATCTTCTAAAAACTCTTTCTTATTTCCCTGACCCTCATAATAACTCAATTCCAGGTTGTTCGTCTGATCATGCTTAATCCCGGAGTCTTTGTCAGCAACCATAGTAGGTTCATTGCTTATCTCACCAACTGTTAAGATGTTTGGCTTTTGCACTTGTTTGACTTCTGTTTGAATGCCGGTTGCAACAACTGACACACGCATCACACCCTCTAAATCTTTATCAAATGCTGAACCAATTATTATATAAGCATTGTCATCAACTTGGCTTCGAATATGGTTAGCTGCTTCATCAACTTCAAACAATGTGATATCTGGACCCCCGGTTATATTGATCAAAACACCCTTAGCGCCAAACATCGAAATATCATCCAAAAGTGGGTTAGCAATTGCAGCCTCTGCAGCATCCAATGCGCGCCGTTCGCCTGACGCTTCCCCTGTACCCATCATTGCCTTGCCCATTTCAGCCATTACTGTTCGAATATCTGCGAAGTCAAGGTTGATGAGTCCCGGCATTACCATAAGGTCAGTTATTCCTCTAATCCCTGAGTAAAGAACTTCATCCGCCATTCCAAAGGCATCGGAAAATGTTGTTTTCTCGGTAGCAATTCGAAACAAATTCTGATTTGGAATAATAATTAAGGTATCAACGTATTGCTCTAGCTCCTTGATTCCCTCTTCTGCAAGACACATCCGATGGGATCCTTCAAATTGAAAAGGTTTTGTAACAACAGCAACTGTTAAAATCCCCCTCTCCCTAGCCGCTTTAGCAATAACAGGCGCTGCTCCCGTTCCGGTTCCACCCCCCATGCCAGCTGCTAAAAAAACCATATGTGAATTATCAAGTTCGCTCATTATGCTGCCCAACGACTCTTCTGCAGCCAATCTGCCGATGTCAGGTTTTGATCCAGCACCTAGCCCCTCGGTGACAGTCGCCCCTAACTGCAAAACTGACCCTGCCTTTGATTGTTTAAGTGCTTGAGAGTCGGTGTTAGCTGCGACGAACTCTATCCCGCTCAGCTCCTTTTCAATCATATTGTTCACGGCATTCCCACCAGCCCCACCAATGCCAATAACCGTGATTTTTGGCTTGAGCTCGATATTGGCTTCACTTTCAGGAACACTTATATTAATTGCCATTGATGCCTCCGGTATTCAAATTGATGCATAAGCGTTTACCATATGCTAAAAAGGTTAACTTCAGACTAATCGACCCTATTTTGTTGTTACACCTTTTAAAAAAGCGTATTGAAGCTATTCTTCTTCTATTATCAAAAATTCTCCGATAACCACTGGCCTATTTTGCCGAATCTTCCCACCGAACTTGACAGGGACTCTTGAATTAGGTCAGTTGTATTATAAGGCTTACTAAATCCTATATGTAACAAACCAATTGCTGCACTAAAAGGTGAACCTGCAACCACGTTAGCAGCACCTTTAACCGGTTTAGGTAGAGCTAAACGCACATTTTTCCTGAGAATCTGCCCCGCACTTTGGATAACTCCAGGCAATTGAGCAGCTCCCCCAGTCAAAACCACACGATTAGCAAGTTTGTCAAAACCGCCCTCAATAAGCCGTTTTTGAACTAATTCAAGAATTTCTTCAATTCTCGGGCGTATTATTTCTACAAGCAATCGCCGAGGAACCTGATGTGATTCTTGCTCGCCTTCCCCTATCAGAGGAACTTGAATAACTTCCACTTCATCTGAGGTTGTTACCATACAGTTCCCATAAAGTGTTTTCATTCTCTCTGCATGAAATTGAGAGGTTGATAATCCGCGTGCTATATCATTTGTGATATGCGCTCCTCCAACAGGAACAACTGAGACATGGACAAGTTCATTTTCGAAAAATACCGAAATAGACGTAGTCCCAGCACCCATATCTATGCAAATTGCTCCTAATTTTTCCTCATCATCAACTAAAGTTGCCCGAGCTGAAGCAAGGCTAGAAATCGTAATTTTTTCAACGTCAAGATGGCAGCGGTTAATTACAGTTTCTAAATTCTTTATTAGGCTAAAAGAGGAACTAACAATGTGAAGATTAACACCCAATCGTTCACCAAACATTCCTATTGGGTCATGTATACCTCGATTCCCATCAATAGAATATCCAACAGGAACTACATGGATTAGTTTATACCCTTCGGCAAGTTTTCCATTTAAGCCAGAGGGGTCGATTGCCCGTTTCAAATCAGTGTTATCTATTTGATGACCTCCAATCGATATTTCATTGGAGACTAAGCGGGACATGATTTTATTGGAATTCAGGCCTACTATAACTTTGTTAATATTTTCTCCTGCCATTTGTTCAGCAATCTCTACAGCCGAACGTATTGAGCTTTCAGCAGCGTCAAGTTCTACCACAACACCTGATCTAATACCTCTAGATGCGCAATGACCTATACCTACTAATTCAAAGTTTGCGACCCCATCATTATCAATTTCAGCAAGCGGTTTTGCAATTAAACAGCAGATTTTATCTGTTCCAATGTCAAGAGCTGCCACTAACCCTTGCCGCAAAGTATAATTTGATCCGTTGCTGATCATTAGTGATTAGATCTCCTGTTTATTGGAATCATTTTTATTGCTTTTTGTACCCTCTGGGATCATTCGTACAATCAAGCGACCAGGAATTCTTAAGTCCAGAACCTGTATTTTTCGGTCAATGATACCGTGATCCTGGTCATATTGTGCTAAACGCTGCCATGCTGACCCGGGGTCAAGCTCTGGCAAACGGACATCGATATTTTGAGCTAGATGCACGTTCCAACGTCTTCCGCCAACCCAAGTTGCGGCTTTTACAAAGCTCATAAGTTCTGGTTCTTCGTTCAAAATCTCCAACAAATTAGAAGCTCTAGCCGCGGCTCCATCTCCTACAACTAGAGGTAGAGAAGAATACGTATCTAATGCATCACTTTGTATAACTTCACCAGTTTCGTCAATTAAAGCAAGACGCCCATTATGTTGCCAAATAGCAAGTGGTTGCCGCTCATCAATGCTAACCAATATAGTATCTGGAAGCAATCTTTCGATAGTTGCATCGCGAACCCATGGCAATTGAGAGACTTTGCTCAAAGTACGCTTGAGGTCAATGGTAAATATTGGCATATCTCTTGAAATATTTAAGGCCTTAATCAAATCATGGCGCGTAGTCTTTAAGCGACCACGAACCATTACCTCTCTAACCGTAAAGCCAAATTTTGCCGTTGCGCCTAACCCTTGAAATTCTACAAATTTAATTGCCCGCTTCAAAAGCCCTCGATCAACAGCCCACCACCCGACACCACATAGAACTAATGCAAGGATCGTAAAAAGTTTAAAAACCGGAAATTTACCTATGCGACTTGACTTTACACGCATTCTTGGCCCACCTGACTTGTATACACCACCTAATTTGCGAAATTTTCCTTCATTCATGAGTCACACTCTGCATTTTCAATCATCCATAACACTAATTCCGTAAATGAAACTCCCACTGATGCTGCCTGCTCTGGAACTAGTGACTGTGGGGTCATCCCGGGCTGGGTATTTAATTCTAAAATCACTGTTTGCATCCCATCATAACGAAAATCAGAACGTGTCACACCTCTACATCCTAAAGCACGATGGGCGCTAAGAGCATATCCCATCATCTCGTCTGCTAAATCTTTTTTTATTTTAGCAGGAACCAAATGTTGTGATCCACCTTCCTCATATTTTGCATGATAATCGTAAAAATCTCGTTTAGTTGTTATATCGGTCACAGATAATGCGCGATCTCCCATTACAGCAACCGTAAATTCTTGACCGGCAATATATTCTTCAACCATCATCCGCTTATTTTCTGAAAAAAGGTCATCAACAAAAGCTAGATTGTCGCCATCCTCCACAATATGCACTCCGATACTTGACCCCTGATCACATGGTTTAAGAACATATGGCCTTGGAATTGGATCCCCACTTCGAAACGTTTGGGCATTTACAATATGGTGTTTTGCTGTTGGGATCCCTTCTGCTTCAAATATTATTTTTGCCATTGGCTTATTCATAGCAAGAGCGGAAGCAAGGCGGCCAGAATGGGTGTATGGAATACCTAAGACGTCAAGAAGGCCCTGGACACAACCATCCTCGCCAAAACATCCATGCAATGCGTTCAATATCACATCTGGCCGAGGGGATAATTTCTCAATTAATGATCGCAAATCAGATTGGACATCAACTGTTTCTACACTCATCCCAGCTTCAATTAGTGCACTTGCACACGCTTTCCCAGAAACAAGAGATACTTCTCGCTCTGAGGACCAACCTCCCATTAAAACTATGACATTAGCTTCTTTCATTTTCTTTTCCTGCACCAGATTCAAGGATCCCAATTCTTTGTATTTCCCATTCCAAGCTAACCCCTGAATGTTTCCGGACCCTTGAACGGACCTCTTCACCTAATGTTTCCAGATCAGCTGCTGTTGCGTTTCCAGTATTTACAAGGAAATTACAGTGCTCTTGCGAAATCATTGCGTTACCGCATCGAAGTCCCCTGCAGCCTGCATCCTCAATTAATTTCCAGGCAGGTGCACCTTTTGGATTAATAAAAGTGGAGCCTCCAGTACGAACCCGAACCGGCTGCGACTTTTCTCTTTTTAACTTCATCTCTTTCATCAGAGAATCAATAGATTTAGGTGTACCTCGTTTGCCAAGAAATACAGCCTCAATAAAAATCCAATTACTTGGAATTTTGCAGTAACGATACGAGAAACTTAACTCTTCTCTGGGTAACATTTGAATCCTACCATTCTCATCAATAACTCTTACACATAACACGATATCAGCAATCTCCTGATCATAAGCGCCGGCATTCATTCGCAAGGAACCTCCAACTGAACCGGGGATACCCTCCATGAATTCGAGACCAGCAATTCCTGCTTCACGCGCAGCTCGTGCAATTTGAACATTATTAGTTCCGGCGCCCGCCAGTATCTTAAGACCATCTATTGAGATATAAGAAATTGTTTTCCCTAACTTCACTGTAAGCCCCGGCACTCCTCCATCACGAATCAGTAAATTTGAACCTGCGCCAACTACGGTTATTTTAACATTAGAAGGTTTAGCAACTATTAAGCCGACTAAGTCATCTATACTCCTAGGCTCAAACAATACCTCTGCCGCCCCGCCACAACGGAACCAACAAAGTTTTGCAAGCGGTGCATTCTCAGTGTACCGACCAAAATTTTTAGGAAGTATTGTTTTCAAATCCAATTATTAATTTTCCAGTACCGGCATTAATAGCTTTGGTGTGAATGATTATTGATTAGACCCAATTTCGAGCAATTGGGCTGGAAGTGCATTAGCCCACCTAGTAATATCACCAGCGCCTAGACAAACAATGTAATCACCTGGCGTCACTAAACTGCCAATAACTTCAGCCAATAAATTTGGGCTTGGAAGCTCTATAACAGCCTGGTGTCCCCTTTTAGACAGACCATTGGCAAACGCGGATTTATTGACCCCTTCAATTGCCTCTTCACCAGCTGCATAAACATCAGCGACTATCACTATATCAGCAAGATCAAAGCTAGCACAAAATTCTTTAAACAAATCGCGTAAACGACTATATCTATGGGGTTGAACTACAGCTATCACACGACCTAGGGCAACATCTTTTGCGGCTTTAATAACAGCAATTATTTCTGTAGGGTGATGACCATAATCATCAATCACAACTACACCATTAACTTCCCCCACTCTAGTAAACCGGCGTTTTACTCCGCTAAAGTTGGCTAATGATTTTTTAATAATTGCGTCAGGAACATGCATCTCTTCAGCAACAGCTATAGCGGCTAAAGCATTTTGAACATTATGATTTCCGATCATTGGTAGATTTATATTCGAGATCGTCCTGGTGCAATTTTTTTTGGGGTTAGTGACCGATACATCAAAACTCGTTGATTTATCAGTCATCTTAATATTTGTTGCCTGAATACTTGCTGAATTGCTTAAGCCAAATGTCACCAAGCGGCGGTCTGATATTACTTCAACCAAAGATTGAACGTTCGGATGATCAATACATAGTGCAGAAAACCCGTAAAATGGAGTGTTCTGAATAAACGCGATAAATGCGTCGCATAATTTTTTAAATGATCCATAATAGTCCAGATGCTCGGGATCAATATTTGTCACGATCGTAATTATAGCTGGTAACTTTAAGAAAGAGCCATCTGATTCATCTGCCTCACAAACCATCCAATCTCCGTTGCCGAGTTTAGCATTTGAACCCCATGCATTTATAATACCACCATTGATTACAGTTGGATCAAAACCGGCTCCCTCTAGAATGGTCCCTACGAGCGACGTAGTAGTAGTCTTACCATGAGTTCCACCAACAGCTATCGACCATTTAAGCCGCATTAACTCTCCTAGCATCTCTGCACGACGCACCACTGGGATCGACCGCTCTCTGGCCGCCTGCAACTCAGGATTTGAGGGTTTCACTGCAGTGCTAATAACAACGAGTGAAGCACCAGCTAAGTTTTTTGCTTCATGGCCGATATTTATAGATACACCAATTTCCCTCAGTCTTTCCACATTGGGATTTAAGCTAATATCACTCCCTTGAACTTGATAGCCTAAATTGACCAAGATTTCTGCTATCCCACTCATACCTATACCACCAATCCCAATGAAATGGATTTTACCAATAGTTAACGGAAGTTCTCTCACACTAAGCTCCTAGAGCCTTTTTCATCGGTTACACCAAGTTTTGAAATCAAGTCAGCGAGACGAAGGGCGGCATCGGGGCGACCTGTTTTACGTGATGACTCTGCCGCTATTTTTAACAAGCTAGGCTTTCCTAAAAGCAACTGGATATGATCCTTCAAGCAACTTGCCGTAAATTCTTCTTCAGAAAGCACCCATCCGGCACCAGTACTCTCAAAAGCTCGAGCGTTAAGTGACTGGTGGTGATCCGCTATACCCGCATAGGGCACGAGAATCGCTGGGCAGCCAACTACTGTTAATTCGGCTATCGTGGAAGCGCCAGCTCGAGCTATAACTAGATTCGCCTCTGACATATGAATAGAAACATTTTCAAAAAAGCTTGCGAGATTTGCTGAAATTCCAGCTGCGTTATAAATACTTTGGACCATTGCCAAATCCTCTTCTCGGCACTGTTGAACCACCTTTAACCGAGCCTTAAGCTTATTATCCAATAAACTCAGCGCCTTTGGTACGACTTGACTCAGAATTCGTGCTCCTTGTGAACCTCCAAGAACTAATAAAACAATAGGAGTTGCTGGATCAAACAGTGGAAATGGGTTTTTCCGCGCATTCAAGAATATAGAACGAACAGGCATGCCCGTGTACACCAACTTTGAATTTAAGTTTTCTGGAACCCCTTGAGAATTCATAAATGAAGTAGCTACTTTATCAACAATTCTAGACAAAAATCGATTAGCACGACCAAATATTACGTTTTGCTCGTGAATTGCACATCTATAACCAGCAGCACGAGCAGCCAATATAGTTGGAAACGAAGCATAACCACCAAATCCAACAACTGCTTTTGGGCAAACCTTGTTTAAGTAACCACGGGCTTGGAAAAAACCAAAACAAAGCTCTTTCAAGCCGAGTATTTTCTGGAAAACTGATTTCCCAACTAGACCACTTGCATTAATTTTGTACGTATCAACATCGCTTAATACCCCGGGGAATCTTGCTTTCAACTTATCTGTAATTAAAATGATTTTATAACCACGCGAGTCAAGGGCCTTGGCTACAGCTTCAGCTGGAAAGATATGACCCCCGGTACCCCCTGCAGCAAGAACAATTGTACCAAGATCGGAATTATTCATATTTGCCTCTCTTCAGAAACTCGCCGGCGGGTTAATGCCAAAAGCAAGCCCATCCCAATGGCTAGCGCCAATATTGAGGACCCTCCATATGAAATAAATGGTAATGTCATGCCCTTCGGCGGTATGAGATTCACAGTCGACGCCAGATTAATTAGCGCCTGGACTGTAAACTGTGTTAATAACCCGCAAACTGCTAACAAAACAAACAAATTATCTTCTTGAAAGACACGTAGCACTCCACGAAACAAAATAAAGATAAATAAAGCCAATACAGCAAGGCAAACTATTAACCCAAATTCTTCTCCAACAACTGCAAAAACAAAATCAGAGTGCGCATCTGGGATTAGTTCCTTAACTCGCCCCTCACCTGGCCCCCTTCCTATTAAACCACCCTTTTTAAAAGCCTCAAGAGCTCGTGCAACCTGATAACCTCCACTTTCAGCCAAATCAAGGAACCGATCTACGCGAATTTGAACATGATCAAATGATAAATACGCAAGCACTCCACCAAAAATAAAAATCACACCAACACAACACACAAGAATCAGCGGCATGCCCGCAACGAAAAATTCAGTTATCCAAATTGATGCTATTACAAAGGCCATACCAATATCTGGTTGTAAAAGTAATAAAACAAAGATTAGCAAAAACAGAACTGTAGAAACCAAATTTCCAGGAAATTTTCCACATACGACCCCTTCCGAGAACGCCCATGCCGCTAGGACTGCAAAGCTTGGTTTAATAAATTCGGAAGGCTGTATGGAAACGCCCCATAGACTTAGCCACCTCGTTGCTCCTTTTGTTTCTGGTCCTACAAAAATCACTAAAACCATAAGCACCAGCCCAATGAACATTATAAAAACGGAAAACCGCCGGACCCCGCGCAAATTCAAAAGCGAGGTGCCCACAATTAGGAAAACACCCATGGCCAAGAAAAAAAAATGGCGCCGCACAAAATGTAACGACTCTAAATTTATTTTGTTAGCAATAGCAGGCGTCGCCGCTAAAGACATTATTGCACCAAATGATAGCAATAAAGCCAGGGCACCCAGTGTCCATCGATCAATAGTCCACCACCAATTCCCAAGAAAGCTTTTATCCGTCCTCGCAAGCCTCATCTTCCAGCGGTCTCTTTATAAGAGTGCAACACATAATCATCTAGGTCGTCAAAGGGATCTGAATGTTTTCCGTTAAGAGTATCGATAATCTCTTTAAAATAATCCCCTCGTTCTTCGAAATTATTAAACTGGTCAAATGAGGAGCAAGCTGGCGATAGCAAAACTACAGTGCCCTTTTTTTTGCCTTTCTTTGCTAAGTCAAAGGCGTCAATAACTGCAGTGGAAATTGTCTTTGAAATAGTTAATCCCTTTTTCCCTTGCAATGTGATTGCAAAATCTTTAGCAGCTTCGCCAACAAGAAAAACATGGCAAACATTCTGCAAATATTCAAAACATGGCTCTAAGCGATTGTCCTTAGGGCGACCGCCAACTATCCAATATATATTTCTGTAGCACGCTAAAGCGCGCGCCGCTGCATCTGGGTTTGTCGCCTTTGAGTCATTTACAAATACTACCCCATCAATTACTGCAGCCAGCTCTTGGCGGTGCGCAAGCCCTGGATAACTCCGAATGCACGCTTGGATTACGCTCGGATGAATACCTGCTGCTTTGCAAGCTGCAAATGCTGCAGCAGCATTTTGGTGGTTATGTATTCCTGGCAGAGCTGCAACTTCTAACAAATTAATTATTTCTTTTTGATCTCCTTCGGTATCATCAATAAGAAGACCATCTAGCACAAAAATACCCCCTGGTACTTTTTTGTACCCAGATATTGGTACAATATGCTGTTCATTAACCGCAGACAATTTTTGAAAAATTTTTTTACAATACTTATCATCTACTGATATTATCGCCGTGCGCGGTTGCGTTTGGCGGTGAAATATTTGCTCTTTGGCCTTTATATAACCGTTAATACCCCCATGACGTTCCAAATGATCTTGGCTTATATTAAGAAGGATACCAACATCAAACGTTATTGAAACTGTCAAATCTAATTGATATGAAGACATCTCTAAGACGTAAGTCCCCTCTGTGCCCAAAGGCTCTAGATCCAAACAAGGGGTCCCTATATTCCCACCAACTTCTGCCTCACGCCCACAAGTCTGCATTATATGCCCAATCAACGCAGTAGTCGTAGATTTCCCGTTAGTACCTGTTATCCCAATGTATGCAGCATCGCGCTGCGCCCGCACTAACAATTCTGCATCGCCAATCACCTCACAATCCACCTCACGTGCCCGCAAAACAAGGGGATGTGGCGTGGGTGCATCAATTGGAATGCCAGGGCTGACAACTAAAGTAGTAGTTTTAGAAAAATCAACCTTATAAAGGTCGACAATTGGGATATTATGTTCAAGTCCTCGCTGTCGTGCGGTTTCATCATCATCCCAAGCCCAAACATCGGCCCCGGAAGCAACTAAAGCGCGAGCAGTAGAAAGGCCTGAACGACCTAACCCAAAAACTGCTATTGTAAATCCCATAAAGGGAAAAACATCGATCATCTGATTCTACCTTAGCTTCAATGTCGCTAAGCCCGCCAAGGCAAGGACTGCCGCAATAATCCAGAATCTTATTACTATAGTTGATTCTGCCCATCCCTTTTTTTCAAAATGGTGGTGTAACGGCGCCATTGCAAAAACACGCCTGCCGGTCAATTTAAATGATATCACCTGAACAGCTACCGAAACGGTCTCTAGAACAAACAGGCCACCAACGATAGCCAAAACAAGTTCATGTTTAGTAATAGTGCTGATCACACCTAAAGCACCGCCAAGCGCTAGTGAACCAGTATCACCCATAAAAACTTTTGCAGGTGGCGCGTTAAACCATAAAAATCCTAGCCCACTTCCAATTAACGCACCACAAAAAATCGCTAACTCACCACTTCCTGGAACATAGTGAAGTTGTAAATAGTCAGAAAAGACCGAATTACCTACTAGATAGGTTATAAGCAAAAATACACCAGACGCTATCATTACCGGGACAATCGCTAAGCCATCTAACCCATCAGTAAGATTAACTGCATTTGAAGACCCAACCATTACAATCATTGACATGGGAATAAACATCCACCCAAACTCTAAAAGGACATCCTTAAGAAATGGCACTGCCAAAGAACTTGCAAGTTCTGGGGGAAGGTGTCGCATTATCCAAATTGTAGCGACAGAAGAAATAGCAAGCTGCAGAGATAACTTTAGTCTGGCAGATAACCCACGTGGAGAATATGCTGCAACTTTTAAGTAATCATCCAAA